>JGI2924J29684_1078674_pt1 | contig 100174 bp, 93 predicted proteins | sample BenlonsequencITS_FD_29684 | JGI IMG/M metagenome (IMG submission 29684)
GAAGAGTCTCATTGAGTGCCTCAGCTTCCGCTCTTGCTTCAGCTTCAACCTGCTCAAGTTTCTCACTAAGTGACGCAGCTGTTGCTTTTGCTTGGGCTTCCCCTTGGGCATATGCCTCTATTTGTGCTCGTGCCTCTGCCTGGATCTGGGCATCTGCTTCCGCTTGCTTTTCCAATTTTCTTGCCATAATGTCAGTGTGGGTTATAGAAACAGTGGAATGATCCAAGCGATGAGATTGAATTTGAATATCTTTTGCATGAACTGTTTTGTTAATACTTTCTATTAACTCTTGGTTATGAGTTTCAGTGGCTTTCATTATCCCCTCACGTAACATTCTTTCCATGATGTTGTGAAATTCAGGAAAGTTATTAATAACACGTACATCAGGAAGTTGTTGTTGTAGCAGTTGCTTGACACCATCCTCTATCAATTCGGATGGGAGGGTTGGAGTATTCTTTAATAATAATATAAGCTTTATAACGATCTGACATCCTCTTTGAAATTCTTCTTCTGAATCCACCCCTTTTAATATACAGACGGTAAAGATCCTCTCAATGATTTGATTAATCCACTTTCTAATTCGGGGATCATTATGAAAGTAAGTCTCCAAAATCATCCACCTCCAGTTAATACCTTGTAAATAACCTATGCTTGTCAATTCAGAATAAGTACTGTGAAATTTAACCTTCAGGACAAATCTATTAAACTCTCACAATCACAAATTGGCAATCAATCACTGTAGGTAAAAAAAGCAAGTCATCCTAGCTGACTTGCTTCCTTAAGGAGCTTTTTTTCTTGTGTCAAAAACCGTTCACATGGAGCAAAATCAAATGGTGCATCGATGCACCATTTGGCCTATTTCTACTCGTTGACCTGAATATTACTCTAGGTCTTTAGTAAATTCCTGTACAGCATTCGGGATTATTTGAAAGTACTAACACTAGTACTATATAGCATTTCCTAGACTTGGGTGATTCCAGTTTCATAAATGTTACGAATCATGACCTCAATTTCCGGGTCTTGGATTGATAAATCCTTAATTTCATAGTTCTCCGAGATCCGGCTAATCAATTGAGCTGCACTCATTGCATCACGGTTAAACTGCAGCCATTGACGATTCCCTTCTTGCTTAATCACTTCAGCCCCACTGACAGAAAAACCGGCTGTCTCCTCTTCAAGCTCAATGATTAATACCCGGTTCTTACCAAACCGCTCTTTGATCTTCGCTAACTCCCCATCATACATCACCTGTCCACCATCAATTAGAATCATTCGCTGACAGAGCTTTTCGATGTCGGACATGTCATGGGTCGTGAGAATGACAGTAACCCCACTCTCTTGGTTAATCTCCCGAATAAAGTTTCGCATTCGTTCCTTGGCCACCACATCTAAGCCAATCGTTGGTTCGTCAAGGAAGAGTATCCGTGGATTATGGAGTAAAGAAGCAGCAATATCTGCCCTCATTCGTTGCCCGAGGGATAGTTGTCGGACGGGAGTTTGAAGGAACTCATTGAGAGCTAAGATGTCAGAAAATCGAGCCATATTTTTCCGGTATTGTTCATGGGGAATTTGAAATACTTGTCGTAGGAGTTCAAAGGATTCAATCGTCGGCAAATCCCACCAAAGTTGTGTTCGCTGTCCAAAGACCACCCCTATTTGCCGAGCATTTTTTTGGCGTTCTTTAAAAGGTATTATCCCATTGACCCGGATATCACCCGAAGTCGGCACAAGAATACCCGTCAGCATCTTAATAGTCGTAGACTTGCCTGCTCCATTAGGGCCGATATACCCTACAATCTCCCCGGAATTTACGGCAAAGGAGATATCCTGTACAGCCAATTTCGTAGTATATTCTCTATGAAAAAGACTTCGCAGCGCTCCCCCTATTCCCTCTTGACGTTTTGCAATTTGAAATTCCTTCGAGAGATGATTAACCTCTATTAGACTCATGTAATTATGTCCTCCCCAAGTCTAAATCAACTCTTATGATCCAGCACTTTTATAACGATTTAAACCCAACATCCAAAGTTGAAAACAAAGCCAGAAGAAAATTACTCCTACCAAGATACTGAAGAAACCCCAATAGGGCGGATAAATCCCATTCTTTTTCCCCAATAAAAGCAAAGCAGGAAGATAGTTAACAAACGCAAAGGGCAGGATAAAAGTCACTAATATCTGCACCATCCGTGGATAGATGGAGAGCGGATAGTTCATAAGGCTTTTAGCCGGCCACATCACGACCCAGTAAAAACGCTCCGAACGAGTAGTCCAAAAGGCCATCGCTGAGATCGCAATCAAAAGTCCTCCTTGGATAAGAGTTCCTCCAATTACAGCTCCGAGGAAAACTAACCACTGCCAAAGGTTCCAGTGCAGCTCCAGACGTTGGTAAGCCATTGCTACAGCAACAATACTAAAGAGAAACTGCCCGAAAGCACCTATATCAAATTTCATAGCCATAAAATGAAAAAACGGATGAATAGGTCTAACCAAAAATCGGTCAAATGTTCCTTGAACAATGAATTGATCCAATGTCCGGAAATGAAAGAAGAAAACCACACAAACTCCCCAAGATAATACCGAAAGGGCAAAAAGAAAGAGGAGTTCCCAGAAACTCCAGCCTTCGATAGCTCCAAAGGAGTAGAGCAATACCCACATGGTAACAGCAGTTCCGGCATAGGTCATGGCCCAACCTAAAATATTCATGACAAAGGCATAACGATATTGCAGCTGGGTTCGAATGCTAACCCCAATCATATAAAAATATATTTTTATTCCTCTTAGCCAAGACTGCAGCATAGTCTACCCTCCCTGAATGACAATTTTCATGGACGCCTTGGCCCAGACGTAACGAAGAATTGCGTAACACACTACCAGCCAGAGGACCTGAGTAAAGAGCCCTATCAACAGGGCTTTTCCGCTTAGTTGTCCGACAAAAATAGAATTCGGTACAAAGTAAATTCCTTGAAAGGGTAAGTAAAGAGCCACTTGCTCCAGCCAATCCGGAAAAAACCACAGAGGAACCACTGATCCTGAGAATAAAGAAATGGAAAAGTAGAAAATATCCTCTACCCCTCCCGTCTCAACCAACCAAAAGGTAAACAACCCGAAGGTCAGTTCTATACAGTAACGGATGAAATAGCCCAGCACAGCTGAAATAATGAACAGCATTCCTTGCGCAAGGGTTGTGGGGACTGCAGGTCTAAAGACAAAAAAGATAACTGTGTATAGAGGTAAGACTGCCGTTAAGAAGTGAAAAAAAACGCTTCCAAAATCCGTAAACAGCATACGCATAGGATAATCATAGGGCCTAAGCATCTCCATAGCAATATCCCCGGTTCGTACCCGCTCCTGAATCTCCCACAGAGGCGTTCCTGCACCATGAATTCCCTGAAGGGCCTGGCTTACTAAGATATAGCTTAACATCGAATGGAAGGTTACACTTTCTACTGACCCTTTTCCCTGATAAAGTGCATACCAAACAAACCCCCACATAAAGAGCATCATTACATTACCCAGAATTCTTGTCCAAGCATCAAATCGATAAGCTGCTGCCCTTTGAAAAGATTTACGAGTAAAGACTCCATACATCCTTAATGTTCCGATCATTTTCTACCTCACAACAAATTTACCTTTAGAAAATTTGTGGTTCTTAACCATTGGTCATTAATGACTCATCAACCCTATTAGCACTAAATCCATAACCGGTCGGTTGTTCTTCGTAACTAAGGGACTGAACTTAAGCACAAATATTTATTAAAATCAGATTATGTTACATACATAGGAAGTGGTATAATTTCAAAAGTAATAATAATTACATTGCTAATAATTTTAGAGGAGATTTTTGATTAATGGAGAAAACAACACAGCGCAAAATGGTCACAACTGCGATGCTTGTATCGATTTTACTGGTTGCTATCGATACGACTATCGTTACTACCGCTATGCCGCACATTGTTGAACAGCTGGGCGGCTTGAACCTACTTAGTTGGGTTTTTGCTATTTATCTACTTACATCATCGGTAACTACTCCGATTTATGGAAAGCTTGCCGATTTATTCGGCAGAAAGTCAATTTTTATCTTCGGGATCGTACTTTTTGTCATCGGATCCATGGTTTCCGGTATGGCACAGACAATGTATCAACTAATTATATTTCGTGGATTTCAAGGTCTCGGCGCCGGCGCCGTGATGCCGCTAACGTTTACAATTATTGCCGATCTTTATCCGGGAGAAGCCCGCGCAAAAATGCAAGGCGTCTTTAGCTCAGTTTGGGGCGTTGCCGGATTGCTGGGACCTTTAGTAGGCGGCCTCTTTGTTGATCACATCTCATGGCGTTGGATTTTTTATATTAACGTCCCGATTGGGATGGTTGCCATTTTCTTGGTGCTTAGTTTTCTTCATGAAACACCCCTTGAAAAATCGAAAAAAATTATTGATTATTGGGGAGCAGCACTGTTTACCCTTTCTATGAGCTCACTTCTCTTCGCCTTAATCAGTGGGGGACAAGTATATGCCTGGTATTCTGTAGAGATTATCTTATTATTTACTGCTGCAATTACTTTTCTGACAGCCTTTCTTTATGTGGAGACTAAGGCACAGGAACCAATGCTTCCACTATCACTCTTTAAGATACCAGTCATAGCTGTGTCCAATGCTGTGGGCTTTGTAGCCAGTGGTGTATTGATAGGCGTCAACGTGTATTTGCCAATCTGGATACAGACACTACTTGGCCATAGCGCGACTAGTTCCGGACTAACCCTAATGCCCATGTCATTCGCTTGGCCACTGGCATCAACCTTAGCCGGGCAGTTTATGTACAGAATCGGCTCAAAAGCTACAGCTGTATTCGGTGCAGTACTAATTATGGCAGGTTCAGCCTGGCTGCTACTTGTCCACACGGGTTCCCCTTACTGGTATTTCGTTGGGGTCATGGTTGTCATAGGCTTTGGGATGGGGTTCTCTTTTACTCCTTTAACCGTTCTAGTCCAGTCAGCTGTCGGTTGGAATTTACGCGGTGCGGCTACTGCCTCCAACACTTTTTCGCGTTCGCTAGGACAAACGGTGGGCATTGCTGTGTTTGGTACTGTCTTCAATAATACTATGAACCAAAGCGGTATGGCCCAAGGCCTGCACGTGGTCTTTATATTGGTGTTCGCTATTTCAATGGTAACTTTGCTAATCAGTATTTTACTCCCATCACACCGTAGTATAATGGCTCAGCAAAATGCCGATTAAGACTAAGTAATAAGTACGTATAGCAATTCAAGATACTCATACTTATATCCTGTTAGGAAATCTTGCTGTATTCAATTCCTATGAAATTCTCTGACCATTGCCACGACTTGCTTTTAGCGAAGCCTGATGTCTGTGCCCAATCATCTAATTATTGGATCGATAATCGATGTTCAATCGGTGGCCCCATATCCAAAGACGCCTTGACCCATTCTATTACTACCAAGCGTCCCTCTTTTTTAAGAATCCTTTTCAATTCACAGAAGAATTTATCCGGCTCATCGACCTCATGCAATACAAGTGATATCAAAACACCGTCAACCAATTGTTCAGCTATGGGAAACTTATTTTCATCTGACTGAAGAACTGTGACATTAGATTTTTTCAGCTGAATAAGACTATTATTTAGATCTTCCAGCATTTCAGCCCGTATATCAAGAGCGTACACCTGCTTTACTTCGTCGGCAAGGGGTATTGTAAAAAAACCTGTACCACACCCGATATCTGCCCAAATATCATTAGCACTAAGTCCAATATCTTTTAAAACTTGAACTGGCGGCAAAATTCGTTCTCGCTCCTTGCCAGTTAGTTTCTTTCGATCTTCAGGATTAAATTTGTGACTTGACACAGTGTTCACCTCATTGAATATTTATTAAATCAATTATAATCCAAGTTTATTATGCTCTAATTGCATTTAACTAATAAGGTTATTTAAACTCATGGACTGCTCAACGCGCGGCAACGATCGCCATCCAACTTAGAGGAAGGGACTACCCATTCGGAAACTAAACACTACTTCAAAAAGCACTAGCCCCTAATATCTTAAGATTAGAGGCTAGAATCTAATTGCATTTGTTGTTAAATTGTTAGCAATTATGCGTAAACTAATCCTGGTTGAACAAAATAAGGCTGATGCATGAAATAGTATCTTTGCCGTTATTATAGGACATCCCACAACTCTTCTCTAAGGCCATGACATCTATCCCGTAGGCCTCGACGGAGGAAATAGCTTCTTCAGGAGAACGACACTCCTGACTGTCAAGAAAAGCACAGCGGCTACAAAAAGTACACGGCCCAACATTCAGCGGAAGGAATTCGGTAAAAACCTCTGTTTTCTTAATATTGTCTATAACCTGTCTTAATATCTTTGTATGCTTTTCGATGCCTTCTTGCATGCCTTCGTAATCAAAAGAATCTTCGAGTTGATACACCGTCTGGAATAATAGCCCAAGTTTGAACTTTAATGCTTTCAGCTTTAACTCTTCAATGGAACCCACCGCTGGGGGACACATCCGGTTCTTATTATAACTTCCACATAAGTTTTGCTCGCATTGTTTTCTAAAGTCTTCATTAAATTGAACATCTTCCACTGCTACAATAGCTGATTGATTCACACCCAGAGACTTAAGCAAAGACATCAGATTATCTATGCCTGAGCTCATACATTCAACTCCTTTGAACTAAAGCATCGGTTTAAACATCAATTCCTTACTGGCTGGCAACTAAGACCTCCGAAGACGTACTTCGGAGGTCTTTCGTTTTTTTAGAACATATCCTTACTTATTTTGTCAATCGCTTCGCTTGCAGAGTCATATACACCAGGGAAGGAACTAAAATTCAAACCTTGAGTTAAATTAGGAATGAAGTATAACTTCCCACAGTTTTTGCAGGCCCTCTCCACTTCTTTGGCCACGATTTCTGGTGTCCACCCCGGAAAATCAACAACGCCGCTGTCGATATCTCCCATAAAACTGATTTGGCCCCCATATTTTTTGATTAATTCCGGGGTGTTGTTAGTTGTCATAACTCCCTGCCAGATATCAATTCCCATTTCGATCATATAGGGAACCAAGTTGGCTGCATAGGAATCGCTGTGATGGACGATCAACTCGACACCATTGGCTTTGTAAAAGGCATAGATTTTCTTATAAGCGGGCAAATAGAACTCTTCAAACATGGCCGGTGAAATGAAGGAAGATTTTTGGCTGCCCCAGTCGTCATGATGGAAAAGCGCATCCGGATGGAGACGATCGATCAGGATTTTCGCATAATTCAGCTCAGCTTCCGTAAGATAATCGATAAGCTCATGCATTGCTTCAGGTTCTTCGTAGAGAGCCATTAAGGCATCTTCCATACTCATCAGGTGATGACACATTTCAAAAACACCCGGGGCAACGAAAGCAGTTACAAATTGTTCATTGCGATCAATTGAATTGGCATGGGCTACAGCTGCTGCCCATGCTTCATCAGAATTATCAATGACCGGAGCTTTAACGTATTTTCTCCACTCAGTGATATCCTTCAAGACCTTGTGTTCATCATCATGCACCGGAAACTGACCGAGCTGACCTTCCGGCCATCTGAAAGTAATCCCCCAACTATTCTTGAACTCTGAGCCTGGTGGACACATCAGTTGTACCGGGACTTCCAGGATAATATCCATAAATTCGTACTGATTTACAAATCGATCCGGATTTCCACCTTTGATGGTCTCCAATAAATTCTGCCTTTTCGTTAACATCCTTTTCGGCCTCCTTTAAATTAGTTCAAGCATAACCTAAGCCAATATGTCAATTCAAGCACTTACCAGTTCTTTGGCTTTTACAGCAGCACTCCCTGCATCCGGAGCGAAACCATCTGCTCCGATTGCATCCGCCATCTCCTGGCTGACAGGGGCACCGCCAACGATAACCTTGAATCCTGCTAACCCACTAGATTTCAGGGATTGAACGGTCTCCTTCATTGCCGGCAGTGTTGTTGTAAGCAGCCCCGATAATGCTACAATAGTAACACCTTCATTCTCTTTAACGGCATTCAAAAACTTTTCTGCGGAAACGTCTACACCCAGATCCAGGACTTTAAATCCAGCACTTTCGATCATCATGGAAACTAGGTTTTTACCGATATCGTGAAGATCACCTTGAACTGTACCTATAACACAAGTTCCTAAAGAAGATGTGCTCGTCCCTGTGAGAAGAGGTTTGAGTACATCAACTCCCTTGGACATAGCTTTAGCAGCCATTAGCATTTCAGGGACAAATACTTCTCCCGCCGAAAATTTGTCACCTACCACACTCATAGAGTCAATCATAGCCTGGAGAATATCTCCTGCTGCGTTTCCTTCATCAATTGCTTCCTGTACTAAAGCCGGAACAAGTTTAGCCTTTCCAGCCTCTACCTTAGCCTTTACTTCAGCGATCTTTGTCATTTTCAATTCCTCCTTGAAATTATGCTAATTTTTGGGGACCAAATTTATCTTCCCTGTATGCTCCGATATATTCCATGCAGTATTCGTCCTGTCCTAAGAGTGCTTCCGTGGCATAGATCATACCCATCATATCTCTGTTTAACGGGTTAATAATCCCACTGTCCATTCCTGAGTTGATGGCCAGAACGAGGAATGCCTGGTTTACAAGCTTTCTTACAGGGAGATTATAAGAAATGTTGCTTGCTCCTCCTGTGACATGAATGTTCGGATACTGTTTTTTAATTTCTTTGATAACTTCAACAACCGTATTGATTCCGTCTTCCGAGGTACAAAGCATTTGAACTAAAGGATCAATATGCAAGCGGGAGGGATCAATGTTATATTCTTTAGCTTTTTTCATAATTCCTGCAAAAACTTCCAGACGTTTTTCTGAATCTTGGGGAATACCCGTGTCATCGCATAAGAGAGCAACACATTCCCATTTTGAATCAGCTATTAACGGAAATACAACCTCAATTTTATCCCCTTCCATGGAGACTGAGTTTATAAGACCTGGCTTTCTGCAGAATTTCATAGCCTCTGCACAGATACGTACATTAGGACTGTCAATGGCAATGGGAGTATCTGTAACCTCCTGTACCAAGTCAATCAGCCACTTTATGGTTTCAAGTTCAATGCTGTTCTCCACCGAGGCACACACATCTATGAAGGCGGATCCTGCATCTGACTGAGCTTTAGCCAGATTTCGAATAAAGTCTGCATCCTTTGCAGCAATTGCCTTTGCTACAGAAGGAATTGCTCCGTTGATCTTTTCACCAATAATTATCAAAGTTCAGTCACCCCCATTTTTAAATAATCGTCTGCGTTAATTAATTACGTTCATCCAATATTTCATGCTAAAATATTAGTAACCTTAATCCCCTTTCTTTTCCGGATAGTTGTATAGTTGTATATATGAATTAATATTCGCTCTTTTCGAACTATTACCTTTGGGCAATATGACAAAATTTAAGGTGTGGACTGTATATTTTGCACTTGATCTAGGACAAGGAGGTCTTTATGGAACAAAATTCCCTTCTTTCTCAACTTTCCTTGAGCTTAATCAAAACCCTTAGTAACGATTCCGGCCTACAAGCCCTGGTTGATCTAGGGTATAAAACTCTGGGCAACCCTTTTACTATCACCGACTTCAGTGTAAAACTACTAGCTACAACCGGCAATACAACGGTAACTGATGACCCTGTCTGGAACGAGCTTAAGATGAACAATAACTTTATTTTCCAGACCTACTCATACTATGTAAAAAGTAGTTTGTTTAGCGAAATTGCGAGCAATGAAGTTCCTTTTTACTGGTCAGATCCCTACTGCAAATACCCCAGGCTGATCGGAAAGATACGTATCAACAACAGGGATTTTGCTAATATGGTGGTATGCGCCCATAACAGAGATTTTGAAGAAAGGGATAAGGAAGTCGTTGCCTTGCTTTGCGATGCATTTTCAATTGAATTGCAAAAAGCTAAATATAATGATGTCTCACAGGGACTGACTCATCAGAGCTTTTTGCAGGATTTACTGGATAGTAAGTTCGAAGACGAAGGAATAATTCTTGAACGGATAAAAGTTTTAGGCTTAAAGTTCAAAAGCAAGCTGTTCATTATAAGCGTTGATATACAAAATCTTGATAAATCAAGGTCAACCCTGCCTTATATAAGGGATGAAGTTGAACATAAATTATCTTATGCTAAAGCGGTAGTCTATAGGCAAAACATAATAATACTGGCCAGTTTTGACAATGAAAGGCATTTTAAAGAAATAGAACTAAAACCTTTAAAAGAATTTATTAAGACTAATAATCTGCTGGCAGGCATCAGTCGGCCATTTTCAAAATTTACGGAGGTTAAAGCTCACCACTTTGAGTCACTCGAAGCGATAAAATTAGGAAATACCGTAAATAGTGAACAACAATTCTACCAATATGAAGATTATATTATTTTTGATTTTATAACCAACTATTCCCATGGGGAAAAGGCGAAGAGGTTGATTCACCGTTCTTTGTTAAGATTGATTAAATATGATAGGGAAAACGGAACAGATTATGTGTTAACCTTTTATACTTATCTCTGTAATTTCAAAAACATCAAAGACTCAGCCAATAGTTTAAAAATCCATCGCAACACTATGTTTCATAGGGTTGCAAAAATCCAAGATCTTTTGGATGTAGATTTGAATGATGGTGATGTATTATTTCAACTTTATCTTTCCTATAAAATTTTAGAATTTTTTAAAATTGATTTGCCTTAGGTCTATTTCTGTGATTCTTGGCACGCTATTCATTACCATAATGCTTTGTGGCGATTGGAAGTCCTTTGGCTTGTAAACGCATTTCTATAACCTCTTTAATAATAGAGTAGATAAGGACAAAGAGCGGCACACCAATGATCAGACCGATAAACCCGAAGAATTTGCCACCTAAAAGAATCGCAAAGAGAATCCAGAATGAAGAGATTCCCAGAGAATCTCCAAGAATTTTAGGTCCAATGACATTGCCATCCAGTTGTTGCAGGATAAAAATAATAATCATGAACCAAAAAGCCATAGTCGGCGACTCGAAGAAGATGATGATTACCGAGGGAATAGCCCCGATAAATGGACCAAAAAAAGGAATGATATTAGTTACTGTGATAATAAATGAAACCAGCAACGTATAGGGCATATCCACGATGGTCAGGACGATAAAGGCTATCAATCCGATAATCAAAGAGTCAACGATTTTTCCACCCAGGAAACGACTGAAGATTTTTTGTGTGCGTTTCGAAAGCTCAATAATTTTATCTGCAGTTTTAACATTGAAAACACCATAATTGACTTTTTTAGCCACACTGATAAACCGTTCTTTTTCTGCCAGCATATAAATTGAGATGATGATACCGAGAAATACGTTCCAAAGGGAGAGGGCCGTGCTTCGAAGGAAATAAAGCACCATGGGAACTAGATCCCGGGCGTTCTCACTAATAAAAATCGCCAGCTCATCCAAGCGCTTATTGATAAAAACGACGACATCCGGCGGAAGAAGAATATCGTCAGAAATAGTTTCGATATATTCTGCCGCAGATCGCACATAGTCTGGGATGTTGCGAACAAGCCCTATGACACTAGCCATAAGCTGCGGAAAAATAAAGGCTAGGAAGAGATAGACAAAAAATCCTGAAATCAGATAAGCTAGGAGAAGAGAAAGCATATGGAACTGAGATTTTTTGATTCTTTTCATTGCCGGAATTTTCCCTAAAAGCTTTATGATGAAATTTAAAAGGAAATTCACCAGATAAGCAATTATGAACCCATAAATAAAGGGATAGAGCGCGGAATAATAACCTGCCAATATTCGATTGAAGTATTCCAGTCCTGACATTGTAAGAAAGAACAGTATACTTGACGCAATGACAATGAAGCTATACATAGCAATCGTAGTGTATTGCCGATTCCAGTCGATTTTCATTGTAACCTCCACACCCATCTCTTTTAGAAGCTATTTTTGCTTTCTTATAATAAGCTTATCTTAATGTACCTCATCAATATATCATTGACAATGACTACCTTGGTATAACCTTTTCCACTTAGAATCAAGTGGGTTTCAATTGGTTAATTAAACACAAAAAAATGCAATCTGCGTATAATAACAGCATGCGTATTTATAAATCAACTCTAAGGAGGCTCCTATGCATTTCCATTACCTTACAGAACTTATACAGTTGTCCCATGAAATCGAACAACTTGGCATACCGAATTCACGTAGTGCTAGTGATGAGGCTGGATTCATTGATACAAAAGCTAAAGTATTAGAAATACTAAGAGTATTATATGGTGAAAAATCCAGAGAATTTCGTGTTGTTAAACTAACCTATTCACCGGCTACTGTTGTCAAAGTTGTAAACTATATTATTAGCAGGTCTGACAGAATCTCGCCTCAAACTAAGGCTGTTAACATGTAATATCTAAAACGCCCTTGGGATTTCAAACCTTCCCAAGGGTGTTTTAGTGTCTTCTTATTCTTTTTCGCTTGTTTAATCACTCTTTTTATCCCAAAACTAATAATCTTTCAAGACATCGGACCATAGTGTTGGGTCTTCTATGCCTAATTTCCAAATGGCTACACCACCCAGTTGATTTTTCTTAGCAATATTTAGTTTTGCGGATAGGCTGCGAGTATTCTCTAAATAGATTTCAGAGCGTATCCCAGCCTTTGTAAATGTAAAATGCGGAACCTGTTGAGTTTCATCATAATGGATCTGAACGTTATTTTTCTTAGCCAACTCAATGGCTTTTGCATAGGTCAAATAGGTCGGATTTGTCGGACTGTCCGATACCCAGTTGCTGGCATACACTGCTAAACCCATAACTATTTTTTCTTCAGGTATCTTCCCTTTTGCAAAATTAATTACTCTATTTACCCAACCCAGAGATGCTATTGGCCCTTGAGTTGTACCCACCCCATGCTCTTCATAGGTCATCAAGACTACTTGATCTGCAGCCTTACCAATTTCAGCATAGTCAAATGCACCAGACCACAAATCTTTCAAATCATCTTGGTATTTTGCAGCTATGGAAACATTGAGGATTTTATTTTTGGCTTTTAACGCAATCTTCAATTCTTTCATGAAAGCGGAGTAATTGTTGCGGTCTTCAGCAGGGATTTTTTCAATGTCAATGGCGATGCCATCCCAATTTTCTTCGGTTGTTAGTGTCACAAGATTATTTATAAAATCTGTACGAACTGTATTATTTGCTAATACCCGATGAGCCAATGGTGAGTCAAACCCTTTTTCATCCAGATTGTGGACTAGGGCATAAGCTTTTGCTCCACCCTTCTGGGCAGTTTCCTTCAGGCTTAAATCAACATTGCCGGCACGCTTAAGTTTTCCCGATCCATCAAAGGAGTACCAAAAAAATGCGACTTCATCGAGGTCTTTAATATTTCTTGTCAGCGATTCCTTTGATTCTTTTCCTGCATCCGTGTAAAACCCTAAGACTACACGCTTGCCAGGGCTTAGAACATTTTCCTGAGAAGCTTCTGCTTCCGGAAGCTCGGTCTGGTGACCTGTCTGAGGCGGAGACAGCAACTGTGGGGAATTCTTAATACCTGAACAACCGCTGAGCACCATTGCTGAGATTGTAATAGATGCAATAATAGTAGCCAGATTTCGCTTCATATTTAGACTCCTTCGTCATCTTCAATTATCTGACTATTATATTGCCCTTCTAAATCAGCTGTATGTAATATAAATTAATATCGATGGATTATTATCCTAAGAAGTCTATTATAACCATGATCAATCGGCCTCTACTTCCAAAGCTAAGTAACTTACACATTCATCAGTGCAATCAAGCGGATCCATTTACAAGCATCTACTACCTTATACTTTCCATTCGTAAGAGCTTAACTATAAAATTCTTTTTTCACCCTGAATCTCTTGAATCCCCTGAATATCCTGGGAAACCTCGATAGTTCCGGCGTAATTGCCCTGGTCATCACGCAGGGCGAAATACTGGATATAAACGTACTTATCTCCTAAATGCAGCCAGAACTTAGCATTATCGTTTTTACCGCTTCGGAAATCTTCCAAAATTTCTTCCACGATATGAACACTATCTGGCGGGTGGCAGTTTTGAACTTGACGCCCAATGATCGCCTTACTGCGTTGGAAAATACGTTCTTTGCCAAATGTAAAATACTTTACTCTGTCTTGTTCATCCACAAAGGTAATGTCCACGGGTAAGTTATTCAGAAGAAGGTTTAATTGTTTCTGAGTAAGTACCCCTGTCTCAAAGGATATCTCTGCCTCAGAACCGCCGAGCGCTCCGCCCCCTATGTAGGGTTGTTTCAATGAGCCTGCTCCCTCTGGGGATTCAACTGGTTTCCAGCCAACATCTGGATTAACCAGATACCCTATCTCCGCACTTTGCTCCGCGATCTCTGCCCATTCAACATCCGTTAACGTGTCTAGGCACATGGGGAACATAATATTTTCTTCTTTGTAAATCATATCTGTGATCATTTTTAAAGCCGGACGAGCAGTTCTTTCGATAATCTGCTTTACCTCTTGATTGTTTGGCTGGTGATCCTGCAAAAACTTACTGACTTCTTTTAGAAGGGCACGAATATCATCATGAATTGCCCACATTACTTTTGGAGGAGCGTTTACACCATGTTTCTCAAGGTAAGCGAACAAGATATTTTCTTTGCGGCTATAGTGTTTCTCGATTTCGCATAATCGTTCATGAAGTTGCTGCCATTCAACTAAATCATGTTTTGCAGGTGTCTTTTCACTTGGGCTTAAAAGTTCAAAAAGCTTACTAAGTTCGGCGACTATCTTTTCGATCTCTCTATTTTCCTTTTTAAAGGTATGAACGGGATGCCCGCCTTTTACCTCTTCCACAACTTGGTTATTTAAACCTTCCTCGAAGACCGCTGCATGGACATCACACAAAGATTTGATCTCCGTCTCGTGTAATCCCTCTTGGATTAATTCTTGTTCCAATTGGGCTATTTCTGTAGCCCCTACATCCCTCAGCAAATCTTTAAATCTTTCTCGTAATTCTGCTGGATCTTCTTGACGATGAATATCTCGAATAATTTCTTTAAGCTGCTCCCTGCGTTCCTTACGATCTTTTGACGGATCATCTTCACTAACCACGCAGAAGCCCTTGGCTTCTAACTTGCGTTTTGCCTCTTCTAATGATATACCGTGACGTTTCAGACCTTCTGCAACGGGTAATTTTCGCCCGACAGTTTTTCTAAGAATTGAGTTCGTCGCTCCCTCTAAGCCCATTTCATGAAGAATCGGGATCAACTCGGGATAATCCTCGGTTAGATCATATAAGGACCGAGTTAAGTCTAGGACTGGTTGAGTCATAGTTGTTCACCCTTTCAGATCTATTAAGTTGTTAAAGCTGAATGCAGTCTTTTCTATAGCATTATTTGCAAATATCTCAAAATTACTCAATCCCCTCTTTAACCACCCTCTATCGAAAGGAACCAAAACTATGTGAGTACTCTTGTTATCCGTCACTCACGACAGGATATGCAGCAGCGGAAAGCTGGCAAGGAGCAATATCTCAAAGAGCAGCAGCCTCCTCTCTGATTGTTGGGTTCTAAAACTAAAATATTCTCGCGTTATGGAATCTAAAATATTGATTTGATTGGCTAGAACAACATAGCGTTTATTAACTTCGAAGTACTCACTGAGCCTGTCAAATATCTGCCTTGCTTCTATAGTTTTATTAAATTCCGAAGGTCGATCTAGAAGCCTTACGCTTTCTATGCTCCTGTACTTAAACCGGATACTCTTGGTAAGGGTTGAAATCACCTTTTTAGTATTTGCCCTTAGATAACCTTTATTTAGATGACTTATGAAATGACCCGCGGCATCCAGCACCTCCGAAAGCTCGGTTTCAATGTTGTAAAGCTCGACGGACTTTGCTAGGACACCCGCCACTATATCATCCACGAGGGACTGATAATGAAAGTTTAGCTCACTTTCTGGCCACAGGTTTATGAAATTATCTCTGGAGCCAGGGATCTCATGGGTTTCATTAAACTTATGTAACAATTCATAATCAATATCAACATACAAGGTTCTCAAATACTCAAGAACAATCGAGATCTCATCTTGATTACAATTTAGAAAGGTCATACAGCCGTATCTATATATGTAGACTGATTTGTTGGCTGAAGCATATTTTAAGATTTTTTCTACTTCTGCCTCATCAAGTTTAATATATTCCTTCCAGCTCACATCCTTCTCTAGATTAATAAAGGATGCTATCCGCAGGAGCGGTAGCCTTACTGCTACTTTATAAGTATTGAATACTATTCTTTCCATATTACACCCGTCTGCTTTACCTTATTAAATCAAATAGCATAAGTACAACTTCAATAACAATCAACAGCACAATTACCCACTCCACGAACAATCCGCGTATGGAATGGCTTATCGTTCCAAACCCGTCAATGATGCTTTTCAATATCTCAGTCTTACTTTTGATCACTTCGTACCGGTCGTTCAGCTCAAAAAACTCTGCCATCTTTTCGTAGAACTCTGCAGCATCACTGTTAATCCAGGTAATGTCTGGCTTATCAAGAATCATAATATAGGCAATAGTATTGTATTCATGTCTGACAATCCTTGAAGTTGTCTTAGCCAGCTCTTTGTGCCCAATATTAAGTTTTCCCTTTTCCAGGTTATCTATCTTACTTTCCAGATCATCCAGAATTTTACCCAACTGTTCTTCAATCTTTTCCAGGGCAACAGATTTAGCAATCACGATTGAAATCAACTCCGGGTAAAACAACTCCATATTGGGAATCTGAACAAAGCGATCGGTAAACTCAATCTCTTCACCCGCAACCGGATGAAGTACATAGACGTCTTGAAACCTATCATAACGCCCTATATCTACATCCGGTTTTATTGTTTTTAGATAGCCCATCAATATCTCGATATGCTGTTGAGTCGAGTTAATAAAAACAATACTCCCAAAAGAAAAAACTAAGATCTTTTCATCTTTACCTGGTTCCTCTCCCAGGATACCTTTTAGCACCTGGTCTTGGAGCAGAAGAGGCTCCTCCCAGGTATATTTTTTTCGAATATTACATTCCACGGCAATTTTGTTTAGATCGATTTCATTGGTTACTGCAAAGGCTTTAAAGTTCAAGTCATTCATAGAATTCCCTTAGCTTTCTGTTTGATATTAGGAGACAATTAGTTGATATTTGTAGTATATACAGTAAGAGCTTTTTTTTACTCGGAACATTTAGGCCCTATGTAGAATCTCCTTTTTGCTACCAATGAAGCACCAATTATGGTAGTATTATACGTACTCGAAAACACACCAACTAACTAAGGGTATCTAATTAATAGCAGAATCAATGGTTGCGACCACTAGAACAGAGGTAATATGATGAAAAGCGTTTTAAACAAGGAACTCCAGGGAAGCGGGAGAATTTCTCCTCTTCTTTCAAGAGGACAATTTACGGCCAATTTGGCGATGCTTGCGGTAATAATAGTTTGGGGAATTTCCTATGTTAGTATTAAAGTAGCGGTTGTTGAAATCCCCCCCATAACAATGGCACTTATCCGTTTTGCGATGGCTTCCTTGATGCTCTGGATTATCATTCGGAGGGTTGAACCCCAGGCGAAGCTACATAAATCCGATCTGCCTAAAATGGTTTTAGGCGGAATTTTTGGCATCACCCTTTATTTCATCTTTGAGAACATCGGAGTCAAATTTTCTACAGCAACAAATGCTTCACTGATTGTCTCTGTTGTTCCAGTTATTACAATTGTATTAGATGTACTGTTTTTTAAAGGCAGATTATCGTTTCTGAAACTACTGGGAGTTATAATAGCTGTCGGGGGCTCTTACCTGGCTGTTACAGGCAATGGCAGCGTTGAACTGAATTCCAGCCATTTTCTTGGCAATCTATTAATGATTAGTGCAATGCTATCCTGGGCATTTTTCACTTTGGTTAATAAGTCCCTGCAAGGAAAATATTCCGGTTTATTTTTGACGACTTACCAAACTATCTTTGGAACCTTATTTTTTATTCCTTTGTCACTTTTAGAGTATAAAGAATGGAAACCCTTTTCTCTTACCGCTTTAAGTAATCTTTTGTTTCTGGCAGTTTTCTGCTCCGTTGTCGGCTATTTATTATACATATATGCCCTAAAACGTTTGGACGTGGCTCTAACCACAATCTATTTAAATCTGATCCCTGTTGTTGGAGTGCTCAGCGGTTACCTCTTTTTGAAGGAAAGCGTTCTGCCCATCCAGCTTATCGGTGGCTTAATAACTCTTTTTGCCATAGTCATTATCAATTTTGAATTGCTAACCATGAGAAGACTTCCTTCTCAGTAGCGCATTCTCTTCTAATTCATTTGGTTTAATCTCCTTCGTGCAGAAAGCGATAGTGCCAAAAAATCAAAATCTATTCAGCTAATTAGGACATGTTAAAGCTAGGCTAGGTTCAGAGGTTACTTCTGAGCCAGCCTAGCTTAATTAATTTATCTCTGCCCTTCTCTCGGAAAAAGGGTTTAACCCCTTTGCAGGTTCTTGGTTTTCTGTCTAGCTTGAAGATTACTCGACTTTGGAAATATGACTTACAATAGCCTCCTTGTTCATTCCCACATAAGCACAACTTGGGTCATTTCCACATTTTCTGCAAACCAAATCATAAGCAGAGTTTAGTGTGTGACATTTTGGACAGGAATAATGCTCACTCATTTCTCTAGCCCATTGTTCATACCCCACATCTCTGATTCTTTGGTGTGATTGCCATAAATCAAGTCTATGGGGTTTGAGAGCTTGGAAGGTTTTAATTTCTTTACAGGGAAATTCTTCACATTCACCACAAAACTCGATGGCTCTCTAATTCCTCCGACATCAAAGCTCACCTCTACCAACTGACAGTTCTTGCTTTTTATTATTATACATGAGGGTATCAATGTGATTAAAAAAATCATCAGATTTCATTTTAGAATTGTAATCATAGATATCATATCCCATTGAAAAGCTTAGCTTATAAGGCTTTATGCTGCTCTCATTGAACTCTTCAATATTACTACTTATTCTGTTAACTGCCTGCTTTAGCAACTCCCTATTATTGATGTCCATGATAACAACAAATTCGTCTCCGCCAAACCTTGCAACAAAATCGTTTAGACGCAGACTTTTTCTTAGTATCCCAACTGTATCTTTTAATGCTTCATCTCCGGTTTCATGACCAAACTTGTCATTGATTGATTTGAAATCATTTAAATCAATCAAGATAGCGGAGAATGATTTTCCGTCGGAACTATTTCTAATTTTCCCATTGATATATCCATCCAGCTGTCTTCGATTATAAACTCCAGTGAGATAATCAGTATTTAATCCTCGATCTTGGATGTTAAAATATATAATTAGAAGAGACAACATCATGCCTGTCCAATTATATGTTACTCCATAACAGAGCATCTGAATCGAAGTTCCAATGGTTTGAGGAATAAAAAACAACAGAAGTGAATAATAATGACGTTTTTCAATCAAGCTCCGATTTATAAGGACATAAAAAAAAGAATAGACTAACAACAAATAACAATAAACAACATGAACCCAAAAATACTCTCCTCGATGATAGATATTTCCTGTATCAACAATGAAAAACCAGCCTGTGAAAAGACTCATTACCGATATCATAGCGTTGATAACTATAAAAGCCACCAACACACGGGTTGCCTTAAATATTCGCTTTTCATCCCTAAATATATGAAAATTGGAATATATCACCCACAGCGAGGGGGCTACCGGCACTAAAATATAGAGCAATAGATTAAATCCAGTATTGGATATTAGGTTCAGAGTACCCGGTAGTCCATTGAAAACCCAAGCCAAGATGTCGACAATAATTAAAACCATATTGGCCTGTATCATGTAAATGAATAGCCTATAGTGCATAAATACCTTTTCTGAACGATTGTATACATTGATATATATCAATACTAAAATGATAAATGAAATAATGCTGGAATCCAATGTTTTTAATGTTACCATTAAACACCTCACACTCTCACTCTCAGGTGTAAAAAATCGGCTTAATTGGGTATTATTAAAAAGTCCTTATCTGCTATATTATATGTGAAGTACTATAGACCTTCAAGCCATAAGTCCACACAGGGTTAAAGCTAAATAATTTTAAACACCTTCTTTTACGTATCTTTCGTGGTTACGATTCGTTCAATGTCAAAATCTGAAATTATTAACCATAACTTTTTTAAGTTCGCTCACCATTAAATAAATAAATACCGAATGCAACGGAACCGGAATGCTACTTCCAACTGAAGTAAAAGAACTCTTGGAATATATCCTTTCTTAATGAATTAGCAGAATAATATCCGATTATGATTAGAGAATCGATGAGTCTCGAAGTTTTCATTTCCCTTTAAATATAGATGCTATATTCATCGCCGTTTGATATCGGAAACAGCAAAAGTTTATAGCATGTAAGTAACTTCTATTTAATTAGAATATTACAAAAATCCGATTGTTAGCCAAATACAATAAAGCAGAGCTAAACAACGAATAAGGGGGTGCTCCATGGAGGAAACGATTATAAATGCTGTTGTAAAGGCGCAAGCAAAAGCTATACTGGCCACTATTATTCGTACTGAGGGCTCTACACCACGTGATTTAGGTACGCAAATGTTGGTTATGGACACCAGCCAAACAATTGGTACTATTGGAGGAGGAACTGCGGAAAAGCTTATCACCAACAGAGCCTTAGCACTCTTAACATCCAACGAAGAAATTTACGCTGAAATTTTTCACCAAGCCATAAATCCGGAGTCCCACACTGATAAGTTTTCAGTTTGTGGGGCTACTATCGATGTTTTATTAGAGCCCATCCAAGATAAGAATTTCTGGCAATTCCTTCAGGATCTTCTGAAAAGGGGAAAAGATTCAGTGTTGGTGACTTCTCTGGTTCCGCCTTATTCCAGGAGTATCTTTGATACAAATGGCAATCTTCTCTTGGGGCAACCTCAAAACGAGTTTGTGCTCTCAGCAATAAAAAGGCAAGAAATCATCTCCGGCAAATCAGCTGAAGTGATTGGAAACAGTGAAGAGTATCGCTGGTTCGTGGATCCAGTCAAAAAAACAGAGCGCTTATTAATCTTAGGGGCTGGCCACATGGCCAGAGAAGTTGCTTTTTATGCCAAGGCACTGGATTTCCAAGTGTCGGTTATTGACGATCGTCCGACATTTGCCCTGCCGGAGTTGTTCTCCTGTGCCCATTCAGTTATCTGCAGTGATTTTGCTGACGGGATCAAGAAGTATGAACCGAACAGGGATACGTATGTTGTCATTGCTACGAGAAGTCATCCTACGGATGGGGAATGCCTCAAGGAGGTTCTCAACTTTCCGACTAAATATGTTGGTATGCTGGGCAGTACAAAAAAGATCGCCGCCATTGTAAACTTCTTGCGAGAGAGAGGGTATTCTTCTCAAGCTCTGGCAAGTTTAAAGGCGCCGATCGGTTTAGATATAAATGCTCAAACCCCATCCGAAATTGCCATAAGTATTCTGGCAGAGATCATTTCTGTTAAACGATCTCTCTCTTCCCCACAATAAGGATCTGAACCTTTTCTCTCAAAAAAATCTAAAGGGTGCTATCCCCTGTATTTTTTAGCTAATCCTTTTAGGAAATTTCTGGCGTATTTATCCCCACACTCTTTGTAATTCTTATGACCTTCCTTTCGTAAGAGTGCGCCTAATTCTCCTTTGGTTACGATGACTCCGGTTTCTTTTAAGATGTCGATCATGTCTTCACTGGTAAGTGATAGGGCAATTTTCAATTTCTTAAGCAACATGTTATTAGGATTGTCATTATTTTTCAGCCCCGGCCGTGACCTTTGATCTGGTTTAGGCTCTTGCTTTCCTCTTTTATAGATAATAAAACCATTCAAGAATGACTCTAGCGTACTGTTTCTGCATTTTATGTTTTCTTCCTCATCTTCTATGTCGTTAGGTTCGTCAACTTCGTTATAGTAACGATAAACATCTTTTGATTTTATGAGCAGCTTTCTCACTGTTTCTTCATCCAGTTCCACTCCACCAAGCTTAAATATCTCTACCATTTCCTTGTCCCTAAAATTTAGAGCATATCTTAATCTAATTAAGATATCATTATTGTCCATTGCTAAAATCCTCCTAAGTTTTTTCCAACCTTCATTATAGCATGAGACAAAAACAACACCTATCCCATGAAGGTACCCACTTTAGTGGAACGGGTGCTTGGAAAAGAGCACCTACTTTTTAAGCAAAGCGGAGAAGCTCTTACCAACTTCAGGCTTCTCAGTAAGATTAAAGCCTATACTACGGGTTAAATTTAGACAATCATTAAAATCTTTTTCCTTAACATGTCCTTTAGGTTCAGCAATTAGAAGCTTGCCGCCCGGTTTTAACGCTTTATGTATTTCCAGCAAAAGCCTATCTTTATCGGGAACCTCATGAACCATAGCAAAAGCTAAGGCAAAATCTATTGTACCAGTAAGATCATCAATGTTCAGTGATTTACTTAAACAAAGCCTTGTTTCTATATTGTTTGTCAAACTTGCCTTCATAGCTCTTCTGTTCAGAGCCGTTAACATTTTTTCTTGAAGATCAATTGCTAGAACACGCCCTTTATCGCCAACTAGTTTTGCCATAGGCAAACTGAAGTAACCCATTCCACATCCTATGTCTAGAACCGACATCCCTTTATTGACATGACTCTTTAGTACTTTTTCAGGGCTATGAATAATACTCCTTACAGGATTAAGTAAAAAATAACCTAACCACCATGGGCAAACACTGTTACTCATACATAAGATCTCCTCTCATATTTAAGCTTCTAATCTCGGAAAAGTCCCTATTAATTACTAACCAACCGTCCGGTTAATAAGCCACTTCAATATTCCTCTTGAAGCAAGGGGTGTTGAAGAAATTAAAGCCAAGCCCGAAAAGTCATTGTCAGCTTTAAAGCTTAGGAGCTAAATGAGTCTGACGAAAGGACTCTAAACCCTCACATGTCAAGAGAACTATTTTTTTCTTCCCTCACACCAAGCAATGGATAAGTTACGGGACTGGAGTTCATCAAAAGCCAATTCACTCCTTCAGGATAATTGCATATTATGTATTCTCATATTAGTTCCTATTCCAGCCGAGATGGCATTTCACTTAATTTCGAACCGTTGATGAAGGAGAGTAGATATGAGAAGAATCAAGGAGTTTATTTACACCTTTGCTTTTAAGAGAGCTTTAGGTTATGCCGAGAAAAATAGACTAAAAGATATGAATATGATTCTAAATTTATTTAGTAGAATTGCTCGTGATGAAGATTTTAAAACGGCCATAAGATATTTACAAACCTATGCAGTGGATTCTGCCAGTAGTTTTAATAAGCTATTTGACGCTGTATTTACCCAGCTTACTCCTAATGTTCGCAATAAGTTCCTGACAAACTTTTTTATCAAAGCAACTTTGCTTGGACGAGAAAAGGCACTGAAAACTGCTAAATTACATGATTGTAATATTCCTTGGACAATTTTGATGGATCCAACCTCGTCATGTAATCTAAAATGCATAGGATGTTGGGCCAGTGAATATGATCAGCATCATTCATTATCCTTTGATGAACTAGACAATATCATTGAGCAAGGGAAAAAGCTAGGCATCTTTATGTATCTCTACTCTGGCGGAGAACCCTTAATCAGAAAAAATGATTTGATTGCCTTAGCGGAAAAACATCAAGACTGTGCTTTTTTAGCCTTTACTAATGGTACCTTGGTAGATGAGGATTTTGCTCAGGAATTAGTCCGAGTTGGTAATTTTGTACTGGCTTTCAGTATTGAAGGGATCGGAGAAGCCACGGATCAGCGCCGAGGGATTGGAACCTATGACAAAGTTATTAAGTCCATGGATTTATTGAAAGAGGCAGGTGCAGGGTTTGGTTATTCCTCCTGCTACCATCGCCAAAACACGGATACGGTAGCTTCTGATGAATTTGTAGACCTGATGATTGAAAAAGGCTGTCTTTTTGCATGGTACTTCACCTATGTTCCCGTGGGAAAAAATGCTGCTCTGGATTTAATTGCCCTGCCGGAGCAACGAGAGTATATGTATCATAGGATTCGAGAAATCAGAAATACTAAACCTATATTTGCCTTGGATTTTTGGAATGACGGAGAATATGTTGAAGGGTGTATTGCAGGCGGACGTAACTATTTTCATATTAATGCCCATGGAGATATCGAACCTTGCGCTTTCATTCATTATTCTGATACCAACATCCGTGTCAACAGTATATTAGAGGCCTTAAAATCCCCCCTATTTGCCCAATATCGTAAAAATCAGCCCTTTAATCAGAACCATTTGCGCCCTTGTCCTCTTATGGACAATCCGGATAAATTAAGAATGATGGTCAATAAATCCGGAGCTCATTCCACTCAAGTTCTGGACTTGGAAAGTGTAGAGGAATTGACGAAAAAACTTCAGGATGTTTCATCCGCTTGGGGAGAAGTTGCCGATAAGATTTGGGAGCAAGCTCAGACTTCTAAGAAAGCAGAGGACTGATCCAGTTAACCCTACTATTAGGCCAACCCTCAAATTCGAATTTAAAACCATTGACGATTTCGTCTTAAATTCCACTAAATAAGCCTCCTCCTGCAGCTGTTTAAAGTCTACAGAAGGAGGCCTATTCTTTTAAAGTTGGTGTTCTACCTAAGCAAAGAATCAATTTTCTCTTTTATCTTTTCAGCTTCCTGAACAAAGCTTTCGCTTAGATCAAAGAGGTTTTTGCCACGAAAGTCAGCTTCTACAACAACTGGATCATAGGGAAAATGCCCTAAAATCGGCAGAAAGTTAATCTCTTGTTCAAGCTCAGCCAATTGCCCTTGATGCACTTTGTTAACGACGGCGTAAACATTTTGAACTCCTAGGTCATTGGCAAGTTTTACTACTGCCTGAGCCGTCTCAATACTGCGTCGTCCTGGTTCCACCACAACAATAAAGGCATCCACACCCCTGGCTGTCCCCCGTCCAAAATGCTCAAGTCCTGCTTCCATATCTAAAATCGCAATTTCATTTCTTTCCAGGACAATATGATCCAAGAGACTCTTTAAGAGAGTATTTTCCGGGCAGGCACAGCCGGTTCCTCCTTGGGTAATTGACCCCATCCGCAAAAGTTTAATTCCCCGATATTTTGCAACATAGGTATCCGGAATGTCCTCCACCTGGGGATTAAGGCTGTAAATCGCTCCAATCGTTCCCGGTTCTGCTCCGGTACGTTCTTTGATAAGTTTTCGCTCTTCAGAAATAGGGGTTAGCTTTGCCAACATTTCTGGAGGAAAGCCTAAAGCCGTTCCCAAATTGGCATCCGGGTCAGCATCTACCGCCAGAACTCTCTGCCCATCTCGAGCGTATAGATAGCATAGTAGTGACGACAACGTCGTTTTACCCACTCCACCTTTACCGGAAATGGCAATCTTAAGGCTTTTTTCTCGCATATACTCACCCCGTTATGAATAGTAGGCTCCCACTACTAAATGTGAGAAGGGAGAGCCCCGTTAGTCTGTTTTGTCAATTGTTAATGAGTTCATCAACTCTGAAACTCCCTCTTTATGGAGTGGGTGTTCCTTATTCTGCGGCACTTTCTGTGGTTTCCGGACAGACAAGTCCTAAAGCCTTACGTTTCTGAATAATACGAGCAATCATTGTTTGGGCGGCCTGAATGGGATCTGCTTCGTAAATTAGTTTTCCCCCGAAAAGCTCATCGGTAGTCACAGGGAACTCGCCTTTATTTGCGGTGAGAGCTTGCTCCACCAGCGGTGAACCGGTGATAGGGGCATTAACCCCGATGTGAACATCCACTCCCTGAGCAATAAAGAAGGTACCAATGGATAAGGCTTTAGGACTATGATTTTCAGGACTGGAGCCTGCCACGGGTAATTCTCTCACAGCCACGCCCAATCTATCAGCAAGGGCAACCAGCAAATCATCAATCCTGGAATTATCCACACAACTTCCCATGTGCAGAGCAGGAGGCAAGGCCGGTAAACCGTTTGCTTGCCCAATAGCTGTCAGCACATTGGCTAGTTTTGCTCCGCAATACTCTAAGCCAGCAGGTGACAATAAGCCATTTTTCCCTAAGGAGTGAGCTGAACATCCGGTAGCAACGATTAATACATTATTCTTCATTAGTTCTTTGGCCACTTCCGTATTAGCCCAGTCTTGTTTCACTTTAGGATTTGTGCATCCTACAATAGCAACCACACCTAAGATGTCGCCTTTGGCAATGGCTTCGATCAGTGGGAGTAGGGGGTCTTCCCTATTTAACGCAGCCAAAAGCTCAACAATCTGCTCAACAGAAAAACCTGCATAGGCTTCTACTGTACCCCCTGGAATCTGAACTTTAGCTTGGTCTCTCTCCGGATAGTGGGCCAGAGCACGGCGGACAATCTCCTCTCCCATTTTATCCGCCTCCTCCGGGGTCCAATCTATATGGCTTGCTCCTTCGATCTTAATATTTGGCAAGGTGGAAATTAGTTCTGTGTGATAGCAATCTGCTACTTGAGCCAGACCAGGCATGATACATTGAGCATCTACCACCATGGCTTCTAGAGCACCGGTAATAATCGCTAATTCCTGACTGGCATAGTTTGTGGCTACGGAAACTCCTTGACGCATTAAAAGTTCATTGGCACTGCAACAAATCCCTACAATGTTAATTCCTTTAGCCCCTAAGGCTTTGGCCTCATTATTTAATTTTCGGCTCCACTCCAGAACTTTTTCAGAGACCATGGGAATATGACCGTGAACGGCAATATTGACATAATCTTCTTTTATAACGCCCATTCTGTATTGGGTTTTCACAAGCCGTGGAGTACCAAACAAAATATCTTGGAGATCCGTAGAAAGATGCAGTCCATCATAGCCTTCAACTAATCCCATTTTCATAATCCCCAGCAAAAGACTAACGGGATCGCTCTCACAGCCCATAGCTGTTTTATTGATGGCATTGGCTATTTCCAGGTGAGCGTTGGAGGGCAGGATATTCAGTTTTTTCCAGGTTTCAATAGATTTGTCTTGGGCTCGAAGACGCAGCCAGTTTGAAACGCCGGATTGTTGCTGGAAATCTTGTAAAGCAATTAAAGCAACCTCTTGAGCTAATTTATCTATCTCTACCCCATCGACTGTTAATCCTAGCTTCTTAGCAATACTAATAAGTTTTTCTTTACCCTTAATTTCATAAGGAGCTTTCCCTTCGGCGGTTTCCAAAAGAGTATGGAGAATCTCTCGGGCATGTTCTACGTGGGGAGTGGTGCCTTCTACAATCAGGGACAGTAAATTACGCGCTACAATCTGGTCTGCTGTAGCCCCGCAAACTCCTCGTTTCACACCTTTATTCCCATTAAAGGTCACACGACAGGGCCCTTGCAGACAACGGCGGCAGCAAACACCTGTTAGGCCAAATTTACAATGAGGTTCTTGCTCCTTCGCCCTTTGAAAAGCTGTTTCAATATTTTCCTGTTCTGCTTTCCCTAATAATTCCTGTACCCCAGTATCGATTGTAAGATCAGTAATTAATACTTGTCTTGACATCTTATCCTCTCCTTGTCGAAAAAGTTTCTCTTCTCTGACAATATCTTAGGTCATCACAAATAAAAAAACCATCAAATATCTGACGGTTTTCATACTCTTTCGACAATATTAATTTAATCTGTTCTTCCTCCCAATTCTTGTAACTTAAGCATATCCAGTAAGAACACGGTCTTGCGGTTTCGTCTGATAACTCCATCCCTTTCCCAGCGGTTCAAGAGCATGGAAGCAGTCTGCCGCGAACTCCCAACGGCCAAGGCAAGGTCCTCTACCGATAAACCCAGATTAATAAACGTACCCTCATGTCCAACAACTCCCTTTTCCTTGGCCGCATCCAGTAAAAAGCGAGCAAGTCGTTTATCGATATCAAGGAAGGCCAGATTTTCAATAATCCGAAGTGTATTCCCTAAGCTATCTCCTAAAGCCTTAACCATACTGATGAGTATGGTAGGGTTATTAAGCATAAAAAGATGAAAAGCCTGAGCATTTATTGCCAAAATCTTGGTAGCTTCTCTCGCTTCAGCGAAGGTCTTTGAATGACTGCTATAAATATCACCTTGTTCCAAAAAAGAGATGGTGAACTCTTTTCCATCCGGATAGGCCAGGTAAATACGGACTTTACCTTCCAGCACGATCATGATGAAATTATCTTTGCTGTCTGGTTCAAAAATGCGTTTATTCTTCTTAAAATCTCTTTCCTGAGCATTGCCTTGAAGAATTTCTAATTGGTCATCGCTTAAAGCTCTTAAAAGCGGAATTTCCCTCAGTTCATTTAAATCCATGATTGACAGAACTCCTAGCATGTTTAATTACCCAAGTAGTACATGCAATCAGTATATCACACAGGATATAGGCTTCACCAACCCAAGTCCTGATGTACATTCCCAGCATTGAACAGACATAGTAAATATCCGCTAGTTGATGTGCACATCAGCCAGCGGAAAACAGACTTGTTCATTTTTCTTATCAATAAATTGATATCATAAAGAACAAAACTACATTTTAAAGAACTTCTTCCCTAATGTTTTCCATCAATCCTGCAGGCTGCGGCTTGATCATAGGTATCCTCAGAAAGGATATCCGGATACTGCTTCTGATGTCTTCTTAGCCAAATATTGGCATAGGAACAGGTCGCTGTAGCTTTAAATTCTTCTTTCCTAAAATACTCAGCCACTACTTCCATCATCTGCCCAGCAACCCCCTGACCTCTTAAAACTGGATTCACATAGGTATGATCTATATTCACCTCACCATTTTCTTTAACAATATAAGTGGTCTCACAGAGCAATTCCCCATTTTCATCAGTGCTATAAATCCGTCCCTTTTCATAGTTCCAATTCATGTCGTTCCTCCTATTTTTACAACTTAGTTGATGGTTTTCATCTCTTTAAATACTATCTTAACCAAAGAAAGCAATAAAATAAAGCCCCTTCGAGTAGGGTCCTATCTAGTAATGCTAATTTATAATGAACTCGAAATAAAGTATACTTTAAGGTGAAAAAGCTTGAGCAATTAAATTGACTATCAATGCTAGTCAAATACAGCCGAATAATCAAATATAACAAAACACCGATAATCGAAAGATTGGCTTAGGTGAACGAATGAACAGAAAAGAATTCTCCGATAAAGTTTATGAGATTGTCAAGGATATCCCCTCCGGCCAGGTTGCCACCTACGGAATGATTGCCCTGTTATCGGGTTACCCACTGCGCTCGAGATTAGTTGGGCAGGCCCTGCATCATGTTCCTGATTTCCTTAGCATCCCCTGCCATCGAGTTGTAAACCACCAAGGTCGTTTAGCTCCCGGATGGACAGATCAACAACAACTCCTGTCCAATGAGGGTATCCACTTAAAGGAAAACGGGTGCGTGGATTTGAAAAAGTATTTGTGGGACATTGAACTTTACAAACTAAAGTGCTAATTAGCTTACCATTAAAGAGCAAAGCAATCATCCTATAAATCTAGAAATGTTCCACCCCAAAGTACCTTTCGAACCAGTTCCAGATAATCACCGTCATAAGAAAAATCCTTTTTGGCGATTAAAATGGCCATTCCATGTACCAAACCCCAACAGGACAAGGCCATGGCATTTGGGTCAACACTTTCACCTTCCCCACTTTGAATCTCCGCTTGGCAGCGTTCAATGGCTTGATAAAAAGTATTGAAAGGTTGCTCCCCATTCAGCAAGGTTTCGTGATTCATCTTTTTAAGATTATTTGCAAAGTCGCTTAGGAAAAACAGCCGTAAGTATTCCGGATTTTCCACAAAGAACTTAACATAGGCATAACCCATTTCTTTAAGCTGGCTCTTATTGTCCTTCGGATGTTTATTTACAGCTTCCTCTAGACGCTGGTTGAATTTAAGATGGGCTTCGATAGCAATTGCCAGGATAAGATCGTCTTTACTATCAAAATGCCTATAGGGTGCCGTGTGGCTTACACTGCAGGCTTTTGCCACTTTGCGCAAGGAAAAGTTTTCGTATCCTTCTTCATCTAACAGCTTCAAGCCGTTTCTAATCAAATCTGCCTTTAAATTTTCATGATGGTAATTTTCGTTTGACACTCGACCATACTTCCTCTCAACAAGCATAAATATATTATACCACAAGTTTATAAAATGTTTACACCGCAAACATTCCGTGCTATTATTATGTTGACACCGTAAACATAATTCGATAAGGAGTGAATTGAATGATAGCCTTGTTGATTTCAGATCAGGAGTATCTGACCAAAACCTATCAAGATCTGAAAGATTTGATAGGCAAGTTCCTGAAACAAAAGGGATATGAGATAGAGATGACGGAACTAAGGGAGAAAGATCTAACCTTTTGTAGGGGTTGCTTTGGCTGCTGGATCAAAAAGCCAGGGGAATGTATTATCAACGACGGGATGGCCCTGATCAACCGCAGGGTTATGAACAGCGACGCAGTTATTTATCTCAGTCCGATCATCTTTGGACAGTTCAGCTCAACTATCAAAAATGTCATAGATAGAGGCTTGCCCAATATGCTGCCATTTTTCGAAAAGCGACCTGATGGCTCTACAATGCATCCCCCCCGGTATGATACCTACCCCAGTCAGATTATCATCGGTTATGGAGATGATATTTCAGATGAGGATAAACAACTTTTCATCGATATCACCAAAAAACATCGGAGAAGTATTGAAGTCCTGATCTATCAAGAACCAAAGGAGAAGACCATTGAGGCCTTAAATAAACTGGAACTTGGAAGGGTAGGTGGACTACTGTGAAAAATGTTGTTTTAGTCAGCGCCAGCCCTAAGATAAATGAACAATCCGTCTCTAAGCAATTCTTAGAAATGTTGGGAAGCCAAATAAATTCTGAGCTATTTAGTAAAACATTTATTGATGTCAGGAAAAGCTTTTCAAGTCATAACCTTACAGAAGATTTTGAAACTCTTGCCAAAGCCGATGCCATAATCATTTCATTTCCTCTTTACTATTTTTCCTTGCCAGGCATGTTAACACGATTTTTAATTGATTACCATAATTATTACACGGCCAGCGGGGACGTTAAAAAAACGGTCAAAGTATATGCTATGGTTAATTGTGGGTTTCCCGAACCAGAAATAAACCTAGAGGCTGTCAGAGTTATCAAGAGTTTTAGTCAACACCTGAGCGCCGAGTTCCGGTTCGGCGTTCTCATCGGCGGAGGTTCCATGATGGTTGCGGCCAAAGATGCACCCTTTATGAAAAAAGCCAGCCAAAAACTCAACTCTGCTTTTACCTCCATAGCAGCAGATATTCAAGCTGAGAATTCAACACCGATGGATTCGATTTATATTGGAGTTAATTATCCTTTATTAAGACGCATTTACTATTTCATGGGTGGCAGAGGCTGGATTACAATGGCCCGAAAAAACGGCCTGAAGAAAAAGGATCTTTATAAGAAACCGTATCGGCTAAATTAATAACGACAGCTGATCTCTGCTATCCTTTGTTCCACTCCTCTAAATGAGTAGCAATGAATTCAATAATCTGGCTATTTTCCTCTTTCCCTAAACCATTGATGGACAATGGTTCGCCAAAAGCCATATGAATGGGTTGCTTACGATTGATGGGACCTAAATCCTTTAAGTATTTACCGTTTCCCCAAAAATCCGTTTTTATTGCAATGGGAACCACCTCAACCTTGGCTTTGCTGGCCAGCTTTACTCCCAGTGAATTAAATTCCTTCGGGACGAAATTTAGGGTTCTCGTGTTTTGTGGAAACACAACGATCGATATTCCATTGGCTAATAATTCTTGCCCCTTTTTCATCACAATTTGAAGATCAGCTCTGGAATTCTTCCTGCTTACGACAATTGGATTTTGGGCACTGATGATAGGGCCAAAGAAAGGATGTTCAACCAGGCTGTCCTTTACGACAAAGGTTACCTCCATAAGCGGAGCAATCAGACAGGGAAAAATCATTGTTTCAAGAGTGCTCATGTGGTTACTGATAAAAACAACAGGCCCTTTACACTTATGCAGATTATCAAGTCCTGTGATATGAAACCTCCCCCCACAGCCCTCTATCAACTTAAAAATATCATAGGAAGATAATATCCAGGCCTCTGTATCGTAGTGGCCCTTTACGGCAGCACTTCGGGATTTAAGAACAATCTTAAAGAAGTTAAGCATAAAAAAAAGACGTGTATTGATCAGTAATCTATCTAGCAGGAAACGCGGAGTATTCTCGGCAGTATGATATGAATCCAACATGAAAAAGTTTTTTTTCAAAGTCTAACCCTCCTGTTTTCTAGTAACGATACCTTTAAATCTTCCACATATCCGCTGAATTTTCCTGCTTCAACTCATTTTCAGTACTATTTCTTTCCTCAATATTATAACCATTTAATACACAGCCAAATAACCTAATATCATGTACCGTCAGGACTGGATAACAATAATAGAAGCTAAGATTGGCCGAAACGCGAAGCAACAAAAGTTGCCTCGCGTTATTTTTTCAAGCACGAATACCTTAGGTAGCCGAGTTAGATTTGATCTGATATACTTAAGTTGGGCAGTATCCTCAGAACTGCACCTTTTCAGGAAATCCATTTAATTATACTGCCTGTATCCGTTGCGGACCGGGACAGAGGGATAAAAACTTTTTTGTTTTAAAAGTTCCTTCTGATAGGGACTTTTTTACTGCTAAAATTGTTTTTGTCACCTCTCCTAAAAAAGGAGGAAAAAGAATGAAATCAACAAAAGACTTCTGGGTACAAAAAAGCGAGGGAAAGAAGATTGTAATGGTTACAGCCTACGATTATCCTTCGGCCAAGCAAGTTGAGCAAGCTCAGGCGGATGTGATTCTTGTGGGTGATTCTCTTGGCAATGTTGTGCTGGGCTATGACTCAACAATCTATGTAACAATGGAAGATATGCTTCATCACGCTAAAGCAGTCAAGCGTGGGGCTCCTAACACTTTCATAGTAGTAGATATGCCATTTATGAGCTATCACCTTTCTGTCAGAGATACACTAATAAACGGCGCAAGGCTTATTCAGGAAACAGGTGCTCATGCAGTGAAACTAGAAGGGGCTGATGATGTACTCCCTCATATACAGGCACTTGTAAAGGCAGGTATACCTGTTGTTGCCCATCTGGGGCTTACCCCGCAATCCGCCGCAGTTCTTGGTGGATTTAAAGTACAAGGCAAAGATGCTGAAGCCGCTAGAAAAATGCTAGCAGACGTAAAACTCTGCCAGGAAGCCGGAGCCTTTGCAATTGTTCTTGAATGTATTCCTCAACAACTTGCCAAGGAAATTTCAATGTCCTTAGCAATTCCTACTATCGGAATAGGAGCAGGTGTCCATACTGACGGACAAGTCCTGGTATACCATGACATTCTCACTTATGGAGTCAATCGAGTTCCAAAATTCGTTAAAGCATACACAAATGTAGATGAACAAATGACTAACGCCTTACGTGAGTATGTAAGCGAAGTGAGAAGTGAACTTTTCCCTAAAGACCAGCACAGTTTTACGATGAAAGAAGAAGAATTAAAGACTCTTTACGGAGGTAGAGAATAATATTCAACGCCTGTCATACTAACGCCGTTAAGAGCCAACGAATAGTCTATGATAGCCATTGCACTTTAAATTAAAACTATGGTATTGCATGCAAACTATTAAAAGCTGATTTCCTTTACAAGTATGGAATATCAGCTTTTATTTATACTATCTCTTCAACGAGCCATTCATTATCTCCGTATTTGATAAAAAACTGACCCTCCCGCTCGATCAGACTTTTACATAACTCAGCATAGGCAGGACGAGACAGTTTCGTATCACGCTGCCAGAACAGAGAGATGTAGGGGATATTGCTTTTCATGAGAATACTACCAAGGGGCATGGGAAATCTTCGGCCATCATAGAGTTGTATTATAAGTTGACCATCCTCCCCAGTTAACGATGGAACGAAAAAAGGCACATCCTCCACCCTCACAGGGTACAAATGACCCTGCCAGTCAATATGATATTCTTTATGACCATCATTTTTTAGATGGGAAGCAAATAGCTTAATGATTTCGTTATTGATCATAAGCACACCGTCAGCGTACCATAGCCCATCCTTATCAATAAAAAGTTCGGGGGCGCGAAAATTTTCCATGATTCATTCCTCCTTAAGATTAAGGTTGTCAAATCAAAAGATTAGTCCTTAATTAATATTCCATTATCCCCCTCAATTTCCTGCCTACAGTTTCCAATGACTTTCACACATTGAGATACACTAAGGGGCCGGCTGAAAAAATACCCTTGAAATTGCTGGCAGCGGAGCTTTTTCAAAACCTCTGCTTGCTCTGATGTTTCTACGTATTCGGCAAGAACCGTGATTTCCATTGATTCAGCTAGGTAAGTAATTGAGGAAATAATATCCTGGCAACTTTTATTGTCGATAACATCCTTCGTGATAGAACCATCTATTTTAATCTTATCCAAGTTAAAATACTTCATATAATAAAGGGAGGCGTGGCCCGCTCCGAAATCATCCATGGCTATACTTACACCCAGACCTTTAATCTTCTCTAATAAATCAACGGTTTGGGTGTTGGTCCCAAAGGCAACTGTTTCAGTAATTTCTAATTCAACGTCTCTGGGATTAAGTTGAGTAATCCTAAATATATTGACTAGTATATCTAATAGTTGATCATTCAATTGAGTCGGCGAAATATTGATGGCCATTCGAATATCAACAATACCATTCTTATTCCATTCCCCCAGTTGAAAACATGCCGCTTCAATAACCCATCGTCCTAATTTATTTATTATTCCAGCCTCTTCAGCTATAGCAACAACTACCTGTGGGTTCACCCTTCCATAGAAAATATGATTCCACCGAAGCAAAGCCTCCACACCTATAACCGTTCCCTTTTCATCAACCTGGGGCTGATACTCAAGGAAAAACTCTCCCTTTTCAAGAGCTACTTGAATGTCGTAGCTTAGAGCATTAGCCATATTCCCTATCTGATCATTCCTGGTTAAAATTCTCTTTTTTATACTATAATCTTCGCTCAGAACTGTTTGAACTAATTGTTCATAGGTATTGATAATTGCTTTTTGTTTTTGAAGTTCATAGAGCCTAACAAAGGGATAGTACAAACAGGTACCAATTATTATGTTGAAAATCTGCAAAGCCAAGCCCCTCCATGAAGAGGTCGCCAGCCATCCACCCAAAAGGGGCGGTGTTGTCCAGTCAACGGGGGCTATGGTTACCGGGACTAGGCCTATAGATGTTGTTAGATAAGCGATAATAGTTAAGATAAGGGGAACTAGTATATAGGGGATCAAAAATAAGGGATTAAGGACAACAGGCAGACCAAAAACAATTATCTCGTTAATATTAAAGATTGAGGTTAGAAAAGCTATCTTGGCTAATTTTAAAGTATTGCTCTTTTTTCCAGTCAGAAAAATTGCTATTAACAAACATAATGTTGAACCTGAGCCTCCTATCAGGACAAACACATCGAGAAAAGGTTTAGTTAGAATATGTACCGGTTCCCCTCCTGTGGATAGGGCACTGATATTTAGATTTATTGCTTTCATATAGATATCTTGTGAAACGGAATATAAAATATTGTTCCCATGAATACCAAAAAACCAGAAGACCTGATTCAAGAAAACAAATAATATAGATTCTGCAAACTGATTTTCAATGTTTAAAAATAGGTTCATGGATAAATCAGTTATTAGTTGGTTAATATCTTCAATACCCAGATAGGTTAGTAGGACTCTCAACACTGAAACCCCGACGAGGGTTAAGCAAAAAGGGACTATTAAGAATAAGACTTTAGGGATAAGCGGATCGGCATCCACCATAAACGATAAATAATACTTATCCAAACACCTATTAAGATGAATAAATAATTCTGTAGTGAGAACTGTCACAATAATAGATAAGAATATACCTGTTACTCCGGCATTGCTTGTATGTATTCCTGAGCTTCCTGTGTTAATAATAGTTAACAGAGAGATTAGAGCGACAAGGGAAGTTATGATGGGCTTGACACTGTCCTTAGACATCTGAGGATCAGCTATGGCAAGAGAATAGGATATTGTGACAGAAAGGGCCAGTCCCATCAAGCCGAATGTCAAATTCCAAACACTTTGGCCAAAGGTTTTCCATTCAGCTCCAAACAGCGACGTCATTAGATCTTGGTACTGAACAAGGGGAAAATTATTAATAACTAGAGCTATAGACCCGGCAATAATTAATGGGATAATTAGGATTAACCCTTTGTTAATTGATTTTACAATAAGATTTTCAGAGATTGCCGTTGACAAATCCAATGCCCGTTGGGTTAACTTCATGGAAACCACACCCCAAACTTTTTGAAACTCTCTGATAACTATGGAAAGTGATTCTTATTAACATAAATTACTAGAATTCAACATTTTTTGCGAAAGTCCTTCCCTAATCTTTACCTAATATGAAAAGCCGCTACAATTTCTGTAACGGCTAATCAGCTATTTTATAAACCCATCCCGACCGATCAATCTTCACTTATCATCTCAGGCTATATGGACACCATGCCACTGATGATACGATTTCAGAATCAAACGGAATTATTTATATCTTAGATAATAATTGAAGTAATAATTATAGTTGGAAACTTGAGAAGTCTCGTTTTTATTTTGGTAGTGGTCAATACTAAATGCGATAAACCCTTGAACATAGGGGGCAGCGGCGGAAATTCTCTCTTGAATATCAGATTGGGTTGCTGTAACATTACTGGATGATTTCGAGGTATAAGTTTCATTATCCGCATAAAGAGTCATACCCATCGCATCCGTTGCCGTTTTAGTATACCTAAAGAGATTTTTTGCTTGAGAGATTGTATTATAACCGGCACCTACACTATCTTGAAGAGCAACAATATGGATTCCTGTACCGTTCAATATGTTTTTAAGCATTTTTGTCCAGCCAGATAGTGAAACTAAATAAGAGTATTTAGAGTTATAAAAAGGTGCAACCATGATATTCAAAGTACTTTTAAGCTGAATCTCGGCTGTAATCTGCTTATAAAAATTATTAAGATTAACTTGGTGGATCCTGCTTCGAGCACTTAATTGAGAGAATTCATATGGGATATACCACCCCCCTAAGGATGGATGAGTTCCATAAACATCCACAATCTCGTCCACAATCAGCTTATTCTTTGAGGCTTCAACATTGAGCCAATTCATGTTGCTGGCATTAACCTTCCACCAATCCCCGTTAAATCCTAATCCAATCCGCACTTTCATGTTTAGGGAATCAGCAGCGGTTAAAGCATTGCCGACCATATCCACATCATTAAGCGCATATCCAGGAATCTTCGTGGGGTATGCTGCATACATCGCTTTCGTATCTGCTATATCTTGTAAAATAATCTCGTTAATCCCTGTGTTTTGAAGCATACTTAATTCCTGGGTCCAGCGGTTCAAATCCCAATCTTGCGCGTACCAATATTGGATAAAAGAACTGCCAAAAATTGGTTTCACTCCAGGCAGCGTTTGAGGTGGGGGCGGCAAAGTTGTTGTTTTTGGCTGCTTTGCCATTACGGCTGTGACCATTGTTAAATTTAAGATCAGGGTTAATACCAAAATCTTAATAATCTTTCTTTGCAAATTCAAAACACTTTACCTCCATTTTACTCTATAAAGCTATAGGTTTTTATTTCGCCAGATATACAATTTCTCTATTAATCTCTATTTTTCCTTCTTGCAACTAATAGGTAGGGTAACTTATACACTTGTGTTGCGATATGCCTTGAAGGTAAAACAGTATAGCCCGGAGACGAAAATCTCCGGGCTATACTGTTTTACTTTTGAGTAAATGACTGGTGAGCTTGAGCAGGTTTAAATATATTATCCAGTTCTATCTCTGTTTTCCTCTTAATCATGCTCCTCATATTCTATTATTACATCGTGCCCTTTTGCTAACTGGTGTCTGGCCTTGCGGATTGCCACCGTATCGAAAATAATCGAAAAATCATAATCCTCCGGATAGAGTTCGCTGGCGGGAAGGAAAAGCTTTAACCGCTTGTGATTAATCAGCTGCTTCTTATCTTTAATCTGCACGCCAAGCTCGCCTTTTTCATTGGTTCTCCTGTAAACAATCCCCAGAGATTTTTGGGGGTAAACTCTTACACAGTCACCTATATTAAAGCTTTCGCTCCGTGAGGGTGTTTTTTCCTTTGGAATTTCTTTTTGAATTTTGTTGTGGGAAACATTGTCTGATTTTTTGGTGTTGTCCTCATCATTAGTGTTATCCTCATCAAACATAATAGTTGGTCTGTCTCTTAACTTAGAGGATCTGCCGCCATAGGCTTCCATTTGTGCTCGCTTCAGCATATGCCCGGGAAAGCCTAATCTTTTGGCAATGTATAAGGCACAGCTTTCCCCGGCCTCGCCAATTTGTAGTCTGTATAGGGGCTGTAAGTTTTCCCGATCAAACTCCATACGGGCATTCATAAGTCCTTTTGTGTTCTTGGCAAAATCCTTGATTTCCGGGTAATGGGTGGTGGCCACAAAAAGACAGCCTCGCTGATTTAATTCCGCTAAAATTGCAATTGCTAGTCCCATTCCCTCAGCAGGGTCTGTACCGGAGCCTAACTCATCAAGCAAAACCAGACTTTCCCTTGATACCTCCTGGAGAATAGCTACAATATTTTGGATATGGGAGGAAAAAGTAGATAGATTCTCAGAAATGCTTTGCCCATCACCGATATCGCAGAAAACACTGTTATGCATAGAAAATACACTGCCTGGGGACACAGGAACGTGAAGTCCACTTTGAGCCATAATTGACAGTAAGCCAATGGTTTTTAAGGCAACGGTTTTTCCCCCTGTATTCGGCCCGGTAATTACAACCCCGTTAATAGCATCATCACCCAGGCCCCCTAGAATCTCAAAATCAAGAGGAATACAGAGGTCTGGCTTCAATAAAGGGTGTCTTCCCTGCTTTATGATGATTTTTCGTTCTGTTGTAATGGACACAGGAACTGCTTTCATCTCGATGGACAGCTTTGCCTTGGCAAATATAAAGTCCAAGGTTTCCATGCAGTCCTTGTTGATTCTCAACTCATTAATATGCTCTTCAACAAGTACGGTAAGGGTGTATAATATTTTTCTAATCTCATTATCTTCATCAATTTGTAAAAGGGACAATTCCTCCTGCAGCTTTCTGACTGCTGCTGGCTCAATAAAACAGGTGCTGCCAGTGCTTGAAGTATCAATGACTGTTCCGCTCAACTGATTTTTATAGCCTTTTTTAACCGGCAAGACAAACCGTCCATTACGGATGGTGACATATCCATCTGTGAACCATTCCTTTTTGCTGCGCAGAATGTCCTCTAGCTTTATTTTAACGGCAGATTTTGTGTTTTCTATTTTTCTGCGAATGTCACGAAGGACTGAAGAAGCACCATCGTCAACCCCTTCATTTCTGATACAGCGCTCAATTTCCCCAAAAAGCATATCCAGTGGACTTAAAGAATGACCATAAAAAGCTATACCCGTATTAAAGGCTTCAGCCTTGTTAAGATATTTCTTCGTTCTTTTGCAGGAAGAAATAAAACCACAAATACCTGTGAGCTGTTCAGGGGCCAGCATTGAGCCTTTCTCTGTTAAATCCAGAATTTTATCCAACTCTTTCATTGAGGCCAGGGGTGGCGTGCCTATACCCTCTAAAATTTTGCGTGCTTCTGTTGTTTCCTGCATTTTGGCTTTGCACTCTCGCTCATTTAAAAATGGCTTTAGGGAGAGCAATTTTTCCCTTGCCTTTTGGGAAAGTGCATGCTCAGCCAAAGTTTCAAGTATTATATTAAATTCCAATGTATTGTTGGCATTCATCAAAAATCCTCCCTATACAATTAAAATGCCCACAAGAGAGATTACCTTATTTTCAGGATCTTTAGTTCCCAAAAATACGCAGAATACTCCTGTGGGCAATGATTTTAACTGATATAAAATCACTTAACGCTATTGAGAAAATAAATAGAGTGCCACAGGACATGCCTGTTACACTCTACAAAACTATACGATAATAATCGCCATAGTTACAATGTCAGCTTTGTTAAGCTTATCGACAAAGGGTGACACTGTTTATAACTCAAATGGTTATTGTAGGACGTAATCTGTAAGGCGTTATCCAAAAACGCAAAGGTTGCGCTTTCAGAAAGGTGCACTTAAAAAAGCAGGTTTAACACCCACGTTTTATAAAGTAACCTCTCTCAACTGTTTAGTTGAAAATCACCATTACAGACACATTTAACAAAAAAACCATCCTCTCGTTTTTAGGTATACCCTAGTTTATTACAAATACGTAGCAAATGTCAATTATAGCTGATCAAAACAGGATAAATAACTAAAATACTACTCAAAAATATTTTTGCACAGAAGGTAATTTTGGAGAGAAATCAATATGCTTTTCAAAAAACTTGCTGCATTGAGCAATTATGAGGCCGTTAACCAGAGCGCAAATTACCGTGCCGATACCAACACCGCGCAGGCTATTAAAGAAAAGGTACGACATGGCCACGGCCACGGCACAGCTGGTGCAGTCATAGCCAATTTTAAACTTATTAATATCTATCCTGTACTTTTTAGAAACTTCTTTTACGAACAGTTCATAAACTTCAGGTGCAAGATAAGTGTGAAAGAGCAGTGAAATACCCATGGCGCAAAAGAGCATACCTACTAAATATAGAGGGATGCGGATACTCAGCGTAGCAGCGGTTACATCATTCAGCATCCAGATCCAACCATCCAACACCAAGCCATAAATAACTGCCGTGACAAAAGAGAAACAGTAAGACAGCTTAAACTGGCCCAGCAACAGACAGACGAAAATCAGCAGAACGGCCTGGAGAGTATATTCAGCCATGCCAAATGTGAGAAAATTAACTTTCAAGGATATTAAATAGGCTGGGGCAACTACCATAGAAATGCCGAGGTCGGCCTTTTCCATTAGTGCCACGCCTAAGGCCAGAATAATCAGCCCCAACAGATAGGCCATCTCGGCAAAGTTTTTGATTTTCAAGCTATTCCTTCCTCCCACAAAAAAATGCTATAACTCCTGGCTGTTTGATATCAGAAACAGCAAAAGTTATAGCATTTCATTTATTGATTTAGAATAAGCCTATTACAAAATCACTCTGTCGTCAATGTTTTTTAATCATTACTTCATAATAATTCCCTCTGGGTCGATGACTTTATAGAGCAGTTCCAATTCCTCATAAGTAGGAGTCAGAGTTTCACCTTTACACTTAGAAATATTCAGATCAAAACTACAGTTTTCCCGGCATTCTTCCGGCGTAAATCCAGGGTGGACCGTATCTAGATACATTTCGCCCTTTTCATCAAAACGGTAAACACCCATATCTGAAATAACAGCAGCTGGCCCCCCATTGAACGCCGGCCCATAAACCTCCTGTTTGGGAACCCATTCTTTATCCGGCCAATGTGGAATTTTCCAGCCAGGCGAGGTAATATAGCTGACTCTCTCAACAAAACGACGTTTTTGACCAAATTGTGGCATGATTAAAACGCTGCGCTTAGCAAGGGAATGAATATCAGAGTTACCACCGCTCCCCGTCAGCCTTTTCCCTGTGGGGCCGCCCATAAAGGTACAATTGACATTGCCATAGAGATCCACTTCTGCACCACCCAGATAGGCCAAATCCACTTTGCCGGACTGGAGCTGACCGAAGACGTCAGTTAAGCCATCACCAACTGCCGCCTGATAACTGCAGCGGGCATCGGCAACGGAGGTCGGCAGATCTATAGGTCTACCGTCAATGGAGCCTGATTCATAGATACAGACTGCAGTAGGCGCTTGGGTATGCTGAGCTACCATGATGGCTAACATTGGGAGGCCTGTTCCCGCAAAGACAATCTCTCCATCCTTTACTTCCCGTGCTGCAGCACAAGCCAAAAGATCCATGGGCTTAAACTCACCGGGTTTAGAATGGCCTTGTTTGTTTTCCATTATCTTGACCCCCTTTTCATGGTGGAAGAATAGCCGAGAGCCGGATTGGCTTTGAGGGATTCCAAACGCGTAACTCCTAGCTTGCTAAGATATTCTTGGAAGTCTTTAACTCCAAAGATCCATTCTTCAGCCCACTGATCAAAACCCTCTTGTGTTCGGGTAGCCTTAAAGAAGTTAGAGATAAATTCTCCGTCAGGTTCGTGTACGCCATACAAACCTGTTGGGTGAGCCCCCCAAGGCTGCTCGACAATATAATCTACCAGATACCCCCCTATCATGTTGCGGGTGGGTTCTCGACGTAAATATTCTTCCGGAACCACTTGTTCAGCAATAATAATGTTATGTTTAGACGCCTTGATAACTTCTTGATCGCTGAATTTTAGGCCATCCACTCGAACGGTGCCTTCCGCGCCGACCATTTGAACGTGAGTAATACACCAATCTGGATTAGCGGCGGGAACCAAAACAATTTCCGAATTCGTAAAAGGCTCTTGGTACATGGCGTATTTTAATTTACCAATATGGGGGTTAGATCCGTCACGGAGTCCGGCCTTACCAAGGTTATCGTTCTCCGGATTTAACATATCACACCCCATGGCAGAATAGGTGGGCAAAAAGGGCAGTCCCTTCGATCCGGCAGTCAGTCTGTTTAAGATATGAATATGTGCCCAGTCTTCGTAGAGAATCTCACCTTTTTCTATTTTACGGGCCAGATTACTGCCGAATTTCCCATAAAGTTCGTGTCCGCACCAACTTGATTCCCAGATTCCCACACATCCGGCCCCTACGAGCATGTCATCATGAGTTCCGCCATTAACTTCTACGAGATGCAAATTGCGCTTTTTCTGGCGAATTAACTCGTAAATAGCCGCCATAGGACGACGCCAAACCGTAAACCCTCCAAAGGTTAACATATCCCCGTCATTAATCTGTCCTACTGCTTCAGTAAGACTCACAATTTTAGGCCTAGCCATTCCTAAAACCCCCTTTAAAGATAGTAATTTATTATTAGACTTCGAGAGCTTAATCAGATAATTTCATCAAGAATCGTTTTCAGAATTACTAAAAACGACCGATGACTTCACGGCCAATAATCATCCGTTGGATTTGATTAGACCCTTCATAAATTTGGGTGATTTTTGCATCCCTCATCATACGTTCAACAGGAAACTCTGAACAATAGCCATATCCGCCCATTAACTGCACGCAATTCGTCGTCACTTCCATGGCTGTATCTGTAGCAAAGAACTTAGCCATTGAGGCTTCTTTGTTATGGGGCAGATGATTATCCTTGAGCCAAGCAGCCCTGTAAATAAGCATTTGGGCGGCATCTATTCTTGTCGCCATGTCTGCTATCATAAACTGAACCCCCTGATTAGCCGCTAAGGGCTTATCGAATTGCTGTCGTTCCTTAATATAATGGTTTGTGTAGTCCAAAGCCCCTTCGGCGATCCCTAATCCTTGAGCTCCAATGGTAATGCGGCCACCAGCCAGTAATCCCATAGCAACGGAAAAACCATTATTGACTTCGCCCAGAACATTCTCTTTCGGTACTTTTACATTTTCAAAATAAAGTTCACAAGTAGGATCAGCATTCATACCCATCTTGGCCACCGGTTTGCCAATGGTAAAGCCGGGGGTGTCTTTTTCAATGATCAAACAGGTTATTCCTTTGCCTTTTGGCTGAGAAGGATCTGTTTTAACAAAGGTACAGTAGGTGGTGGCATGCCCGCCATTGGTAATAAATATTTTGCTGCCGTTGACTAAGAAATGATCCCCTTTATCTTCCGCCCTTGTTTTAAGGGCAGCAGCGTCAGATCCCGCGTTAGGCTCAGTCAAAGCATAAGCCCCAATGATTTCACCGGTGGAGAGCTTTCTCAGATATTTCTCTTTTAATCTCTGACTGCCATAAAGGTAGATACTCATACATCCCAAACCAGTGTGTACGCTGGTGATAACCGCCGTTGAGGCACAGGCTTTAGCCAATTCTTCAATGATGATGGCAAAGTCTAGGTAAGTACCTCCCCCCCCACCCCATTCTTCAGGAATAGGAAATCCTGTCAGCCCTAGCTCTCTCATCTTGTTCCAGGTTTCCATGGGAAACTCATGACTTTTATCAATTTTTTCGGCCATTGGTTCAACTTGGCTTTTGGCAAACTTTTTAACCATCTCTTTAACCATAAGGGTTTCTTCACTCAGTCTAAAATCCATTTAACTCCACTCCAATTCTAAACGTTGTCTGAAATTCCGTCTCTTAGTCAGCATCGACACGGATAAGCATGGCATCCCCTTGGGCATGACCGGCACAGATTCCACAGATTCCATATCCGCCCCCGCGGCGTTTTAGCTCATAAGCCAGTGTCATAACAATCCTGGCTCCCGTTGCTCCAATGGGGTGACCATAGGCAATGGCACCGCCATTTACATTAACCTTTTCCAGCATCTCATCCTTGGTCATCCCTAAGATGCTTCGTGCACTAACCAGGGCTACAGCTGCAAAGGCTTCATTAATCTCAATAAGTTTAACCTCATCCAAGGTCATTTGATTTTGTTCCAAAACCTTCTTAATGGAAAGCCCCGGAACAGTGGCAATATCTTTGGTAGGTTGGGATACTTCTGCGTAATCTACGATGGTAAATAGAGGCTTTAAACCTAATTCTTCAGCCTTAGCTCGGCTCATGAGCAGGCACACATCTCCGCCATCATTAGTTCCCGGCGCGTTTCCGGCGGTTACACTGCCGGGTTTTCCTGTAACAGCGCTTGTGTGATTGAAAACCGGTCCAAGCTTAGCCAAGCCTTCCATTGTGGAATTGCCCCGTGGTCCTTCATCCTGCTCAAAAATATCTTTACCCTTATGGATTGCAATGGGGAATATTTCATCATCAAGTTTTCCCGCCGCTATAGCCTCTGCTGCAGCCAACTGAGAATGTAAGGCCCATTCATCCAGTTCTTCACGGCTAAACCCAAATTCATCCGCCACTTCTGAACCATGAATGGCCATATGACGATTGTAGATAGAGTCCCAGAGTCCATCTTTAACCATCAAGTCCTCGCAATCAGCATTTAGAAAACCCATCCTTTTTCCCCGTCTCATATCCGGAAGGGCAAAGGGGATGTTGCTCATGCTTTCCTGTCCCCCCGCTATAACGATCTCGGCTCTTCCCAACGCAATCATTTGGGCCCCTAAGTCAATGGTTTTAACCCCAGAGGAACAAACCTTATTAACCGTAATGGAAGGCACATATTCGGGAAGCCCTGCTAAAAGAGTAGCTTGACGACTTGGAACTTGACCACAGCCGGCCTGAACCACATGGCCCATGATCACATAATCCACATCGCCAGGAGCAACTTTGCCCTCTGTCCGGCGAATGACTTCCTTAATAGCCAATGCTCCTAACTCAGCAGCATCAAACTCAACTAAAGCTCCTAAGGATTTCCCATAAGGAGTTCTACAGGCTTCTACACAAACAACTTCTCGTTGTTTAGCATAGGTATTGCCAATTTTTCTGCCCATGGTTGAATAATCCGGTACTCTTTCACCAAAGGCACTTATTTTCGCACCCTTATAATAGGTTTTTCTAGTTAATTCAAGCTTTTGGGTTATTTTGGACATTTGATTTTCCTCCTTACTATTTGTTGAAGTCTTGACCAAGATTGTTATTCATTAACCCCTCCAGTTGTTGGTTCATAAGACTCCAGAACCATAATGTTTGAATAGTAATTAATCCACTTTTTTGTTTGTTAATTCTGAATAATATAACTATTTTGCAATTAGTGTGCCAACTAAGGTTTAACAGACTTTGTTTTCTGCCTTAAATTCTTGACTCACTAGGGTTAACAGCATTTATTGAGCCATAGGCCTTGTTATTCGCCACTCCAGAAAAATCATTGTTGTTCAACTTATTCTCATAAGCTTCGAATCCAACTAAGTCTTGGCACTAGAAAAACGTCCCGGAAGCGGACACATTTGTTCTAAATGTGTCCGCTTCCGGGACGTTTGTTTAACTCACACCTCAATACTTGAGATCATATTTATCTAGTTTATCGTAAAGCCTTGACCGACTAAGATTTAGGAGTTTTGCAGCCTTGGTTTTATTACCTCCAGCCTTTTCAAGAGCGCGAACAATCATATCTCTTTCAATACCAGCGATTTTCTCTTGGTGACGAATATTTCCCGCGGATAGGGGGTTTTCTCTAGGGCTGCTGTTCAGTAAATGATTGGGTAAATGCTCTAACAGAAGCAAGCCACAGCGCGAATAGTTTACAGCCCTTTCGACGACATTTTCCAGTTCACGAATATTCCCCGGCCATGAGTAGTTCAACAAAGTCTTCATGGCATTATCTGCAATACCACTGACGTTTAGTTTTAAAATCTTATTGAATTTTGTAATAAAAAAATGGGTTAAGGGTTGAATATCGTCCGTACGTTCACGTAGGGGCGGCAAATGCAAATTGATCACATTTAATCGATAGTAAAGATCCGCTCGGAACTCTCCTTCAGATATCCCTTGATAAAGGTTTTTATTAGTAGCAGCTAAAATGCGGACATTCACCTTAATCGTCTTTGTACTACCTAACCGTTCAAATTCACGGTCTTGCAATACCCTCAATAACTTGGATTGTAAAGCCATGGGCATATCCCCTATTTCATCCAGAAAGAGAGTTCCTCCATTAGCGATCTCCAGACGCCCCGGTTTGCCGGCCTTAGCCGCACCGGTAAAGGCACCGCTAACATAACCAAACATTTCTGCCTCAATTAGATTTTCCGGAATTGCCGCACAGTTGACTTTTATGAAAGGGCCTTGGCAGCGGTCACTGCAAAGATGAATCGCATGAGCTACACCTTCCTTTCCAGTACCGCTCTCCCCAGTGATTAACACCGTTGAACGACTCGAGGCAACAAGGGTTATCTCTTCTTTAAGTTTCTTCATTTCAGTACTCTCGCCAACAATATCCTTGATAACCTCTTGCGCGGTTTTGTTTTTCTGTAATTCTTCCTGGAAAAAATTCACCTTATTTTCTAATAGCCGAATCTTTTCAGCCAGCTCCCGTACTTCAGCAAGTTGAGGAAATACCGCTTTTCCGACGGCTCCAACCACTTCTCCTTCTTTGATGATGGGCAACCGTGAAACAATTAACGGTTTGCCTCGTATTGTAAGCACTTCACTTGTTTCCAAAATGCCGGAGCTTGCCACTAGGTGTAACCTGCTTGACTCAATAATCTCTGTAATATGTTTACCAATCACTTCTTGGGGAGTTAATGTTAAAAAATCCGCCATTGCTTGGTTTATAAGTGTGGTTTTTCCCGTCTCATCCACCACAATGATTCCGTCCTGAATAATATTGAGAACTGTATCAAAGGTCTTGTTGAGGGCTTTAACAGTTTCCAACTCTCTTGCTGCTTGTTCCAAGTCAGTGAGGTCTTGAAAAATAACAATTCCTCCGGCAATATTACCGCCAATTTTTAAAGGCGTAATATTGACGACCATTGTAACATTACGATGTCTGTACCTTAGCCCGATTTTAACCTCACCATTAACTAATGCCGGGGTTAAATCTAGTTTAGGCAGTAATTGCTGAAAGGGCCGATTAAGGGATGTATCCGCTTTCAAGCCTAATATTCGACTGGCCCCGATGTTAAGGTGTGTGACGATCCCATGGCTGTCAACGGCAATCACACCATTATGCATGGAATCCAAAATTGCTTTCAATTGTACGTTTAATAGCTCCGAATGTCTGAATAGGGTCATAACCATATTGGCTTTACATAACAGACCAACGACCTTTCCCTCTCTGTTAACAACCGGAACGGAACCTACTTGACTCATCTTCACAAAATTAGCTAACTGATCGTCGGGGATATCGTCCGAGATACTGATTACTTCTTGTATCAGGTAAGGATCAATGATATCCTTATGAGTTGCACCATCTAAGATTGCCCGATAAAGACTACTCCTGCTAAAAATACTCAAAAGTCCGCCCTCTCCATTTAACACAGGAATAATAGCAATCTTCAGTTCCATGAAAATTCTGACTGCTTTACCGATACTGTCTCCGAGGTTCAAGTATGAAATCCGAGGATTGGTTCCATCTTTAAGGAGCATCATAGCACACCTCAATTGTAATATCTTTGAGTACAACATGGTTCTTAAGCATACTGCAACCAACTGTATTTTATCATTTATAAAGATAATTTTAAATATATTCAGATATTAGGGCAATATCTCTAATATTCATTCTTGATAACCCAGGATCTATCGCCGAACAACTAGATCACAGGCGAGGAAGAGTGACCATCCTACTCCTAGGCCGGTCACTCTTCGTTATTTACCCTTATTGAACTCCGTCTTAATGTTTTGTATCACTCTCGCACTTATATCCATCTTAAGGAGATTGCTCCTCAGTGATCCTACAATTCAATATAGTAAAGGATAATGTTCTCATAGTTTCCGTTGCCAAGCAAATAACCTTTCGGGATGACGCCTAATCTCTGAAATCCCATTTGCTCATAAAGATGAATTGCTCCGGCATTAGTACTGACCACCGCATTAAATTGCAATAACAAGAATCCGGATTCTCGTGCCACTTTCATAGAGTGACGCACCAGCTTTTCTCCAATATGAAGCCCTCGATAATTTTCACTAACAGCATAAGAGGCATTAGCAATATGTCCGCATCTTCCTATGTTGTTGGGGTGTAATATGTACAACCCCAAAACTTCATTCTCAACTGTTGCCACTCCAGTAAAGGTTTGAGAGTAAAAAAGATTTTTGGCCCCCTCTTCACTAAGTTGTTCTATTTGGGGAAATGCATTGGACTCTTGAACAACATGATTCCAAATCCTCATCATTGCAGGTATATCCGTATCCTGATATTTTCGTAGGACTACTTCCATTTCCAACCTCTCCTTTGTGCCTGAAAGATTATTATTCCCTCATACACTTGTTCCTCTTCAAAGGACTTTTTCCCTGCTTCTTGGCATTCCCGTAAAACTGTTTAGAAGTTGGTTTTCCTCACCTCGAGGAAAACCAACTTTTTTTAATACTCATTATTCAACGACAATCAGGAGTTCACCAGCCTTGACTTGCTGTCCTTCTTTTATTTTCACCGATCTGACAATCCCTGAGAAAGAACTGGATATCCTTGTTTCCATTTTCATAGCTTCGACAACCACCAGGGTCTGATTTTGAGTTACCTGATCTCCTTCTTTTACCATTAACGTCACCACAGTCCCTGGGATAGGGGATCCAATCTCATTCTTATTGTCAGGGTCTGCCATCTCCGTCAAACTGTATTCTCCAGATTGGCTAAGAAGGTTGATATCGCTCCAGCTCTTATCCTTGATTTTGATTTCTCTTCTATTCCTGTTGACTTCAAACACTAGAGTTCTGTATCCTTCCAGATCCGGCTTACCAATGGAGCGGAGCTTGATCATCAGACTCCTTCCTTCTGCGACCTCAGCCTCGATAATCTCTCCTTCATGTAGACCATGGAAGAACACGTCGCTCCCGAGCCTGCTCAGGTCTCCGTATTCGGCTACAATTTTCAAGAAACCTTCAAACACTTCCGGATACAAGGCATGGCTCAGGATATCCTTTTTAGTTGGTTCAAACTCAAATTTTTCCCTCAGGTGATTAGAGATTTTGTCAAAATCCTCATCTGGGAGCAGTTCGCCTGGACGCTCAGTGATGGGTTTTTCCCCCTTCAGAACTAACTTCTGGAGTTTCTCCGGGAAACCTCCCATGGGCTGACCCATCATCCCTTTAAAATAAGCTACGACGGAATCAGGAAAGGTCATATGCTCTGCTTTCTCGTAAATATTCTCTGAAGTGAGGTTATTTTGAACCATAAATATGGCAAAATCCCCTACGACTTTCGAGGACGGAGTGACTTTAACGATATCCCCCAACATCTCGTTAACTGTCTTGTACATTTCCTTAATCTCAGAAAATTTATGCCCAAGCCCGAAACTTTCCACCTGAGGCTTAAGATTGGAGTACTGCCCTCCGGGAATCTCATACTTATAAATTTCAGCAGATCCCGATTTCAAACCCGACTCGAATTTGCCATAAACCGGTCGTACCGTTTCCCAGTAGTCTGACACCTTTTGGATTCCTTTCAAATCAATTCCCGGGTCCCTATCCATATTTTTAAGAGCTGCAGCAATAGAATTCATGGCTGGTTGGCTCGTAAGTCCTGACATACTGTTAAAGGCAGTGTCTACAATATCTACCCCCGCTTCCACAGCCATGTGTACCGTTGCCACCCCATTACCGGTGGTGTCGTGGATATGAAGATGAACAGGAATACCGATCTCGTTTTTCAAGGCGCTGACCAGCTTAAAGGCGGCATGGGGCTTTAAGAGGGCCGACATGTCTTTTATACACAGAATATGGGCACCGGTTTTTTCTATCTCTTTCGCAAGCTTGATATAGTAATCTAAATTATACTTTTCCTTCTTACTGTCAAGGATGTCTCCCGTATAACAAATACAGGCTTCAGCGATCTTCCCGTTCTTTAAGACTTCCTCGATAGAGAGTTCCATGCCTCTCAGCTCATTTAGAGAGTCGAAGATTCTAAAGACATCAATACCCGTAGCTGCTGACTCTTTAATAAATTCTTTGATGACATTGTCCGGATAGTTCTTATAGCCTACCCCATTCGCTCCTCTTATGAGCATCTGGAAGAGGATATTCGGGACTCGTTTCCTCAGCTGCTCCAGCCTAGCCCAAGGAGACTCTTTGAGGAATCTGTAGGCCACGTCAAAGGTTGCGCCCCCCCACATTTCAAGAGAAAATAGATCTTTACCGTAGACTGAAGTTGCCTTGGCAATCTTAATCATATCCTTGGTCCTAATCCTTGTCGCCATCAGCGACTGATGAGCATCCCGCATGGTCGTGTCTGTAAGCAATACTTTCTTCTGAGATTTTATCCAGTTGACAAGCCCCTCTGCACCTTGAGCATCAAGGATCTGCTTGGTTCCACTCAGATCCTGCGGAGTAACACCTTCAATTTCGGGTACCTTAGGAACATCATAATCCTGCTTTAACCCCCTCGTCTCATTGACTACCACATTGCCGAGGAATTTCAGAAGCCGGCTTTCATCATCCGTTTTCTGGGTAAGGGAGATTAAATCAGGATTTTCCTCGATAAAACCAGTATGACATTCTCCGTTGAGAAACTGTGGGTGATTGAGAACGTTGATTAAAAATCCCATATTGGTCTTGACCCCAGTAATTTGAGTCTCCGTTATAGATCGGATGGATTTCTTGATGGCATCCTGAAAACTCCTGGACCAGGAGATGTTCTTGAAGAGGAGGCTATCATAATAGGGACTGATTTCTGCGCCAGTGAATCCGTTTCCGCCGTCCAATCTGATCCCGAATCCCGAACCCGTCTTGTAGGATTCGATCTTCCCTGTGTCAGGAGCGAAATTAGTCGCGGGATCCTCTGTCGTGACTCTGCATTGAATGGAATACCCGTTGAGCATGATATCCTCCTGGGAGTTTATCCCAATCTCCGGAGAATTCAAGGCGTATCCTTGGGCGATCAGGATCTGTGCCTGGACGATATCTATTCCCGTTACCATCTCTGTAACCGTGTGCTCAACCTGGATCCGCGGATTCATTTCAATGAAATAATAACTCCCTTGGTCGTCTACCAGGAATTCAAGGGTTCCGGCGTTCCTGTAGTTTACAGCCTTGGCGATCTTTAGTGCATCCTGATAAATATTATCTCTAATTTCCTGGGGGATGGAAAAGGCTGGCGTGAACTCTACGACCTTCTGATGCCTTCTCTGGATCGAACAGTCTCTTTCAAACATGTGTACAATATTGCCGTACTTGTCCCCGAGGACTTGCACCTCGATATGTTTGGGTTTTTCTATGAATTTTTCCATGAAAATATGATCAATGCCAAAGGCTTTTTTCGCCTCGCTTTTAGCGCTTAAAAAGCCAGACTCCAGCTCACTTTCATCTCTGACGATGCGCATTCCCCTTCCGCCGCCTCCGGCAGCTGCCTTAAGCATCAGAGGATAACCGCATTCTTTCGCGTACCTTCTTGCTTCAGCCACAGTTTTAATATCCTTCTCATAACCTGGAATGATAGGAACTCCGACTTCCTTAGCGACAATCTTTGACTTGATCTTGTCGCCTAGGGAGTCCATCATCTTTGCCGTCGGTCCAATGAATTCGATACCTTCCTGCTCGCAACGTTTGGCAAATTCAGGATTTTCCGACAAAAAGCCGTATCCCGGATGGATTGCATCTACGCCCTTTTTGATTGCCAGACTGATGATTTCCTCAATATTCAGGTAAGCGTCAACCGGACTTCTGCCTTCACCGATGAGATAAGCCTCGTCGGCTTTGCTTCTAAAGAGGGAGTATTTGTCTTCGTTGGAATATATCGCAACAGTCCTTATTCCCAGCTCATTACAAGCTCTAAATACCCTAATAGCGATTTCGCCTCTATTGGCTACCATCACTCTTTTAAAACTACTCATAATCTTCCTCCATGCTTATTTACTCGGCTTTACCAAAGGTACTTAATACAAAGGGTTTCTGAGAAGTGAAACCTTTTTAATAATTCAATGTTTTTAATTATACTTTATTTTTTTCGTTCTTGTTGCCATTATAACAATGTATACACGAATACTTACCGCCGGAGAAGACATGAAGGCAGCTTTAGGTTAAATTAACATAAGCCCAGAGACAAAAATCTCCGGGCTTAGCTTTTGACCAATAATTATCGGTAGGCTCTGGCGGGTTTAAATAAATAAATTAACGTTTGAATCCTCTGCTTCTCCTAAATAATAACCCACTCCGCCAATTTTAACGCCATCCAGCAGTTCCTCTTGTTTTAGACCCATCACATCCATGGACATTTGGCAGGCTACTACCTCTACTCCATTGCACATTGCGGCACTGATAAGATCTTCCAGGGAAGAAACATTTTTGTCCTTCATAACTTTTCTGATCATTTTTCCGCCCATGCCTAGCATGTTCATGTTCGACAACTTAAGACGTTTACTTCCCCTCGGCATCATCATGCTGAACATCTTATCCATAAAGCCCTTTTGAGTGCTGACCTTTTCGTGTTTACGCAAAATATTTAATCCCCAAAAGGTGAAAAACATCGTGACTTTCTTGCCCATGGACGCAGCTCCATTGGCAATGATGAAGGAGGCTATAGCTTTATCCAAATCTCCGCTAAAAACCACTATTGTCTTATTATCCTTTAAAGTTGCAGCTGCCGGTTCTTGCTGAACTGAGTCCCTTGGCGCACCTTTTTTAATGAATGCTGTAATAACCCCTCCGGCCTTGGCTACGTCTATCAGTTGATTATTGGTTCTTTTACTCCAAGCTTTAATATCCTCATAAAAGCCCGGATCAGAAGCCAAAATCTTGAGGATTTGACCTTGTTTCAACGGATCCATAGCAGCCTTAACCTGCATTAATGGCCCGGGACAACAAAGACCGCAAGCATCAATGCTTTTATCAAAATGCCCATGAGGGGTATCCACTTCAACTAGTTCTGAATCGGATTGTTGACTCTCAGAGCTTATCTTTTGAGGATCGAATTCTTGTAACGCTACAGTTTTATAGCCCCCGGTAATATTTAAGACGTTATAACCATTTTGACTTAAGATCCTGTCTGCTATATAGCCCCTTAAGCCTACTTGACAGTACTCTACTATCTGTTTATTCCTGTCTAACTCGTCCATCCTGTCTCTTAAGCTGTCCAAGGGAATGTTGATGGAACCGGGTAAGTGTCCATTGTTATATTCCTCTTCCGTTCGTACATCCAGAAGAATTGAATCCTTAAGTTCTGCCAACTCCATATCCTTCCAAGCCACAACATGAGTTCTGCCGGCCAGTAGGTTTTGCGCTGAAAATCCCGCCATATTTACCGGGTCTTTGGCCGAGGAGAAAGGCGGTGCGTAGGCTAATTCTAATTCGGCTAAGTCGTCTACCGTGCCTTTTAAGCGAATGACAGCAGCAATAACATCAATTCGTTTGTCAACACCATCATAACCGATTCCCTGTGCTCCCAAAACTCGGCCTTCATCATTAAAAATCAGTTTCAATGTCAGCTGTAAAGCAGCCGGGTAATAGGAGGCATGAGCCACGGGATGAACGTAGACGACTCGATAAGACAGATTGGCTTTTTGCAGACTTCGCTCATTGGCTCCCGTGCTGGCCGCCGTCAAGCTGAAAACTTTAAGGATCGAGGTTCCTTGAGTGCCCTTATAAATGGAATTCAAACCCTCAATATTATCCGCAGCAATTCTTCCTTGCTTGTTGGCCGGTCCGGCCAAAGGGATAGCCGTCTTTTCTCCGGTAATAAAGTCGACAACCTCGATGGCATCTCCTACTGCGTAAACACCCTTTACATTGGTCTGCATTCTTTCATCAACGATGATATGGCCTTTTGGGCCTAACCCTATTCCCGAGTCTTTCAAAAAAGCAGTGTCAGGTGCAACCCCGATGGCCAGAATGACTAGATCAGCAGTCACCATTTTTTGGCTGCCCAAGGTTACTTCGATTTGACTACCAACCTCTTTAAAAGCTTTAACCCCGTCACCCAAGATAAGATCCACGCCATTTTCAGCTAATTCCTTTTCAGCCATTACCACCATGTCTGAATCAAAAGGAGCTAAAATGTGAGGAGCGGCTTCGACTAAAGTGACCTTCAAACCTCTCTCGATCAGGTTTTCAGCCATTTCAACTCCGACAAAACCGCCGCCAATAACTAGAGCGCTACTTATACCTTTTTGATCAACATAGGCCTTAACTTTATCTGTGTCTGGAATGTTTCTCAAAGTAAATATTTTCGAGCTGTCTATCCCCGGAATATTGGGCCGAAGAGCTTTGGCTCCCGGTGATAATACTAGAGCATCATAGGATTCTTCGTAAATCCCTTGATCCTTACTTCTGACTGTCACGATTTTCTTTTCTGTGTCAATGCCAACAACTTCACTATTAATTCTCACATCAATGTTAAACCTAGCTTTCATAGCCTCAGGAGTTTGGACAAGAAGTTTCTCCCGTTCCGTAATAGTTTCACCGATGTAATAGGGCAAACCGCAGTTGGCGAATGAAATATAGTCATCTCTTTCAAACAAGATGATCTGGGCCTGTTCATCTAGTCTTCTAAGACGCGCAGCAGCGGAGGCTCCTCCAGCTACACCGCCAACTATGAGTACTTTTTTTGTCATAGAAATATCCCTCCATAAAAGCTTAGTAACTTATAGTTTGACTTGTAAATGCTTAGTTTATTTCCGAGTCGATTTCGAGCTTCGACAGCAAGCTTTACCTGCTTCAGTAATTACATTATACCCCCCGGGGCCATAGGGGTCAATGGGAAAATAATAACAAAGTATTTACCAACAAAAAACTACCTCATTAAAATGAGATAGTTTTCGCATAGACTTATTCTTTATACTATAATCCAATGTTCATTCCATACATTTTCTATCAACTTGAAAGTAAGTTGATAGGCACCCTAGAAAAATGTCCTCCCTACGTTCAGTCCACGTTTTTGGTCCTCGTAGCACCAAATTAAATTATTGTATTACAATAACAAAACAGCAAATACCAATATTTATTTATTGATATTCAATAAATAATACATTACAATTTACTCAGTTCAAACTTAACTCATGATAACTGAGGTGCTGTTTATGAGTCGAGCACCACTGTTGTTAAAGGTCTCAAATACTTTAAGAATTAGATTTATTGGAGGTTATTATGGAAAACTTCATTTCTGAAAATCTTGAACAGCCAGCTGAATTGGAAAGGTATTATCGGCAGGAGCCCGAGAAATTTATTAAAGCCTTTCCCGAGGTATTTAGAGAAAATCAGAATCTAACTATCCTGAAAGTTTGGCAGGAAAGGCTAAATTTTGATATACCAAGGAATGAAAAGATGGAAACTGATACTAGGTGGAAAGACCTTCTGCTAGTAATTGTGATTTCGTTGCTGGCGGGAACAATTGCCAGGTTTTTGTTACCATCCATTGAAAAAGAATTAATTAATCCGGCAAATATTGTTTTTTCGATTTTTCCTTTGCTTTCAGTCTATTTTCTTTTAAAGAACCGCCCTTCGAAAAAGCTTATTCTGTCAATTAGCCTATTCTACCTGGTGGCATTGATTTACCTAAACTTTCTACCTGTAAAATTCACAGACAGTATTATTTTGGCAAATTTGCATTTACCCTTTTTCTTATGGTCGTTAGTTGCCCTTTCCTTCACGGGAGACTATCGCCTGCAACCAGGAAAAGTATTGGAATACCTGAAGTACAACGGTGAGCTTTTAATTAGTGCCGGTCTGTTACTTATTTGTGGTGTCGTTTTAACAGCTTTGACCATTGGTTTATTTGCGGCAATTCAAGTCAAAATAGAAGATTTTTATATGAACAACATTGCAATTTATGGAGTTGCTGCTGCACCCTTTGTTGGTACTTATTTAGCGAGGGCCAGGGGCATAACCAAAAATATTGCGCCTTACTTAGCAAAGGTTTTTAGTCCTTTAGTTTTAATAACCTTAGGTGTCTATTTAGCTACAATTATCGTAACCCAGAAGAATCCTTATACTGATAGAGAATTCTTATTAATATTTAACTTAATGCTGATCCTGGTCTTAGCAATCACGATTTTTTCCGTCGCTGGAAGAGAAACTGGTTCAAAAATAACTTTCAATGACCGAATAATCTTCGCATTGTTAACAGTTGCTATAGTAATTGACTGCGTAGCCTTATCGGCTATCTTGTTCAGATTAACTTCATATGGCATAACTCCAAACCGGTTGGCAGTTTTGGGTATGAATCTAATTGTATTTGTCCACTTATTGAGGATTACGGTTAATTATTTCCGGTTTATACTGGGTAAAGTTAAAGTGGAGATGATTGAAGCTGCCATTACGCGATATTTGCCGATCTATTCACTGTGGGCGCTGATCGTTACCATTTTCTTTCCGATAATTTTCACTTTCAAGTAAAATTATAGTTACTGATGAGCGGGCCCGCGCGACAGGACAAAAACCACTGAAAAAACTTTTCAGTGGTTTTCCATATCACAGTAACATAAATCTTCAATAGATCTTTAGCGCTGAATAGACCAATAACAGGGTATGGTAAAACTGCGTAATCGCGGTGAGGAAATCACGTTACGGTGTCATTACCTTACTTTTTTATCGGAATCCAAACCTCACACTTATAATCCGGAGCAGATATATCACCCAGTGGATAAACTCCAATTGTGGTCCTTCCTCTTGCTGATAACCCGTTGCAGGAATCCATTCGGAATAAATCCGTTCCCATACCTTCTGTATGGCACCCGGCATGGGACCAACTGACTCAAACACTGCCCACCGTGCAGTAGGTATCTCAACAGACGAAAAATCTGCCGGAGTTTCCCCATTGTCCTCCACAGCAATCATATAGGTAAAGGCTTCATAGTTGGGTTCAAAATCCAGACAAATCCCAAAGACCCCCATGCCGCCTGCCATGGAGCAAATTTTTTCATAGGATCCGTCCGCCTGGCATTCCTTCCAAAAAAGCGGAACCAAATTTAAATTTTCTCCATCCAGAGTTGTTATTCTTTTAGTCTTGCCGATCACTTTAAACGAATCTTTTTCGATTAATTTGTAATCCATATCCTGATCCCCTTTGATTGAAATATGAAAGGAAAGCTTTGAAAATGCTTTAAAGCATATGATACATCCGCTGAAAGTGAAATGGGGTTCTCCCTGTTGTCTCTTTGAAAATCGCTGAGTGCCAGGATGAATATCCTGCAGCATTTGAGAGCTGCTTAAGGGTAATCTCTTCATATATGTGATTCTCAATATAATCCTGCATTTTTTGCACTGCCCTTATTGCTTCAACCTGATTCATTTTCTCACCTCCCGTATCTAGCATAAATCAACCGGAGAAGTATTTCTTGACCTGAATTGCTGAGTTTAAGAAGAGAATATTTATCAAATTTTTGCCCAATAAGATTTAGATGAACAACTAAAGCCTAAAGTGATCCACTTAAGCGCGAATCACTTTAGGCTTTTAGTATAAGATTATGCCAGACTTTCAACTTTTTCTTCATTAAAATCTAGCATATCAAGTCCATTTTACAAAGCAGCAAAAACCGGATTAAGATCAATTATCAAGTCCGGTAAGGCGCTCACGGTTATTTTTTCTTCATCTGAATAAACAGCTGGCCGTCCATAGCGCTTATTGTTCTGTAAGGTAAATACGCTCACGAACTTACCATCTGGTTCAATGACCCAATACTCTTTAACCCCGGCCATTTCAAATTTATTAAACTTAAAAAGCTTATCTATCCTTGCGGTTGAGGGAGATGATATTTCAATAATCAGGGTGGGAGTACCATAATACCCAGTACCTTTTAAACCAGCATTATCACAAATGATAGTAAGATCAGGCTGACATACAAACGTTGTTTCTTCGTCTTCTTCATTTAATTCAGGTATCCTTAAATCGAAAGGTGAAGCAAAAATTCTACAGGGCTTATTCCGTAAGTATTCACCAAATTGCAACATAAGTTCACTGGATATGGCTTGATGCTGCCATGTAGGAGCAGATTGCATATGGGGCACGCCATCAATTATTTCCCATCTTTCTCCATCCGTCCAGGTAAGATAATCTGCATAGGTATATTTCTTATCACTACTATGCGGAAATATTGACATTAAACCTCGCCCCCATAATATCAACTATCCGACTATCTGAAATATTAAGCATTGCCATATTATAACACATCATCTGTGGAGCTACAAAGAGTTGACCAGTACCTAAAGAAGAACATTTACAAATCACCACATTATATATAGACGCAAATGAAATGCATGCATTTTCACAAGAGGGGAAGAACTGATCTACAGCGAATCACGACACGCTGGCCTGGCAGATTGTCTGATCAAATTCGCCAAAACCATTCAGAAGTTTAACTATCCGGGAGAATTGATCCCCTTACCCCGCAAGCTGACTTCCAGCTGCGGCATGGGCGTCAAATTTGACTTCAGTCAAGATCTTGGCGGGATTATTTCTGAGAAAATCGAGAAAATTTATGCAATTAAAGGGAATCAGTACCAATTAGTCTATTAGGCCAAGGCGTAAACATAATAAATAGTAAGGGCTTCAGAAAATAAGGAAGCCCTTACTAAAGGAATGATGTTATGGACGGAATATATTTAGATAATGCAGCCACCTCTTTCCCTAAGGCTCCTGGGGTGGCTGCAGCTGTGGCCGGATTTCTCACTAATAGCGGCGTTAATATTAACCGTGGGCTTTACTCGGCATCTTTTGAGACTGCCAACATCGTTTATGAAACCCGGGAGCTCCTTTGCCGCCTGTTTAACTTCCCGAAACCGGAAAACGTTATTTTTACGAAAAACATTACGGAAAGTCTGAATGTTATCCTTAAAGGGCTGCTGAAACCGGGAAATCACGTGCTGGTTTCTACCATGGAACATAACGCAGTGATGCGACCCCTGGCTTCTCTGGCTGAAAAAGGGGTTGAAGTATCGGCGGTCCACTGCAATCACCAAGGGGAACTTTCCCCCGGCGATTTAAGACTGCAAATCAAATCAAATACCAAAGCGGTTGTTATAACTCATGCCTCCAATGTCAGCGGTACGATCATGCCTTTAGAGGAAGTGGGCCAACTGTGCCGGGAGCATAAATTGTTCTTCATCGTTGACAGTGCTCAAACAGCCGGCTTCTTAAGCATTGATTTTTTAGCCCTTCAGGCAGATGCTTTTGCCTTTACAGGCCATAAAGGTCTCTTGGGACCTCAAGGAATCGGCGGCTTTTACCTAAGCGATCAATTAGCCTCTCTGGTTGAACCCCTAATCGAAGGGGGAACAGGCAGCGCCTCAGACAGCGTCTTCCAGCCCAGCTATCTGCCTGATCGTTTCGAAGCGGGCACTTTAAACCTGCCGGGAATTTACGGCCTCAATGCCTCACTTAAATACTTAATCAGGGAAGGGATTCCTGCCATAAGAGAAAAGGAGCTGAGCCTTGTGCAGAGGTTTATGGAAAATGTGCAAACCCTGCCGGGCATTCAGCTCCTTGGTCCCGATCCCAAACATGAGCGGACCGGAATAGCTTCTCTTAACTTTTTGAACCATGACAATGCCCAGGTTAGTTATGAACTATTCAAGGACTTTGGAATCATGACCCGCTGCGGCCTCCATTGCGCTCCGGCAGCCCACCGGACCCTGGGAACGTTTCCTCAGGGTACCGTCCGCTTTAGTTTCGGCCACTTTAACTCCCTCCAAGATGTGGACTATGTGATCCATTCCTTAAGAAAGCGCTTTTAGATTTAGATTAGGCTTAGTGATTTTTACTCCGCAAGCTTTATGCTCATAGGTTTGGGATACTTTATCCGCAGCTCCATTGGTTAAGACATTGGCCGGGGTCTTCATATAATGGAAGATCATCCTCTGGGGTAACCCGCTCAGTTATGCGGATTTTCGTTTCCAGTTCTCCCCGCCGTAAGGCCACCTTAACACGTTTCCCTTCTTTAACGCCCAGGTGCTGAGCATCTGTGGGATTAATCTCAGCAAGCTCTTCGGGAGAGTAACTGCCCAGAGCTTCTAAATTTTTGGTAAACACGTTGTAATGAGAGAGTTTGCGGCCGGTGTTTAATACGAAGGGATATACTTCGTCCGGCAGTTCATTGGCTTTTTGACAAACAATTCAGAAAAAAATGTCCATGGCTCTGATCCGGTTCCCATTTAACAAGGATCTTCATATTTATATTGAGTAATAACCCCTTCCTGACAACGTTACTTTCCCGTTTGACAGTTACATAGTGCACAACTTAAAAGGAGATTTTCAGAAAATGGAAGCAAGCAAAGAATATTTCGCAGTATTTTTTACCCCTTCCGGAGCAATAAGGTTTCACCGGTTTTTGCGCAGCAATAACATTCCAGCGGAAGTTAAGCCCCTGCCCAGAATTCTGAGCATAAGCTGCGGCATAGGGATTGAGTTTTTCACTAATCTTGATGTAAATCTGTTAATCAGCAAGGATATTAAGGAACTCTACCTTCACCAAGGCTATCAGTACACTTTAAAGTACACCAAAGACCAGTGAATGCCTGGTTTGAACCTTTAAAATATGGAAAAATCCCGCAATTACTTGCGGGATTTAATAATCTCTGGTGCGCCACCCAGGATTCGAACCAGGGACCTGCCGATTAAGAGTCGGATGCTCTACCAGCTGAGCTAGTGGCGCCTTTGGTAGCCCCAACGGGATTCGAACCCGTGTTTCCGCCTTGAGAGGGCCGGCCTGTGGCCGCCACTTATCCCTTAACCTCGCTGTACACCGTCTCCTGTGAATTTAACATTGCTTGATAGACAGCCGCTACAACTATGTTATTCTCCTGCAGCAGGGACTTTGCCCCAATATAATCCGCTACCCGAAGGGCGATGCCGCAGCCGGCTTTGATGCCGGAGGGCAAGGGCATCACCCCTACGGAATGACCGGCCTGCAGGAGGGTTTTTTCGGCTAAAATAGCCCCATGGGTACTGGTAAATGTAAGAATGTACGACACAAAGGATCCTCCTAAATATTGATAAGCCGCTTCGCCCCAGCCATTGCGGTAACAATACCGTACATGTTAGCGATCTCACCGACTCCCAGCTTCTCCGTAATTTCGAAATAATTAGTGCAGGTTCCGCAGGTCAGGATAACCGTCCCCGCTGCTTCCAAAGCACGCAGGTCTTCCAAACAGTTAGAGTCACTACTTGTAAGGCGTACTCCCGAATTAAAAAACAAAACATGGGTGGGCGGCGGCGTCAGCTCTCTGAGGGCAAAAACAAAACCTTTAATCAGTATTTGGCCCAGCTCCTGACTTCCTTCCCCCATGGTATTCCGGCCAATGGCTACAACCAGGCCCGAATCTCCTTCTGTCGGGCAGCTTTCCACAGCGCAGCCTTCTCCTGCTACGATGGTAACCTGGATATTACCGTCTTCTCTCTGCTCATATTCGCTTTGATAACCCAGTTCTGTGGCCATCTTTTGCAGATTTTGGCGGGCGATGTCGTTATCGACTAAAACAGCTACCACGCCGCCTGCGTCCCCCAAGCCCTCCAGGGCTTTTTTAGCTTTTATGACCGGGATAGGGCAGACCAGCCCAAGACAATCAATGTTATTCATAAATATTCCTCCTTAGCGTACTAAAATCAGTGAATTTTGCGGTTGGAGCACTTCACCTACGATTCTAGCCTGGGGTTCCACTTCCTGAATGGCACTTAACAGCTCTTGAGCACAGGATTTCGGGGCGCTGAGAAACAGCCCTCCCGAGGTCTGGGGATCGAACATCAATTCCTGCAAGGCAAAGGGGGTATCGCCGAGACCCACAAAGCCTTGCATATGGTTGCGATTGCGCTGGCCAGCTGCAGTTATCAAGAAATCTCCGGCATAGGTATAAGCCTGAGGGATATAAGGCAATTCCGAGCTATATATGACCAAGGATGTAGCATCCCCAGCCATTTCTCTGGCATGGGCCAACAGTCCGAAACCGGTGATATCTGTGCAGGCATTAATGGGAAAACTGTGCATCTTCTCCGCCGCATATTTATTGAGCCTCTGCATGGAGGAAATCGCCGACTGAACGGCTTGATCATCGGCCATTTCTCCCCGCAGGGCAGCCATGACAATGCCAATCCCCAGGGGTTTGGTAAGGATCAGTTGATCCCCCGGAACCGGAGTATTATTGCGCCAGATTTGTTTCGGGTCGATACGTCCGGTGACTGCCAGCCCATATTTGGGCTCTTTGTCATAGATGGAATGGCCCCCGCAAAGTACCGCTCCCGCCTCTTGGATTTTTTCAGCCCCGCCCAATAATATTTCTCCCAAGGCGTCCAGCTCCATTCTCTCGGGATAACAAACGAGATTGAGAGCAAAAAGTGGTGTACCTCCCATGGAATATACATCGCTTAAGGCATTAGCTGCCGCGATTCGGCCAAAGGAGCGACCATCGTCCACCATGGGTGAAAAGAAATCCACTGTGGAAACAATGGCAGTGTCCTGATTAATTTGATAAACAGCAGCATCATCCGAGGCATCAAAGCCTACCAACAGGTTAGGGTTACCAAAAACCGGCATACCGGACAACACCTTGGATAGTTCGCCCGGACCAATCTTGGCTCCGCAGCCTCCTGAGGTACAGTTTGACAATAAACTCATCATGAGAATCCCTTCCTTTACACAGAGGTTTAACTTATACTAAAATATAAAAATACCTTTTATTAGAGATAGGAGAAAAAAATGATTTATCTGGACAATGCCGCAACAACTCTTCAGAAACCTCCTTGCGTCAAGGAAGCTGTTGTGCGGGCTATGGATACCTTTGGCAACGCTTCTCGGGGAGCACATGCACCGGCCCTGGACGCTCTTCGCATGTTGATGGAAGCACGAATTGCCTTGGCTTCCCTCTTTGGGGTTGATGATCCTATGCGTGTGGTATTCGCTCCTAACGCCACCGTTGCCTTAAACATCGCCATTTCCGGAATCCGGGGGCATATTGTGACAACCGCCGCTGAGCACAATTCGGTACTGCGGCCTATCTACAAACGGGGTAATTATACCATTGTCCCTTGTGACAGCTTAGGATGCGTTTCCACAGAAGCAATCTCTTCGGCCATCCGTCCGGATACCGGGGCAGTAGTACTTACCCATGCTTCCAATGTTACCGGCAACGTCTTCGATATCCAATCTGTCGGTGAATTATGTGCTGAACGCGGCCTGGATTTCATTGTTGACGCCTCACAAAGCGCCGGACTTTTGCCTATTGAGATGAAAAACATATCCGCCCTCTGCTTTACAGGGCATAAATCACTCTTCGGGCCCCAAGGCACCGGCGGACTCTGTTTAGGGCCCAATTACAGGCCCGAATCTCTGTATGTCGGAGGAAGCGGCCATCATTCCTTCGACTCCAAACATCCCGGGGAATTGCCCGATGCCCTGGAAGCCGGGACGCAAAATGCCCACGGTATCGCAGGACTACTGGCCGGCGTGCAATATATCCAGTCCACCGGACTATCGACAATCCACAACCAAGCAGATACCTGGGCGCGCCTGTTTGCCCATTCCCTAGCGGATATCCCCGGGGTTACCCTCTATGGAGATTTAGCCGCGCCACTTCGTACACCCATAGTCTCCCTCAATATCCAAGGATATGATTCCGCTCAAGTCGCAACTCTGCTTTTTGAGAAGTATGGCATCGCAGTACGCGCAGGGGCACATTGTGCACCTTTAATGCATGATGGACTCAAACTATCCGGCTCCGTCCGCTTTTCATTCTCTCATTTCAACACTCGAGAAGAGACACTGTTCGTTGCCGACGCTGTTTGCGCTTTGGCTGCCAGTCGATAGCGAAATACATTAAACAATTCATGATTATCTTTGTATTATTATTACTTATTATTATTCAATTATATATCTTGACTTGTTCAAATATCAAGCTACTTGATAGGGGAATGCCTTCTTTCAGGTTTTTTTGCCTTCCGCCGCTCATTGAGCTCTGGGCCCAGACAGGTAGCTTTCTACAGTTTTTACATCTCTATTGTTCTTTGAATCGTTTATCTTTTGATCTAACACCAGATCATTAGCAAAGGACCCATCGGATTTTTGAAAATAGACGGTAGCTAGAGGATTATTCCCTTGTCCGGGATAAGCATCATCTACAATAATAATTATATCTTTTAGACCGTCTTTACTGACATCTTCAAAGGAAACGGCTTTAACGTCTACCATATAAGGAAGATTTGCCTGAAAATCATATAGGATCTCCCCATCTTTATCGGTTAGGTAAAAGACTACAGGTATATGGTTGCCTCCTGTCAATTTTCCGGAGACGAATTTAACCTTTCCCCAGGAATTTAAATCCACCATGAAGGATTGATTTTCAATGGGCCTAAAGCCCACGATATCTTTAAGATTATGCGGACTGAACTGAAAAGTCCCTTCCGGTGGATGGGCTTTAGTATCTAATGCGGGGGATGCCTCAGATTGCTCCCTAGGTTGGGAGTTGGTATCAGCTGGAGCCGTTTTCCCACATCCGGTTATAAGTAGGATAACTATGATTGTTGCTAAAAGAATTTTCCGCTTCATTCGTTTTTACCTCCAAGTTCCCCTTAGCCAAATTAGTTTTTAGTTCTTCGCTAAACTTCCTCTATCCCTTCAACTAAATAATCAAGATCTTAAAAGGGACTTAAAATTAATTACCTCCTTTATATAGGCACAGAAAAGTACGTACTTGTATCTTTATTCCTGGCCATTACTGGCCGGCCTCTGACTCTGCATTTAACTCCTACCCTGAAAGTGCTTGAGTGAGTCATGTCAAGTATAAAGTAAAAGGCAGCTTCTAGATCCCTAAAAAGATCCCCGAAGTCCGCCTTTGTCCCTTGTTCTTATTTAACAACAAGTCTATTGTTTGCAGGACTCCAAAAGAATGACCTTCGTTTTGGGAATACTTCCAATCACAATCCCTAACGTAGTAAGGATAAGTGCTAAGATATGTATCCAGGCGATTTTCTCATTTAAAAAGACGAATCCACCGAACATGCTCGCAAAAGGCATACCATTTAAAAACATAGCCGTTCTGTTGGCCCCCAACTGTTTTATACCGTCATTCCATCCTAAGGTACCTAGAGCTGTAGCTCCCCAAGCTGATATTAATAAGACAAGTATTGCTGTAGATGATAAGTGAATCTGTCCATAAACCGCAGGCCCAAAGGAAACCAGCGTCCCCAAATTTAACAATAGACCCCCTATTAAGGTAGAATAGGCAGTCACTACTAAGGTTGGAATCGGGTTTTCCAACAGCTTTTTAATGAGCAAACCCCCAATGACATAGGTCAACATGGCTAATACCATCGCAACATCTCCGATTAAGGAAAATTGGATAGTACCCTCCGGGGATTTTGAAAACACAACCAACACAACTCCCGCAAACCCAAGTAGTATGCCAAGCCCTAAATTCCTGGTGAATTTCTCCTGAACAAATATGGAAGCCAGAAGCGCTGTAGTCAGAGGATTTAAGGCCAGGATAAGTGAAGCATTGGTGGATGATGTCACAGAAACTCCGTACCCCAAAAGCAATTGATGCAGGCAAACAGAGATTAGTCCTATACAAAAAAGCAATCCCCATTGTTTTTTACTTGGATTGTACAGCCCATATTTCTTAAAAACAAAAAACAGCAATATAATTCCCGCCAGGGGCATTCGTACTGCAGCTACCAAGATCGGGGACATTTGCTGAGTTAAAAACTTAATCATTACAACATTTAGGCCCCATAATAAGACAACTGACAATAATATCGGATAAATTAGCTTCTTTCCTGTTGGCATTGTAATAATCTCCATTCCTGAAATACTACTAATATAATAGCACTTCTTAGTCTGGAAAGCTTTAGTAAGTTGATTCCCCTAAAGAAGTGAACACTCTTCTCATGAAGAACTGAATCATAGAAAAAAGTAAGACGCAAAAAAACCCGGCACTGATTCAGGAATGCCGGGGCTTTTTGCGATAATTCACGGTAACAACAGGTCGCTCTCAATATATCATCTATCCCCTAATGGGTAGAATTTTTCATGATAATTCGTGAAAACTTATCCGAAAACAGCTGGGTAATAAGTGACCCAACCTCCGCACAAATTCCTAACTTGAGTAAATCCGTGCTGAGTCAAGATTCGATAAGCAACGTAGCCTCTGAGCCCAATCTCACAGTAAACTACGATTTCCTTATCTTTGGGAAGTTCCGATAATTTGCTGCGCAGGTCGTTGACAGGTATATGCAACGAGCCACGGATAAACTTAGCTTTTCGTTCCTCTTCATCCCGTACATCAATAATACATATATCTTTTGCATTAAGTTTACTAAGTTCCTGCCAATGGATCATTTTAACATCACCATTAATGATGTTTTCCGCCACATAGCCAGCCATGTTCACCGGATCTTTAGCTGATGAAAAGGGCGGGGCGTAGGCCAGTTCCAGGTCCTGTAAATCATAGATAGTACCTTGGTTACGGATTACCCCGGCGATATCATCGATCCGTTTATCGACACCCTGAGCTCCCACAGCTTGGGCACCCAGGACTCGGCCATTGCTTTTATCAAAGATAAGTTTCATGGATAATCTTGTTGCTCCCGGATAATACCCGGCGTGGGAATTGGAGTGCGTAAACAACACCTCATGAGGAATTCCTAATTTCTTAAGCATTTTTTCATTTGCCCCAGTCGACGCTGCCACTAAATCAAAGACCTTGGCGATGGCAGTCCCTTGGGTACCCTTATACCGGCTATCCCGACCTGCGATAACGTCGGCAACAATGCGGCCTTGTTTATTAGCAGGACCGGCAAGGGGTAAGAGAGCAGCTTGTCCTGTGACTAAGTGTTTTACTTCAATGACATCCCCAACAGCGTAAATATTAGGGTCTGAGGTCTGGAGTCGCTCATTAACTTTAATGCCGCCTAACTCTCCGATAGTTAGCCCGGCTTCCTTGGCTAATTTAATTTCCGGTTTTACCCCGATCGCCATGATTGTCAAATCAACTTGTACTTCCCCACCGCTTTGGAGTGTAATAACAGTCCCATTATCCTTTTTAGCAAAGGATTTCACCCCATCTTCCAAAATGAGATTGATTCCTTTATTAAAAATGTGCTCATGCAGGATTGCAGCCATTTCAAAATCCAGCGGAGCCATGACCTGATCGCTCATTTCTATGATCGTTGTATCTACTCCTCTGGCATGAAGATTTTCAGCCATTTCCAAACCAATAAAGCCCCCGCCTACGACTGCTGCCGTTTTAGGATTCTGCTCATCGATAAATCGTTTAATCTGATCAATATCTGTAACATTACGTACAACAAGAGCCTCGATGTCATTGATCCCGGGAATCGGCGGACGGAGCGGAGCTGCCCCGGGAGAAAGGATCAATTGATCATAAGATTCTCGATAGACCTTGCCACTCTGTTCTTGAACTTCGATGGCCTTTTCCTCAGGAAAAATACGGGTAACCTCACTAAAGATTCTCACATCAATACGGAAGCGGTTTCTCATCGCTTCAGGCTTCGAAACCAAGAGAGCCTCCCGCTCATTAATAACTCCACTGACATAATAGGGTAAGCCGCAGTTAGCATATGATATATGTTCTCCCCGCTCAAAGATAATGATTTCCGCCTCTTCATCCAACCGGCGCAAGCGTGCTGCAGCACTGGCTCCGCCTGCAACTCCACCAACAATGAGTACCTTTTTACTCATTACAACATCTCCTTTAGCATAGATTATCTCAGCAAAACCAAGTTTATGAAAATAATAACATGATTAATTACCATTCACAATCATGTTATCTTCTCTTTTATAAGTTAATTACTCCTTTGGGAGACTATGATATGATTCATCTATCTTAGTTCCATAAACCTTAATCAACCACTTCGGTTCTTGATTGGATAAGTATTGTCTAATTGCGCCAGCAAATCAATGAATCTTCTTTCTAATATATTATAACTCAAAATCGGATTATATCTTGATATTGACTGAATAATACAACGCATTTATAATATAGTTGTTAAGACAACTGAGGTGATAATTTAATGGAGTTTAAATTAGAGGATTCATTGGGATTTATCCTAAGTAAGACAAATACAAAGCTTAAAAATAAGTTATTTCAACGATTCTATGAATATAATGTAACACCGGAACAATGGTCTGTACTTAACTGTTTATGGACACGAGAAGGTCTTACCCCTAAAGAGTTGGCTGATATGATCTTTAAAGATAAACCAAATACTAATCGCATTCTTGAAAAATTAGAAACCAAAGAATTAATTGTCCGTAAGCCCCATCCAGTAGATAGAAGATCTTATCAAGTTTTTCTAACTAATCGTGGTTGGGCATTAAAAGAGGAATTAGTTCCTAAGGCTGTTGAATTATTAGATGAAGCCACAAAAGGAATCGAACAACAAAAAGTCGCAGAAATGATCAAACTGTTAAATCAAATCTACGATAATATCAGCTAATATTATTTTACGGTTATAGTTGTTCTGACAACTATAGTGCAGGGCAGATTAGGGTGAAATGAAACGATAAGGAGGCAACTAATATGAAATAATTACGCCTAATTAATCACAGCTAGTTCCTTTTATAATCAAGGAAAACTCCAATGCTATTCTGAATTATTAAGAAAAAGAAAAAGAATAAGAAGAATAAGAGGTGTACGTATGAAAAGCAAGATTGCCGGTTCCATAAAACTTAAAACCCAACCCGTTGCAGTATTTCGTACAGATCTCAAACCTGAAGGGGCCTTACAGTTTAAGGAAGGAAAATGGGGCTGTGTGATTTCTATGTTAAGTGCTGCCGCCAAAGGCCGTGTCGCTGTTTTTGACGAGAAAACAGCCTCATGTGTAGGGGGCAAAGTTGGCCTTGGTTTCAACCGCTTTCAATTAGGCTTTATTGAATATTTCTTGTCAACCGGCGGTGTCGGTAATAGAGAAGGAGAATTCTATAAGAAAAGTCCTGAGCTTGCAGCAAAATTTGCTACCGGATTACCGGAAGTTACCCCAAAAACTTATATTGTCTTTAAACCTTTACTAGAGTTGGCTGAGGACGAAACACCGGAAATCGTTATCTTTCTAGTGAATGCCGACCAATTATCTGGACTGGTACAGTTCGCTAATTATGATAAATCGACTCAAGACAATGTCAAAATAGATTTTGGTGCCGGCTGTCATCAGTCCGTACTCTATGCTCTAGAGCAAGTAGAGAATGATAATCCCAAGTGCATTGTAGGGCTAACTGATCCCTCTGCACGTAAATTTATCGACAAGGACATCCTTTCATTTAGTATCCCCTATAAACGGTTTTTAGAGTTAGAAGCGCAAGTGGATGAGAGCTTTCTGACCAAAGAAACCTGGTTGCCAATTGCAGCTCGGATTGAGTAGGCTTTTTCCTAAAGGCCTTTTGTAACAATAATCTTGGTTTAAATAACTTTAGAGTTCTTTCCCTTCTAATGTAATAACAAATTTAACCTCATCAAATTTATAAAGCAAAAGAGTGACTACTCGCAAGTTGGTCACTCTTTTGCTTTGATAGACTTTATTAGATAGATTAATGCTTAAACTTACACAAAACTATTTTCCATTAAGATAATCCCGAGAGGAATCGTTTCGTAGATTACTGTGGCATTTTGCATTATTGGGACATTGATGATCACTAAAATTTGCTCATTCTCAGTTTCAATTCGGGGTCGCTCTTCATCGTCTAAAGCACCTTTTAGGAAACGATCAAATTCCATTCCAGTTGCATTGGTCACAAGGGCAATTTCATCTTCAGTCGGATTGGTCAGATTTATCCAAGAGCCCTTTTCTTCGGGTTTATTTGTGTTAATGATGATATTATCAATTGTTCTATACGCTGCTAGCATTCTCGTCCCTCCAATCTAGATAACTAGTTCAAATTCCTAATTGGGTGACTATACTTCATGAGTACTTCGATTAATTTTTTTTGAGATTCCCAGAAACAGGATAAGCCCTACTAAACAGGTAAGTCCTTCCGAAATTGTATTAGCCCAAATAACGCCATTGACAGCAAATATCAAATTTCCGCAAATCAAAATAGGAATAAATATAACACCCCTTAGAGAGGACATAACCGTGGATTGTACACCTGTGCCAAAGGCTTGAAATATACCTGTAAAAAGTGCAGATAGCCCGGCAAATATGGTCGAGCAAAGCTGGGCAACCAGGATTGTTTGGCCGATTGCAATAACCTCAGGGTCAATGCTAAAGATGCCTATAACTTGGGACCTGAGGGCGAAGAGAATTAATGACAACCCTAAAGTAATACCCACCATGTATAAGGCTGTAGTTTTGATAATTAGCCGTAACCGCTCCCGATTCTTAGCTGAATAGGAGTAGGCAATCAGGGGTACGGCGCCCATGGAAAAACCCATTCCCACAAAGTCAATAATTTGAATAACTCTTTGGGAGATACCTAACCCGGCAACAACACTATTACCATAGAGCATGGAATAATTATTAAATAACAAGGTGGTAATCACCATAAAACCATCCAGCAAAAAGGCTGAAATTCCAACTTTAATAATATTCTTATAAATCTCTTTACTTGGTTTAAAATTCTTAATTGCTACACTCTGAACTGTACTTTTTCGCTGCAGATAATAGATAAACCATGCTACAGAGACCATATTACCAAGCACAGAAGCAAGTGCTGCCCCCATGATATCCAGGTCTAGAAGAAAGATAAAAATGGGGTCAAGTATTATATTAACGACGATACCAGCTGTCAAACCAATCATAGAGGCTGTAGATGCCCCCTCAGCCCGGACAGTTTCTTCCAGAGAAAGATTGGCAATAACAATCGGAGCGCCAATCACAAACACCAGAATATAATTTCTTGTGTAGAGCAATGTGTCCCCCTGTGCTCCCAAAAGCTGCAAGATCGGAGACAGCAAAGGCAGACACAACGCCATAAAGATGATCCCTGTGAGGATTGATGACCAAAAGTTTATGGAACAAACTCTTTTGGCCCTTTCTGAATTGCCTTCGCCTAAAAGTCTTGACACATAAGTTCCTGCCCCCACTCCGAACAAGTGGCCTAGGGCCATTAATATGCAGGAAAAGGCCAAGGCCAGAGTAACTGACGCCATCATCGCTGTGTTGTCAAGTTTTCCAATAAAAAAGGCATCCGTAATATTGTAGATGATAGTAACAATAAAACTCAGCATCATAGGAATAACCATGTGCATAATAGCTTTGGAAACTGGGGCCTCTTTCAGATAGTATAGAGATGCTTGATCATCTATTTTTTCAATACTTTCCACCATATTCAACACTCCTTTACCTAGTAAACCCTTAAAATTGGCGCAAAAAAATAAGGCACTGTTACAAGAGGTTGCCGCAGTGCCTTTAGATCGCTGCTGTACTACAAATCATTTTTTATTCAGGTTTATCTGGGTATGGGCCAGGTCGTCGTCCATGCCCCATTCCAGGCCGAGGGCCAAATTGAAACCGGCGGTCAAATGGATTTCCCCCATGAAAGCGAGGGTCAAAATTAAATTCTGGTCCTTCATCCCCAAGTTGAGTTTCGAGTGTTTTGATAATACGGTCAAGAAAGCCGCTCATAGTCTTTTGTTCGTCTTCACTCAGGCAATCAAACAACTTATCAAAACTGAATTCCTGTTCAGTTGATTCAGTTGCTTCAATTCCCTCTTTTGTAAGCTTAATATTCATAACCCGGCGGTCGGTTTCCGATTGTTCACGAGTAATATACCCGCTTTTCTCCAACTTAGAAAGAAGTTCTCCTAAGGATTGGGGTCTCATGTCCAGCAGGTAGGATAAGTCTTTTTGGCTAATTTCCGGCTTCATCTTAAGAATCCCTAACACCCTGCCTTGCCCTCTGCGGGGATCTCCCATAGGTCCAAAATTCATGTGGTTTTGTTGATGGTACCTGTGAAGCAGCCATTCAACCCGGGTAAGTTGCATGATTAAGTCAAAGTTTTTTTCTCCCATGTTATATCCTCTCCTTCGATTGATGTTTTGTTCTTGTAAGGTACCTTATGATTAAATATTACAGGTACCTTACCTTTTTGTCAATCTTTTTTTACAGGTACCTTATAATAAAGTAAAAAACAAAAAAAGAACACTCCAGGTAAACTTACCCGAAGTGTATCCATAAGTATATGGTTTTATCACGGCGACCCATCAGCACTAGTCCCCGGAAGTTAATTCTCTTTCACATAAGGAACTCCCAATTTAGCAGGTACACTAAAGGATTTTCTGGATACGGTTAGAACAATCGTCATAATATAGGGCAGAGCAATAAACAATTCATTGGGAAATAATGCACTGTTCCCTGTAGACTGCATATAAATAGCAATTGCTTCAGCAAATCCGAAAGCCAGGGTACCAATAACTGCTCCTTTGGGATTCCAATTGCCTAAAAAGCAAATGGCAAAAGCAATCCAACCACGACCACCAATAATATTCGTCGTAAACATGCCCAGAAAACCAATGGAATAAAAAGCACCGGCTACTCCGCCCATAACCCCTGCTAACAGCACCGTAAGAAAGCGAACCCTAAGAACATTGATTCCTGCCACATCCACTGCTTCAGGATTTTCCCCGGCGGACCGGATGGTTAAACCGATAGAAGTTTTATAGAGCATGAAATAAGAGAGGGGTGCCAACAAATAGATAATGTAGGTCAATATAGTTTGATTAAACAGTATTGGCCCCAGCAGAGGAATATCTGAAAGCAGGGGAATTGGAATCGTTGCTAAAGGATTAACGGTTAACGGAGTTATAGGAACTCCAAAAATGACCCGGTACAAAAATGAACAAAGGCCCACTGCCAAAAGATTGATGGCCACCCCTGTAACCACTTGATGCTGCTTTAAATAGATGCAGATCCAGCCATATAAAGCTGCCACCAATAAACCGGCCAGCATGGCTGATAAAAATCCTAAGGTCAAACTACCGCTTAAATACCCTCCCACAAAACCGGCCCAGGCACCCATTAAAAAGATACCTTCAATCGCCGTTACCATCATCCCTGTTCGTTCGGCAATAACTTCGGCTAGAGCTCCAAACAGCAATGGCGTCCCCATCATGATTGTTACACTTAACAAATAGATCATTTTGCCACCGCCTTTTGTAATTTGCGTTTTTCCCGGTTATTTTCCAACCAGGTCCGAACAAAATACGAGAGAATGACAAAAACCATCACAAAGCCTTGCATCAATTCAATGATACTTGAAGGGATCCCTGACATCTGTCCCATAATAGTACCACCAACCTTCAGCGCACCAAATAAAGTAGCGGCAAAAATTATGCCTATGGGGTTGCCATTGGCTAAAATGGCAATGCCAATCCCAGCTGCTCCCAGGTCTGGATTAAAGCCCTGAACCAACATATGCTGCACCCCGTTAACTTCCGTAAATCCTGCCACTCCGGCTAAGGCTCCACTGATAAAAAAGGCCAGGATATAAAGTTTCTTGGCATTGATGCCTGACATTTCCGCAGCTCCTGCATTATAACCTACGGCCCTGATGCGATAACCCAGGGTCGTCTTGTAAAGCAGAACCCAAACTCCAACGCAGGCCAGTACTGCCAAAACAAAACCAATGTGCAGCCTGGTACCGGGAATGATACGAGGCAGCCAGACAGACGCAGCCAGGGCATCCGTTTGAGGGTATTCAGCTTTCCCTTCTATGAGAAAGGTTCGCAGGGAATAATTCATTATGGCCAAAGCCACATAAGTGGACATCATACTAACTAAAAATTCATTGGAATTGTACTTAGCCTTAACAAAACCGACAAATGCCCCCCAGAGACCGCCTCCAACAATGGTTAGAAGCAAAGTAATAATCAGAACCAGCCAACCGGGCAGGATGTTCTGAAGAAACAAGGATCCGGCGGCGGCGATTATCGCACCAATGTAAAACTGCCCTTGGGCACCAATATTGTACAAATTAGCTTTGTAAGTAAAAGCAAAGGCTAAAGCAGTGAACATTAAGGGGGTTGCTTTCACAAAGATGTCAGCAAAGGTATATCCGTCGCGCACCACCGAGGTAATTAGTACGCTATAGGCGTTAATAGGGTTTTTACCCAGAAAAAGCAGCATTAACCCACTGGCAACGAGTCCTAAGACAATGGCCAAAATATTGGTGATCAGGAGATCTCTTAGCTTAGCCTGCATCATTGCTCACCTCTCCTTCCCGAAATCCGGCCATTAACAGACCAATCTTTTCCGTGGTAAGCTCCGCACTGTTAAATACCCCTTGTATTTCCCCCTTATACAAGATCGCAATCCTGTCAGAAAGGGCAAAAATCTCCGAAAGCTCAGTAGAAACCAGTAAAATACTTTTTCCTTTGGCACGTTCCTTAAGAATAACTTGGTGAATGTGGTTAACCGCACCCAGATCTAACCCTCTGGTCGGTTGATCGAAGACTATTACCTTCTCTCCATTATCCACTTCTCTGGCTAAAACCACTTTTTGTTGATTGCCCCCTGATAAACCCCGGGCAATGGTCTCCGGAGAAGGAGCCTTAATTGAATAGTCCCGGATCTCCTGTAAGGCGTATTGATTAAGCCTTTGCTTGTCAATAAACCCGCGCTTTTGCCATTTTTTATCGTAACTACTCTTCAGCAGCATATTCTCGGCAATGGACATATCCATAATCATGCCGTCACTGCTTCTGTCCGCAGGAACATAGCCAATTCCCAAATCAATCCTGTCTCTGATTTTCCGTTCAGTAACATCCTCCCCATCTAAAAAGACTCTTCCCTTTGTCGGCAAAAGAGCACCACACACTATTTCGCAGAGTTCCTGCTGGCCATTGCCGCTAACCCCTGCAATCCCCAGAATTTCTCCTTTGTGCAAGGTCAACGAAATATCCTTTAAGGCCGGAACCCCGGTTTTCTCCTGCAGGGTAACCTGTTGGAGTTCCAAGCGCACTTCCTGATCAAGAGATTCCTGCCGCTCATCTTTAGTTACCCAATTTAAATCTCGGCCGATCATCAATTTAGATAATTCCAGTTCATTGGTCTCAGCCCGTTTTATGTCTCCGTAGACCCTTCCTGCCCTCATGACAATAATTCGATCTGCAACACTCATGACCTCTTTTAACTTGTGGGTGATAAAAATAACCGAATTACCTTGGGCGGTAAAATCTCTGACAAAGCCCATGAGGTTTTCAGCCTCTTGAGGGGTGAGAACTGCCGTTGGTTCATCCATAATTAACAGATTGGTTTTTTGATACAGAGCCTTTAAAATTTCCACCTTCTGTTGAACACCCACGGCCAAGTCGCGGATATAGTCATCAGGATTAAGCTCGAAACCATAAAGCTTAGCCAACCTTTTGATTTCTTCCCCAAGCAACTTCTGCTCAATTATTCCCTTAACATTGCCTAAGATAATATTTTCGGTCACTGAGTGAGCAGGCACCAGAGAAAAATGCTGTTGGATCATGGAAATCCCCAGCTCCATGGCCTCCTTAGGCGAATCTATTTTTATCTCTTTGCCATCTTTAAATAGCTTCCCTTCGTCAGCCTTATATAGTCCGTAGAGGATCTTCATAATCGTACTTTTACCTGCTCCGTTTTCTCCTAACAAAGCTAAAACTTCCCCTCTTTGAATGGAAAAAGAAACATCTTTATTAGCTACAACTTTAGCAAAGTATTTACTGATCCCCCTAAGTTCAAAAAAAGCTGTCTCCACAATTTCACCACCTGTTCAAAAAAATAGAGGCACCTCTCGGAACCGCTATTTTTTGATTTATTTATTTATCCTTAAGTACCTTTTATAAAATTAAAACGAACTTCTACTCTGAAAAATACCCCAAAACACGCTTAAGAAAGTAGACCCAAAAGACAGGGAGGCTTCGATCCACAGGAGTGACCCCATTGCATGGAGAGGCAGTACGGCACACAAAGCTTTCGTGGGAAGCGTAGCCACAGGTTCACATCAGGTATTACCCTGAGGTTTGGCGAAGCTCCCACGAAAGCCAGTGGGCGAGCCTCGGAGTGCTGGGTGAGCGGATGTGGGCGAAGCCTCCCGACCCGAGCATGCGGTCTATTTATTCACAAACATTGCGTTAAAATCAACTTCACCTTTTTTAGCTTTTTCCATGCCTGCAGCTACTTTGTCTTGAATATCTTTACTGATGTTAGCTGTATAGACCGGTTTAAAGATATTCTCAGCGATTCCTGCTTCATGGACTTTGTTGCCGTCTAAACTGCCATCCAGGTATTTTTGAATAGCCCAGACATAAAAGGTTTCAAAATCAAAAACCACGGAACTGACTACTGTATTAGGATCAATGGTAGTCTGATCTCCCGAGAAACCGATGAACTTAGCCCCTTTTTCTTTGGTAGCCTGGATAGAGCCTAAGCCAACCTGATTGGCATAAACAAACATCACATCGGCACCATTGTCAATCATTGTAGAGGCCATTTGTTTGCCTAAAGCTACATCATCCCAGCTATTGGCATAGGCACGGACTGCTTTGGCACCTGAAATTCCGCGCTCTTTAGCAAGATCCACAGCAACTTTTTCATAGACATCCAACAAATGCTCCATAGCCTTATTGGGGAAACCGCCGATTGTAGCAAATTGACCGTTTTTGCTAACTTCTCCAGCCATTAAGGCTGCTATATAACTGGCCTCATATTCTTTCGGAAAAATTGGAGCGACATTTGGACCCTTGCTAACCATACCATTGACGACGCAAAAGGTTGTTTTCGGATAGCTCTCCGCAACCTTATTGGCCGCTTCATCAAATTGAGTACCTGCTGCCATAATCAGGTTATAACCACGCTCAGCATAATTTCTAAAGGTAGACTCATAATCAGCCGCCTGTACGTTTTCCACGTATTCCATTTTTGTGCCCAGAGTTGCATTGGACTTAACCAGCCCGGCGTAGTTTGTGGCATTCCAGCTTTGATCGTTAATAGGACCGGGTAATATCAGAACCATTTTGTAATCGCTTGCACCTTTTTTACCTGAATCTACTACTTTAGTGGTGCCGCATGCTGTCAGTAAAAACAGCATTAAGACGGCCAAGACAGCTGCCGTCAATTTGGATCTTTTCTTTAACATTTCTCTTACCCCCCAATTAAATCTAGTTTTTGCCATTGGATCAGGATCAGCCCTTCAAATCTTAACCTAATTGTAACAAAAATAAGCCGCTCAGATAGTAACGGTCATGTCGAGTTTCTAGCACTATCTTGCTGCTGTGCACCAGCCCATGTCACTTTCTTAACATTTAGCACTATTTTGCTTTAAGGCTGTTTTTTCTCCGCTCATCCTCTGGGGTAATTCCCATATACTTCTTGTAAAGCCTGGAGAAATAACTTGGGTTCTGGTACCCTACCCTATAGGCTATATCCGTAATTTTAAAATCTGTATTGATTAATAGTTTTCGCGCTTGGGTCAGTCGATAATTAATCAGGTAAATACTAAAGTTTTCGCCGGTTACCTCTTTAAACAAGCGGCTGAAATACTCAGGAGACCGATACACCTGGCCGGCAACATCCGCCAGGGAAATGGTTTTGTCGAAATGTTCATGAATATACATTAAAGCCTTTTCAATAAATTGGTTGTTGGTATCAATATGCTCACCGGAATGCTCTGTCAAAGTTTTTTGGGCCGCACGTTCCAACTGATCCGCAATTCTTGGTCTGTCATATTGGGTATAACGCTCCTCTTCAATTTTTACCAGTATTTCAATTAATTCCGAGCTTCTTAATTCAGACTTTAAGATGTATTCCTTTGCACCGCAGGTAATTGCTTGTTTAGCGTAGGAAAAATCAGCGTAATTTGTCAAGATAACAAATTCCGTCTGAGGCAGTACTTTCTTAATATTTTTCATCGCCGTAATTCCATCCATTTTCGGCATCCTGATATCCATAATCACCACATCAGGCTTCTCTTGCACCGCCAGCTCTTGGGCCTGCAAACCATCAGAAGCGATTCCAACTATCTTTAACTTGGTATTTTTATCTTTCAGACAATAGTTCAACCACTCCCGAATGGGCAGTTCATCATCTGCAATGACAATTCTTAACATAGTTCCTCCTAAGCATAGTGTAATTTAAGAATCACTTTAGTTCCTTCCGGTTCATTCTGTTCAATGGTCAGACCGTAGGCACCTCCGTAAAGAATTCTAATTCGTTCATGCACATTTAAAATTCCTACTCTGCTCATCTGAACCTCTTTATTAAAGATCTCGGTAATTTTCTCCTGGCTCATGCCGATTCCGTTGTCGGAAATCTTGATATATAAATCATCATCTGCCAATTCAGCTTCCACCTTAATCACAATCAATCGATTGACCTGCAAGCCGTAAAAAATAGCGTTTTCAATAATTGGCTGCAGGATAAAGGAGGGGATCTGAGCATTTAAGGTGTTTTCAGCCAGTAAAAATTCCACGAGAAAGGCGTTGGCATACCTCATCTTTTGCAGAACTACATAGTCCTCCAGGTGCTTAACCTCATCTCTTAACAGGACGAATTCATCTCCGCGGGACAGTACCCTGCGCAACAGCTTAGAAAAATGATAAAGCATCTCCTCAGCTTCTTTGTTTTTCCCCATTTCCACATAAAAACGAATGGAGCTTAAGGTGTTATAGATAAAATGGGGGTTAATTTGAGCTCGCAAAAAATCAAGCTCCAGCAAACGTTTTTGTCGTTCATTGTTGATGTTTTCTTTAAGCAAAAAATTCACCCGCTGAATCAGTTCATTAAAGGAAATGGAGATTTCCGAAAACTCCTTATAAGTACTATCCTGAATTTGAATGGAAAGATTACCATCATTGAATTCAGTCATTTTGTTCCTGAGTAAACTTAAGGGTTCTGCAATCTTTCTTGCCACAACGCATAGTACCACACCCGTCAGTAAAGTGCATAAAATCCCAAAGGCAATTAAAAACAGCTCAATTTTTTTGAGAGGCAGCAAGGCACTTGCTAAAGAAACCGACTCCACAAGGTACCAGCCGCAACCGCTGATCGGTTGAGAAATAAAGAGCTTATCATCTTGCAAATAATAGTTATTCAGCTTGTTTTTGCTATTAGCTTCCACAAAGCTATTCAGCTTTTCAGTGATTTTATCTTTATCCTGGTGAGAAATGATCAGCCCATCCTGATCAACGATAAAGAAATCTTTTTCTTCATTGGTCAAGCGAATATAATTATCACCCAGTAGTTTTTCATTGACATTTAACAAGAGCACCCCATAGTCTTGTTTGGAAATATAGTCTTCAACTTTTCTGGCTACCTGGAAATAATAATTATATCCTCCTGTGGAGGTAAAGTAAGACTTGATGGGGAAAATTTCAATACCCTGGCCATTTTCCAGAGCTTTGTCAAAGGCTGCTAAGTCAGCCTCCTGATTGGAGGACATGGAATAGGAGGTGGAATAGGTATTGCCGCGCTTATCAATCAAATGGGCGTCGATGAGCATGGCCGTACTTCGATAAGACCAGATGTAACCCGACATAATTCCTTCAATTTTCAGAAGCTGTTCCTTGTTGGCACTCTCTCCACCTGAGCCTTTTTTCAGGGATTCAATAATACTTGTATCATAGGCAATGCGGCTGGCCAGAACTTCAACATCCTTTAATTCCTGGTTGATCCTGATGGCAATCTGCTGAAGCATATTAGTGTTCAGCTGAATCACCTCTTTGAGAATAACTGATTCCGCATATTTATAAGTCGAATACGCCAAAAAGGCAATGAGGCATTGGAGAATGATAAACAGCATAATGAATAACTGCAGAATTAAACTTCTTTTTTTCATTTGCAATTTTCCTTCAATCTGGGATTCTTTGCCGAGGCTACTTAAGAAATAAATTCGACAAGGCTTGGAATTACCCTTCCACCCTTGTTAAAGTGCAGCAACTATTTAGGGCTTATAATCTAAGCGACATTTTGCTTTAGCGACTAGGGTAATTCCCATAAAAATATGACGCCCCCAAAGTATTTTGGCGACGTCATATTTTTATGGGAACCGGGAAAACGAGTACAAAGGCAAATTTAAGTTAAGATCGTCAGGCCGCTTTCGTAAATAGGTGGGGCAATAACCTCAAAGACGCATACTGCCTTTAAGATTGCACCAAAGTATGCATGAAAAAGGCACCCAATCAACTGATCGGCGCCCTTAGTTTTTCTAACGGCTTATTAGACTCTTTTAATAGCTCCAAAAGCTGCAAAACATGAATTCTTGTGTAACAGTTCAACGTGGTCAAATCCAACTTTTCGAAGCAAGTCCAATTGATATGTGACGGAACGAGGCGAATCCTCTTTGTCAGTGTAGGAAAATACGTTGTTTTTATACTCCTCTCCGCCAATTGAGCACAAATATGCTCCATATCTATCCCACATCATCTTTTGAACTTGCTTGGTTTCATGGGATACTAAATCCGTAATCCAAACACTTCCGCCTGGTGCTGTCAATCTATAAATCTTGTGGAACACATTTTCCCAGTCTTGATCATCTCGCAGGTGATGTAAGACGGCAGCAGCCAGGATAATATCGTACCTTTGGTCCGGTAAATCGAGCATGCGGAAATCACCTTGAAAAGTTCTGATTTCACCCGAATTGGCCGCCGCAATCCTAGTATGTGCCCTGTCGAGCATAGGTTGACTTAAGTCAACAAGGTCACAATCAAAGGGACTGGCATACTGAAGAAGTTTCAAAGTGTTGTTGCCGGCTCCACAGCCTATATCCAGGACTCTTTTGATGTCTGTAGTACTTGATACCGCAGCTTGGGTAATTAACTCCATAGCAAGCGGAGCATCGACTGTGGAAACCTGCCCAGTATCAAGACTTGAGAAACGATCAACATCGTTGTCAAATCGCTTCCTGATGTCTTCTACAGTTGACTTGTCTTGGAAATGTGTTTTCATATTACTCAAGTACAATGCCACCCTTTTCATTTAAACCATTTTACTTCATTATCTAACATAATTAATATTCATTCCCCAGCTTCACGATACTATTGACTGTAGGTAAGATAATCTGCATAGGTATGTTTTTTATCACTACTATGAGGAAATATTGACATTAAAACTCGCCCCCATAATATCAGCTATTCGATTATCTAAGCTTAATTTTGGCCTCGCCCTATTACCATATTATAACACATCATCAGTGGGGCCTCAAAGAGCAGTCTTGAGTTCACTATGATCCAAAATTCCCCTATGCTCTAATTACACCATAATATGGCGAATTCGTATTTAGATTACTCTTTCAGAAGCCTCTCTTGTGTCTCTTCTTCCAGAGCATCAGAGCATATCATAAATTTGTAGCCGCTAACCATTGCCGATATCGTACCGTCATCATCTAAGAGCTCTTGGCGGATGACCATATAAAGGTGGCTCAATAAGAAAATAGCATATCCCCAGGCGACAAGGTGGTGCAGATTACGAACCTGATACTCGCCTCGAAAATTTACAACAACCCAGCCAAACAGAGTTTGCACGATTCCATTCGGGTTACTGCCTCCGCGCATAGCAAAGCCCGTGAGGATCATAAAAAGACTGGAAATCCAAATGAAGATGAGATACATAAGTTGAGCCAGGGCATTATGACCCACTTTGACTGTATGTTCCGGTGCCAGAAATGTATAGTACTTAAAGGTGGCCACAACATCTTGCCAAAAATCCTTCTTCCAAAATCGGAATTTTGAGTACTCATTTCCTACCCAATACCAATACAGCCGAAATAACATATTGGCGGTGAAAACATAGGCGAATATGCCATGCCAGTAACGTACATTTCCTACAAAAAAATTCCGAACCGCCTCACCTGGTGACACAAAAATAGGGTGTCCGATATACATTCCAGTCAGAAATAAGACTGTGATAGCCACAGCGTTAACCCAATGAAAAAACCGGATTGGGAATTGCCAGACATATACTTGACGCCTAAGCAGACCCATCTTTAAACTCCTCCTTTCTTAAAGTACCCTGACCTTGAGAATTTCCTCTCCTTGAGGTGTTAATAAATGGGTAGCACACGCTAAACAGGGATCAAAAGAATGAATAGTGCGGAGCAGTTCCAAAGGCTGGTCTTCGTTCACTATAGGGGTGTCCAGTAAAGAGGATTCGTAAGGGCCTTTCTGACCAGAGTCATCTCGTGGGGAAGCATTCCAAGTCGTTGGAACCACGGCTTGATAGGCACTGACCTTGCCATTGTTTATCTTAACCCAGTGTCCTAAGGCTCCCCTGGGTGCCTCTGCAAAGCCAACGCCCTGGGCTTGAGCAGGCCATTTCTCCGGCTCCCATTTTTCTCCGTTAAAGGTCTGACTGTCCCCTGCTTTAATATTAGCCACTAAATTCGAATAAAATCCGGCTAATTGATTTACTAAGTATTTTGATTCTAAGGCCCGGGCTAGAGTTCGCCCCAAGGTTGAGAACAGAGCTGTCAACGGGAGATCCAAACGATGAAGGGCATCATCTACCAGCCCTTTAATCTCTTTGTTTCCTCTGGCATAGGCAATTACGAATCGTGCTAAAGGACCAACTTCCATTGCCTGCCCTTGCCAACGTGGTTCCTTGATCCAACTGTACCCCTTTTTCTCATCGACATTAGTATAAGGTGGCCTCGGTCCATCATAAGCGGCTTCCGTCTTTCCCTGCCAGGGATGTAATCCCACTTTAGGATCGTCGTAACGATACCAGGAATGAGAGACAAATTCTTGGATTTGCTTGGGGTCTTTGAGATCGATGTCGTGCACCTTGCTGAGGTCTCGGTTTAATATAACTCCACTGGGAAACAAGAAGCTTTCCGGTTCACGGATATCACCGGTTGGTATTCCTCCATAAGCCAGGTAATTTCCGCCTCCCCCACCATAAAGATCCTGCTTGTAAAAACTAGCAATGGCCAAAATATCCGGAATAAGCACCTGATCCACAAAGACTTGAGCCTCATCGATCTTGGTCTTCACCAAATTCAAGCGTTCCGTATTAATCACACTATTGTCATCCATGTTTAGGGTACTGGCCATCCCCCCTACTAAATAGTTGGGATGAGGATTTTTTCCACCGAAGATAGTATGAATCTTAGCCACTTCTTTCTGCCAGGTTAAAGCTTCGATATAATGAGCAACCCCCATCAAATTAGCCTCGGTCGGTAAGCGATAGGCAGGATGTCCCCAATAGGCATTGGCAAAAATCCCAAGTTGACCGCTTTCCACTAAGGTTTTTACTTTCTTTTGCACATCTCGGAAATAGCCATCCGAGGAGTTGGGCCAATTAGAGATGGATCGGGCCAGAGCACTTGTTTGAACCGGGTCAGCCTTAAGGGCACTTAGAACGTCGATCCAGTCAAAACCATGCAAATGATAAAAATGAATCACGTGATCTTGGACAAACTGAGTTGCGGTCATAATATTGCGAATATAATTAGCATTTTTAGGAATACGAATATCCAACGCGTCTTCAACCGCACGAATCGATGTTAAAGCATGAATATGCGTACATACACCACAGATCCTTTGGACAAAGGCCCATACATCGCGAGGATCCCTGTTTTCAACTATTTTTTCAATTCCTCTAAATACAGTCCCGGTACTAATCGCATCAATGATGCGATTTCCCTCTACTACTGCCTCAATACGCAAATGTCCTTCTATTCGGGTAATAGGGTCAATTACGATTCTTGTCATGGTTTGATTCCTTTCCGTTCTTTTCACGGTTTTTCACAACCGCCGTCATTCCCGCGTGGGCTGCGACTGCGATTCCTGTAAGTCCCAAAACCCCTGCTCCTATGGTATCTGCATCTTTGCCAATGGCATTGTTGGGAATCATTGCTAAGCGTGTATAGAAGGGAGTATTATCGAAATAATTGTTTTCCGAACAGCCGATACAAGGATGACCTGATTTAATGGGGTAACTCACCCCGTCATTCCATTCTGTAATAGCACAAGCATTATAGGTCGTTGGACCTTTACATCCAACCTTATACAGACACCATCCTTGTTTTGCTCCGGCGTCATCGAAGCTCTCCACAAACTGACCGGCGTCAAAGAACGCCCGTCGTACACAATTATCATGAACACGATGTTGATAGAATGCCTTCGGCCTCCCCAGGTTTGTCAGCTCCGGTATTTTTCCATAAGTAAGATAGTGAACAATCGTCCCTGTAATTACTTCAGCAATGGGAGGACACCCCGGCACATCAATAACCGGTTTGTTTTTGACAACCTTCCGAATCGGAACAGCTTGGGTGGGATTAGGATAAGCCCCTTGTACACAAGCATTTGTGGCACATGATCCATAGGCAATGACTGCAGCGGCACCATTCGCGACCTCTTTTAAAAGCTCTGTCGATGACTTACCGCCAATAGTACAATATACTCCGCCATCACCTAGGGTTGCGCTTCCTTCTACTATTAATAAGTACGCTCCGGGATAATCCTTCATCGTCTTTAAGCGGATCTCTTCAGCTTGTTTTCCTGCGGCCGCTTGTAACGGCTCCATGTAGTCCAACGAAATCATATTAAAAATCAGATCTGCGATAAGCGGATGGGCAGAGCGCAACAAGGATTCCGTGCAACACGTGCATTCCTGTAAATTAAGGTAAATCACGGGTAAACGCGGTTTAGTCTCCAGGGCCTGGACAATCTTTGGAAACTCGGCGGCATCCAGCCCCAACATAGCACCTGTTAAGGCGCAGAATTTGAGAAAGTCCCTGCGCGTTACTCCTCGGCGACGAGCCAACTGATAATAACTCTCGGATTCTGACAATCTTAACCCTCCCTCATTCTTGGGTTGTTCCTAATCAAAACGAATTCATAGTTATTCTTCGAAATTTGATGGTCAATTATTCCAAACAGCAAATTCAGTTCCTTCGGAATCATCCCCCTGGAATCTCAAAGGCTTTCTGGACAATGAAATGGAGGATATCTCAATCTATATGAGACATCCTCTGATGGGCCTCGCTGCTGTATACACCAGTGTTCTTTGGACAGCATCAATATCCATCCCGGTAATTTCTCCGTCTTTCACGGCAACTTTATAGGTGCAAATGGAGGGATGACGTTTGGAAGTAAACTCCATGTCTTCCCGCCGCTCAAAGATCACCTTCACCGGCTTGTTGGCCTTTTTGGCTGCAACTGCGGTTTGACAAGCAAGAATGGAAGGGAAGGCTTCCTTACCGCCAAGGTCCCCGCCGGTGACATCCTGGATAACCTGAACGTCCTTCTTCTCATAACCCAGAGCCTTAGCCACTGCACCATGGACATAATAGGGACACTGCAAATCACTCAAGCCTTCAACGGTGAGAATCCGTTTTCCTACGAACTTCGATACTTTCTGCACGCAAGCCTTAAGCGCTTTGCCATCCACTAAAACCATACATGTCCCGCAGGCCCCTTCACTGCAGCCATCTTTTACCGAAGCAATCCGCAAATCGTCTCTTAAAAAGAGTAATAAACGTTTGTCACTCATAGCAAAGACATCTTCACCATTGATATTTAAGGTAAACATAAATAACCTCCTGTCTTATAATGATTCAACAGCTGGTGTTATGAATCATTATAAGTAGGAGGTTATACTACATCAAATTCTTTCTCAAAAGCACTTGCTTTATTTGTTTGTATTCCACTGATATCAAGGCAAATTTAGCTCTGCCAGCCTTCATCAGTATTCACTGGATTACTCTTACCGTAGCAAGATCAGGCTTGCTGAACGCTTGAGATCACCATAATAAAGTACAAAGCAAACTTAGCATAAGCACTAACTGCATCTCCCTTTTCAAGCTTAACAAACCCCTCACATTCATACCTGTTTCGGCTTTTGATTCTCGTCAGAATTTTTTATCCCTAATAAGTAATTCTTTGCACTAGCATAAAATATTTTAGCCATATCCGAAAACATTGTATAAGTAATAAACAGCCGCGCAGTCCTGGGCAGTAACCGGTAACCATAATCAACTACAAAGGAAAACTTTTCATCCCCGTTTTTGAGCACCAGACACTCTGCTTCCTTCTCAGCTCGGAGCATAAGCGAGAGAATGATCTGTGCAGCCTCAGCCTTCCCTTGAGTTACCAAGAAGGTGATAAAGCCTATAACGAATAGGATTATCCCCCAGTAATTCTGGAGATACGCTAAAATAACATCCACCTCTGTTTTCCTCCCTTTCAAATACAGCTGTAGATAAACTTAAACCTTTTTGCCCATACCCAATCCCCGGAACTGACCAATGCCCCTTCAGATTTTCTCAGTTATTGTTTTGTGTCATGGTATACTCAAAAACATTAACGCTGTCAGTGTTGCGCTGTACGGCTCCTTTTTGAGCTTGACCTGCCTCAACTGCCTTTTTTACTTCGGCGATTGCAGCATCTTGATAACTTAATGCCATGGTCTGCTTGTCATTTAGAATGACACGATACATAACGGTAGGTACTGGATTTAGAGCAGTATCTTTAACCGATTCTGTATAAGGGATACCAACAGCACGGCTGAAGCCCCTGCAGATTGCCGAAGACACCGACTCATCAAACCGGTCTTGTTTCATGAGTGCCTCTTCAGCGGGATTTGAGATAAAACCGATCTCCACCAAGACCGCGGGGCAATCCGTTTCCCTGAGCACGTGGAGATTATTAAACTTAATCCCCCGATTAGTGAGGCCAGTTGCAGCGACTAACTCCTTCTGGATCTCCTTAGCTATCTTTTCTCCCTTCCCGCCAGCTCCTAAGGCTATCGTTTCAATTCCGTGGGCATTGGGATCTGTGAAGGAGTTGGCGTGGATTGATAAAAAGTAGTGTGGCTTATAGTCGTTCGCTTGGTTTGTCACATCCCATAGATCTCCGTCTTGAATTGCAAGGATCTCCCAGCCGTTCTTTTTCAACTTCGTGACGACTAATTCTCCAACTTCTTTATTTTGCATGGCCTCCTGATAACCTGTTGGCCCAATGGCTCCAGGATCATAACCAATGTCTTTAGGGCCGTGGCCGTAGTTTATGACTGCTTTCACTTAACCAGCTCCTTCGAATAAAAAGCTCATTTAATAATTGCGATTACGGCAATCGCTGTACTAATAAAGGCCCCGACGACTGTGCGCCAGAGCCATGTATTGTTTGCTTCGAGTTTGTCGATACGGTGAGAGTTTGATTTTGACCTAGCTTCCGTTTCTGTAGCCTTGTTTTCGATGCAGTCTACCTTTTCTCTCAATCCGTTTTGGGTATCTAGTTTTGTCTCCACTCTCACGAGGCGTTCTCTTATGTCTATTAGTACTTCTTGATCGACCATATTGCCACTGTCCTTTCTAGAGACATAAAAATAACACCCCGTATTTAGGCGTTTTCTGCGCATAATGGGTCAACTGCGTATTAAGCTGTTTGCCGTTGTGATGATAATAATGTAGATAACTCTTGATATTCATCTGTAGTAAGTCGTTCTCCTGCGTAAAAGACATCTAGCATTTCATGCATTTGTTCAAACGAGATGAATTGTTTTTTTTCAATTTTCGATTTGCAAAGTGTATAAGTTAATGTATGCATGTAAAACTCCTCCTTATAATCCTAGTTCCATCATAATTAATCTATAATCGAGGTTTAGTACATAATCCCTTAAAATTTCGTTTTCGGTTGGTTGCGGTTCGGGTTCTGGTGGTATATCTGTTAATTCAAGAATTATTAACTCTTCGTTCTTTATTTCGTAGTAAGCTTGTTTACTACCTATAGCGTCGTACGTATCTTGGGATATTTCGTATAGAATCTCGTTTTCTTTCACTCGAACTATAGCACCTTCTGCTACAGCTGCGCAATTAGTAACTACGCTTTCTTTTTTAGATACAACGGCATAGTAACGCAAGTTTAGCCCTCCCTTTATTGTAGTGCGTACACTTCGTTTGTTTTGTAATCAAGTGTTGCGTTGGCGTACATATACGTAGGACTTGAAGTGTTGCCGTTGTAGACGTCAATTCTTATTGAATAAGAAGCACCTACAGCTATATCTGTTAAGTCAATATCCGCGCTCAAGTCACGACCAGACGCGTAGTAAACCTTTTGGACTCCGTTTAAATAAAAACGCGTCCCATAGCCAGCCGCTTGCGCTGTATTCGAGGTAGCGTTAAATCTCAGTGACTCCATATTGATAGTCAGTGTGTCGTGGCCCTTTAATCGGGTAAGGCTGACTGATTTCAAAGTACCCCATGTGTTTTGCGCTACTACAGCTTCGTTCCACGCCATAACTATGTGCGAAAGAACGTACCTAGTGTCTGACGTAGTAGCCACCGACAAAGACGTAGCTTTAGTTATGGCGGTCTGTACAGCTGCTGCTAGGTCGGTTGTTGGAATACCTAGAGCTGGCTTCGAATATTTAGAATTCCACAGCGTTTGCTTTTCGGCAGTAACATGTTTCGCCACATCCGCCAAATGCGCAGCAAAATCCACCTGCCCAACCCTGCTCGTATCAACAGGATGAACATGATCTGCTCTGGCATATCTCTTCGAAGCCCCTACTCCCGCTGTCCCATTCATGGTCGGTGCAGTTGTCCCGGCCTGGCCGAGCACAAAAGCGGTTGTAGCAACCTGTGTCGTACTCGTATCAACCGCGGCAGTTGTTGCTGTAGGCGTTCCCTCAAGTGCGGGCGACACCAACGGTGCCTTGGTACCGATGAGTGTTGCCGTCGTGGCCGCATAATTGGGGTCACTCCCTAAGGCATTAGCTAGTTCCTTTAATGTGTCCAGGGCAGCAGGAGCGGAATTAACCAAACCAGCAACTTTGGTATCTGTATAAGCCTTTGCATTAGCCTCCGCTGTATTCGCTTTCGCCTGTGCCCCAGCCGTAGTTTCCTTTGCCGCCACTGCTGTATCCAACAGATCCGCATTATCATTAAAGTCTTGGATATTGACAACATCTGTACCTTCGGGCTTTTTTAACCCTAAATTCGCCGTCGTTTGCATAGCTTATCTCCTTTACTCATACACTCTCAGTTCATTCCAAGTCATCAGGTTCACGCTATTCCAAGTGAGATATTTCAAAGAATCCCACCAAGTATAGGAATACTTAAAACTGTAATCTAAATGGGACGGCTTAATTTGTTCCAGCATCTGAATAAACCCTGGCATGTTAGACGGGATACCTTTTACCCCAATAAACCGTACCTCAAAGCGATATTCTGCCGGATACTCGATGACATCCACCTCCCCGCCCGAAAAGGCGGATGCAGTATCCAAGATCATATGCTTGGTGGTTGTGCCAGAGCCGCGAATTTTTGCTTTTATAGACTCTCTTCTCCGCTCGATAGGCTTATTAGCCTCTGTCGTTAAACCTAACTCGCTTTCCCAGCAATCCAATCTCCATGTGGCAGTATCCACAAAACATTGACTCAGCATATCGTCAATGGCATATAAAAAAAGACCCATCTCATCCGATGCAGTCTCTTGGAGTTTTTTCATTTCTCGAATGCTCTGATAATACTCAGGCAAATATCTCATGAGGTCAGGAATCGTGTATTCAGTCAGATTACCGTCACTGCCCTCTGTGCCAAAAGTGGTTGTGCCATAAAGTTGATTTCCATATCCCACTAGACTTACACCCCCTTTAATTGGTCCCAGGTTACTGCGCCCTTGGGCATAGCGTTCGCGACGATCGCTTGGGCCACTCTTTGGGCAGTCCATAATCTGGTGGATGTCGCAACACCTGCTTCTGCTTCTGCTTGAGATACCGTGCTCCAAGTGCTTGTATGAGCCAGTGTTCTGGTTGACCCATTGATGCGGGTAATGATTCCCGTAGTCGTTGTCCATACGTCTCCATTAACAGGGCTCGTTGGTGTTACACCATGGGGAAGGTTAAGGGAAGCCGTGGAGTCTGTCGAGGCAGGAAGATTAATCTTTCCCTCAAAAGTATCCCCAGCTTTATTTGCCGGAATATAAGCCAGGGCATCTTGTTTCGAGTTCCATGTAGACTTCTCTGCATCTGTAACAAGTCTATTGCTAGAATCCTGAGTAATTGCAGAAGGACTATGCGTATGTGCGCTTGGCGCAAAGGTGCTTGGTTTCTCGGTCACACCAGACCATGGCACACTTTCTGCTGCCTCAGCCGCATCGACTTTACCGTCATTATCAGTGTCATAAATACTTTTTAGCATATCTCCAACTGTTTGCGCCGCGACAAGCAACTCATTGCCGCTATCCGTTCCAATATAAAGTTTTTTGGTATCCGTACAAAAACCTAACTCACCTATAGCCAGCGTTCCGATACTGGCTTCAAGACCACGCCTAATTTGGATCATTACTTTCCTTGGCATATCATCTCCTCCCTAAAAGGTTCCTCCATCCACGACAGATACCATCAGCCTGTTTCCGTTGCCAGCATCATAGACAATACTGCTGGTATCAATGTTGGCTTCTATACCAGTGCTGTTGACGAGAATTCCTTTCCCTGCTTTAGCACTCACTGTGGTTGTTCCTACCGCGATCCCGTTTCCCGCCCCAACTGTTATGCTGACCGTGTCTGCCTGACCGCCTCCAGTTAGACCATTACCGGCGGTGATAGTTTGCAGAGCCCCGCCAGTTCTTACCCAAGCGGTTCCGTTCCAGGAATACACTTTTTGCTCATCATCGACATAACATGTCCAACCTGTCTGGGGTGTGTAAAAAAGCCAAGATGCACCATTCCACTCAGCAATTTTTGTAGCCTGGCTGACCCATGCCCCAGTGGCACTGGCGGGAATAATATATCGGTCTCCCGTCGTTGGCGACCCAGGGGGAGCGGTAAGATTCTGATCCTTGACGCTTGCTTGAGGTTCGATATTATGTTTGGCTAACTCAATTTCGTTGTTTATTTTTTGAGCACTCCACAAATCAGTTATCGTCGTCCCGGCGTCATTGATCAATCTGTGTTTAGCAGAATCGTCAATATGAGTCTTTATTTCTACTGCAGTTTTAGTGTTCGTTCCATCGGACACTTTATTAACCTGACCATTTGTGAGATCTGATTTTTTGACCTTGGCATAGGTGGTTCCATCAGCAATGTCATCTAAGGTTCCCGTCAGATCCGTCAGTTTTTGCGCATTGACTCGCTCCCAGACTGCACCATCATCCAGGTAGAGATTACCCACATTAGTTCCGCTAGTAACATAATAAAACCTTCCCGATACTCCTGCATTAGGCCGAGCCGCTTCTGTGCCTGATAGTACCCGACCAACAAAAATATTGGCGATTCCGTCCCCGATGTAAACTTCCTTAGTATCTGTGCATAGTCCCATTTCCCCCGTTAACAAGGCACCCAAAGCGATCAACTCAGTTTTTGTACCACGACGAATTCTTATTGTTTGGGCCACAAATTACACCTCCTCCAAAAATGTTCCACCATCAACGATACCCTTTTTCTTATAGCTCTCTAACGCTTGTTGAGTCGCTATAAGACTTTCTTGCAGTAAATTGATATCTTCTGCCTCCACCATATCCCCGAGAGTCTCATAGGTCACATACACTTTACCCACACTGGCAAAGATTTTAATCATCCGCTTCCAAGGGGATTCTGATGGGATTGAAACAATAAAGTTTGTGATCTCTTCTCCAGCAAAACGTGACTCCGTATAAACCCTGATCGTGCTGTTCGTGATATTGTCATGGCCTAAAAGCCCGCTATACACCCCCTCGAAAATTGGCAGTTCTTCTTCAACGGCATAAGCACTGCCATCTGGCTTTCTATTGAACTTTGGCGATAACTGGTCAATCTGCTCAGGATAGGGCATTTTTTCATACCCCCAGTCCTACGGTTCCAAGCACCGGTATTTCTTCATCCCGTAAAGCAACGTTTGCATTGCCGTTATTAAGCGTTAAACTGACATAGTCAATGATGCCAGGTGTGCTAAGCAGTAATGTCCCAACTTTGGCATAACTGACATAGGTACCCGTAAAAGCCATCTCTTGCAAATAGGCTTCCATGGATGCACTAAAAGCATCTGTCACAGCTTGGATAGCATAACCTGAGGCCAACACTACTCCAGCTGAAACATTAACCCCCTTAGCGGCTGCCGAAACAACAGTCACTGCAGCACCAATTGGCCGGACGGTTTCAAGGTATTTCATAACCTCATCCACTAAGGTTAAGGAGGCTGGCTGTTTTTCGGTATCCACTATGGCAAGCTTCACTGTTCCAGGTCCTGCCCATAACGGAAAGACTTTGGCATCTCCTACGCCGGGTACTTCTGTGGCCCACTGCCGATACTGAGCAGCATTTCCCGAGGTTGCCGGCTGCCGAACTCGCTGCAGATATCGCTTTCTGAGCTCGTCATCCGACTCTGTATCTACTCCAGGAATCAAAATATCGACCAGCTCCGCCCTTACAAGTCCACTAATAAAGTCAATGGGCAACATAGTTCCGAAGTTCTGGTTTCCTCTGCTTCCTGCAATCTCACACTCCAAACTATACTGACCGGTTGAAATTCTTTCCATAGTCTGATAGTTAACCTTCTCTATGGAAAAGCGACTGCCCACGGCCACCTCCAAAGGTAGATTATCTTTTCCAAAGAACAGGGCTTTCCGTAGTGCCTTCGTAGCAGCTTTACGAGTTACTCCATAATCTGCTGTCCTGTATTCCAGATAGTCTCCGCTTGAAGTCTGAGCCGAGAATAGCCTTAGATTGATCTCTAGCCCTGCATAGGCCTGAGCCAACTCTGCTGCAGCCGGGGATAGGGCATCATAAATGATGCTGCCCTCTCGTTTGTCTAGGTCTACGTCAACCCTGTCCAACATTCTTTTCAGTATTAACTCGTAAGTTTGTGCTTCATACACTAAACCTTCACCTCCTGAGTCATATCAAAGCTCCCATAGCTGCTGATCACTGTAAATTCAATCAATAGACCATCCCCTGCAGCTGTGATTTGAACATTTTCAATAGAAGAAATTCGATCATCTTGAGTCAGGGCTTCTCCAATCATCCGGCTTATTTCCGATTGGACAAAAATCGGATTGCTACCGATTAACTTCTCGAGCTCAGAACCATAGTTAGCTGTGTAAATCAAATGGTGCAAGCGTGGAGTCAGCAATATCTTATAGACGGACTGCTTGACTGCCTCGATTCCGTCTAACCTGCCTACAATTCGATCTTTGGCCACATCCAGCTTCCAAGTGAGTGACGGCTGCTCTATTTCTTGAATCGCATCATTGGTTAAGGTTCTCCCTACAGGAATCATAGCGTCACCACCTTATCTAAAATTACAAATTTTTGACCACCCTGAACTCGAAGCAACAGAACCATATCTCCAGCCTTGAGACCTCCGCGGATTACGATCTTGGTTGTTAGAGCTTTGGCACTATTTCTCGATGAACCGTCGTCAGTGTATTGGTGAGTATGCTCGAGATCAAGTTCAAACGAAGTCATACTTTCCGGTACCATTAAAAAATCCGCCGTAAGCGTGAATCGTTGATCGACCATCACACTGAGCGGATTAACTGTCATGACTTCTCCAGACATCACGGTTACGGGGTTAGAGGCTCCCACTGCGTCCATTCCTGCAGTCTTTATGACATCCAGTAAACTTGCCATTATATCACCTTCATAATTGCTTTAAGTTCTAGGCTCATTTTATGATCTGCTCCGTCAAAACTATGGGTACATTCATCCACCAGAAAAGGCTGATTGATTCCGTACTCTTGAATCTGGATTCGAACATAGCTTCCTGCCCTTACCCGAAGATCGCCGATGGCTTCAATCTTCAGAGTCTTTGACTCTCGGTTTTTCAATGTGGCCAGCGTATCAAGAAGCTCATTGATCTGAGCAGAGTTCATGTCTTCGTCCACACTTTGGTAGAGCTGTAGGACGCCCCACTTCGCCATATTTACGCTGTCTTGGGCACAATAGACCTCACGCCTGCCGGTGTCTTTGTTGTCCTTATAAAGCTTAATTTTGTTATAGGTGTCGGAGTCAATCGATAGTTTATGGACATAGTCCGTCATGAGACTATTATCCCCGACGACAAAGTCCAGCAACAGATCCTCTACATTTCTAACGGATAAAGAACCGAAGTCATCGAAGAAGACGTAGTTTTTTCCAGAGTTAATAAGGGTTAGATCCAACGCCTTGCAGATGACGTCTAGAAGCTTTTTATCGTTTTCGCTCATGGTGGGAATCCTGTAGCCGGTATCATCAATTTGGCCGAGCTTGAGATTGAAGTCGGCAGCGATCTTTTGAACCACCTCAGACGCTGTAATGTTGGTAAACACATAAGTATCATTGGACATGAGGTAGCGTATTTGGTCATAGCAAGTTATCTTAACTGCCTCATCCCTTCCCCCATCAATGGAAAAAATATAGCCAAAAAAGGCCTTGGCTCCATCTTCTGCCCTTTGAACGCTGACAATATCCCCATTACTATATTTAAACGTTTTGTCTTGGCCAGGGGCGTTTTTGATGAGTGTGAAGTCCAAGCTGCCTGCTTTACCAATCCGGCTGGTTTTCCAGCTCACATCGGCTACCAGGCTAGAAATGTCCCACACGTCGCCGTCTTTCTTATCGATTAGTATTTTCAGCATAACCAAGAACCTCCTTTTAGGGCAGCTTTAAAACCCTGCCGATCTGCAGTCGCTTGATCTCGGCATCAGTAATATCGTTTATTCTCTGAATTTCCGGCCAACGTGCTCCGTTGCCAAGAAACTGTTTGGCAACTGCCCAAAGTGTATCACCAGCCACGAGTGTATAAGTTTTAGGCTGTTGTGTCTCATCCGGGCGCGCTGGAGCTGCTGTTGTCGCAACGCCAGCAGCGCTTGGATTTGAGCTGATCTCAACCTTCTGTGCGGTATAGGGTACATACATTTTCAGCTTAATGTTGTAGTCAATGTCTCCTGCCCCACCAGCTACTTCTTTCCAGTCGAAACTCTCAATACTGGCCAAGGTGTTGATATTGTAGCGATCAGAAATAAAAATAAAGCGAATAGGCTGTGCGGACTCCATCCACTTTACGATGAATCTTACGTATTCAATGGGCTGCAAAAGGGTTTGTACCGTTACAAATGGATAACGCTGAGCAGGGAAAAGACTGCTAAATCCATATTGGCTGAGCTTGAGATTCTTGATCACATTGATTTCTCTTAAACCAACAATGTCATAAGTCTTGCTGCTTATGGCTTCGCTGATTTCAAGGGACCCCGGCATAACAGGTAGTTGAAAGATTTCAGCCTTGTCATTAAAGCTCAATTCTATTCCATACGGCATTACGCATACACCCCCTGAGCAGATGAGGAAATTTCGCTCTCCAGCATCGTCTTAATCTTTACTATAATTGAATCTACACTCTGCCCGTTGTGAATATCCCCTGTTGTCACGGCCACCGTCGGAGTAAGGGTCACAAAGTTTTGAATGTTCTTCATTTCAGCCAGTTCACGCATAGTCTTTAGGTCTTCGCTGGAGATGTCCACGGTGTTGTTTATTTTACCGACTTCGTTGACGCGGTCGATGGCGGGAATACTGCCTGCTCCTCCGTTCCAGCTATTCAAGATTTTTTGTTGATCCAAAGTCGAAGTATCCGCCTTTCCCAAATCAGCTAGACCAAATTTCTTCTTAATATCATCGAGGCTGATATTTTCAATAAAATCTTGTCCGGCTTTTTTAAATTGGGAGAAGTCAGCCTGAAATTCGATTTCCTGTATCTGTTTAGCATCTATGCCTAGAAGGTCACCGAAAAATCCAGCCACTTTGTTAATCGCATTGATAGCATTGTTGATACTTCCAAGGATAAAGTTTATTGCGCTCTGAACAACATCCACAACGAACCCAAAAGCTGAGCTAAATACATTCCTAATGCCGTTTGTGACTATAGCGAAGGTCCCTAATGCTGTGATTAACCCTACGATTAAAGCTATAACTATTCCGATAGGATTCATGCTCATCACAAAATTGAACACTCTTTGCTTTAATAAGGCAAACGATATTGCTCCCGCTAATTGGAGAGTTACCAGGGACCAGCCAGCTGTAAGCGCTGTGATCAATGGAATTAGTGTCCCCGTGATAAATATAACTGCGTTATAGATTCCCCAAGCTGCTGCTATCCCTAGAATGAATGGAGAGAGCCCCACAAGAATGATTCCCACATTATAAGCGACATCGCCAATCATTGATAACCCTTGTAGTAGAAGAGGCCAGACTCCTTCCCCGGTACTCACGAGCCACTGAAGGCCGGTAACGATCAAGAATAAACCTATGCTCAGACCCTCAAAAAATGGCTGAAAGCTTCCCTCCTGAAAGGCATCATTCAATCTAATCATGAGAGGAGTAAGGGCTTCAGTGGCTTGTTGCCCTGCATCAGCAAAGCTGGATTTCATATTGTTCGTTAAAATTTCCAACTGTTTTGTTGGAGACTTCATCATTTGATCAAAGGCCGCTTGTCCCATATTTTGTTTTTCGAGGAGCTGATCAAACGCTTTAATGAAACCATCAATGTTTCCCGACTTGCCTAGATCCTCAATTTTAAAGGCCTCCATATCGAAGTCTGATATACTGAAGCGTTTAGCCAAAGAAGCGGTGTTGCCGGACATCGCTTCCTTAACAGCGGATGCTGCCCCTTCAATCCCATTGCCAGCATTGTCAAAAGCGTTTAGACGAAATGCAAAATCATTCAGCTTGGATAGTTGGTCTACATTCTGGGTGGACGAAAGAAATGTAAGACTACTCTGCAAGGCTTTATTGACATCCTGCCCGGTGGCGAGTGCCTCCCTTTTGAACTTATCGAACATGGCAGTCCCAATTTCTGTATTTCCGGTCCGGGCGATAAACATATCTTGAGTTTTTCGCTGCTCCATTGCGCCACCAATGCTTGCTTTTCCTAACTCCGTAAACATTTCGACAGTTGCCTGGACGCGAGAGGATGCATTAAAAAACTTCAAGATTGAATCAACTGTTGCCAAATCGGAAACCTCCTTTTGCGCATAATAAAAAGCACTCTGTTTCGAGTGCTTATATGCTATGATAAATTTGGTAACAGAAAAGGCTTGCAGGGCGGTCGGCTTATGATTTCATTCGCGACATTGGTGGTGTTAATACTTTCTTTCCATAAACGGAAATAGACCGCCCCTGCCGAAAGGTTTGCGGTCTATCCGTCACCCTAAGCCGTCCGCCCTTTTAAGCGGCTGTTACACAAGGAGTCATGTTTGCAGCATGGCTTCTTGCTGTTACGATACGTAACTTCTGTCTTTAGCATACCATAATTGTTGAATTTTAACACAAGCTGAAAGATAAATCAGGCAAGTTTGAGGCTTAAGACTTGCCAATATCTCCGTCGTACAATCCTCTTCCTTATAAATCCTACTGATCAATTGCCCCTGTCAAATAGGAAAAGAAGAAGCTTAGGAACACTAGACATTATTTCTTCTTTATCTTCGCCCTATCTTGTCTTTCCTTTTTAATTCGAATATCAATCATGGCAAAGATAGCGGCCTTAGCTTCTCGTGTTTTTTGGGCCAGCTCATCGGGGGGAATATGGAGTTCGTGGAGGGCGTAGTAAGCGTAATTCCACTCACCCTCGCCCTCCTCAATTAGTTTTTTACCTCATCCATCAGGTCTTCCAGGCTTTGATCAAAACCGTTCAGTTCTTGCACCTGCTGAACAAGGGTCGCATATTCACCGGGAAACAGCATCTTGCGCAGCAGCTCTTCAGCGCCTATGACGCCGTAAGATTTTTGCAACTCAGCATTTTTCAGATCAGGGAAGCTGACACTTGCCACGATGATTTTGGCCAGATAGATGTTCTGATCTATTTCAGACTGCTGTGAACCATTTTTTCCCTTAACTTTCCGAGTGGCTGCTTTTCGGTACTCTTCATTTTCAGCTTCAGTTATGCTATGGATTTTCCAGGGTATTGACTTGCCGTCATTGTCCTTAAACCGCTCGGATATGACAACCTCTTTGCTGAGATCAGATCCTGCATTTTGCGCAAAAAATGCTTGTAAATCACTCATTTTCTCTTCCTCCAGAATTTCTGATTTCTATGATAACTACCACGAGGATACGACTTATCTCACAACCGGAGCATTAAACTGGTCCAAAAGATCAAAATCGTCAAACGTAAAGGGTAATTCTTCCTCCAAGGGGTCATCTGACGTCGCATCGAAGGCTGCAGCCACCACGCTGTCCAAGTTGCAATCCTTGAGGACGGAGGTCTGTTTGCCAACTGTAGAGGCAGGGTCCTCATTGACAATCTGCAGATCAAAGTAAAAATCTTTGCCCGTCTTGATATATTCCATCATCAGCGCCCTGAACATGCTCGTAAAGTAATAAATCGTCAGTGTTCCGGTCCCAGACCAACCGGCTGCCTTTTTGCCGACGTTGGTTTTTCCCAATATCGGTACATCAGCCTTCGTTTTTTCGATAGTCGCTTCCACTGTTTTGGCATAAAACAACTCTTCCACGCGGCCATTAATTGTGACAAAAGCCTTACCTTGCTTTCCGGATATTGCATCTTCTGCTTTAAGAAATGCCATAGCTTATCTCACCTGCACTTTCACATAGATTTTCTCAATAGAATCTACCGGCTGAGCATATGCCTCAATATAGACACTATCTAATTCATTACCCGTTTGGACTGTCAAATCTGCTTGAGAGTCAAAATTCTGGACAGCATCCATGCTCTGAAGTGTTTCCATATATTTGACACACTGGGTTTTTAACAGGTTTCGTCCATCAGCATTATTGGATACCTGCCCAATGTAAAACTCACTGAAAAGCTGGACAAAATCGTTATTAATTCCATCGAGAACTCTGATCACGCGGTTCTTGGCAAACTGCTTACCTTTTTCTAAGCTCGATGTGGTTAGAGTATTAATGTCCTGCTCGACGATGGCTCGGTTGTCATTGGCTGTGAAAATAAATTCCCCAGCCCGCAACGCTGCAATGATCTGTGCATTGGTATACCTCGGAGCTACATCCACTGCCCCATCATAAGCCTGATAGGTTAGAGATTCATTCACTTGAGCACCTGCAGTTGCACCGGCTACCCAGGCAGTAGCTTGAGCTGCACTGAGGGTTGTGCCGTTGGCAAGAATGACTCCGTTCTTCACACTGATCACGCCTTCATAATCAGCTGTTGGATAGTTTTCCAGCACGACCTGAATCTTTTTTCCTTCGTTATCTCGAAGACGTTGGCAAAACGCTGCGAATGTTGCTTTAAGAGTATCGTCTGTCGAAGGCAAGGCTATTGTGTTAAAGTCATAGATCTCGACTGCTGCCAAGTAGTCAACATAAGTCTGATTGGTGATCGTGCCATCTGCTCCTCCCATCAAAGGGACGCCCGCCGTTTCTGTCAAAGCTCCTGTGCCCGAAAATACGACCCAATCATTTTCTACCAGATCCGCGATATAGGGAACAGTTTGCTGATCTACTTCAGCCCCATCCACTAATGTGGTAACATCAAATTTAGTATTATCGTCAATGTTTTCCTGAATGACCAGAGACACATCATTCCCTCTGATACCGCCCCATTTGGCTGTGACCGTAAGGTTACCAGTTGTCACGGCTGCCTTTGTCCCAACATTAAGTCTGTATAAAAGCAGGGTTTTGGCTTGTTTCAAAGCCTCTCTAACTAAAAGCAGTTTGGCA
>JGI2924J29684_1078673_pt1 | contig 99803 bp, 83 predicted proteins | sample BenlonsequencITS_FD_29684 | JGI IMG/M metagenome (IMG submission 29684)
TTTCAATAAGTGTGTTACAGGAACCTCTCTGACAGCTTTATTAGTATACGATATCTTTACTGTCATTGTCAACTCTTTTTTACAAAATGTTTCTGTTTTTCATACTATGCTAATGAGTTAGCTCGTGCGTCTCCTTCTTCATAGGTTACTTTTAACCACCAAATGAATGCTACACAATCGAAAATAGATGAGTTTACTTATTAAACTGAGCTATCAATAGCATAAGGTTAGCTGCTAATATTTTGATATTAGAAAGTGTTGTTGTTTTATCTATCGCTGCTTCTAAGGAAATTGGCTGCTGTTGTATTGAAAAAACAGCCAAAAAGTCTTCTGCTGCTAGTCCTGTCTCAATCTTTACAGAACCACATAGAGCAATCGTTGGAACTTGATATTTTTTAGCCATTCTTGCAATCGCAACAGGTACCTTGCCAGATTGTGATTGTGTATCCAGGCATCCTTCTCCAGTAATAACTAAATCACAAGACTGAAGGGAATTATCCAGATTTAGTAGCTCTGCAATCCTGCTAAAACCACTAGTTAAGGTGCCTCCTAATAGGACAATGGCACCTCCTAATCCTCCAGCTGCTCCACTTCCTGGTATTGTCTGTAAATCAATGGTTGTTTGGCAAAAAACTTTTTTAGCAAAGTTACTTGCAATTTGATCAGTTTCTTCAATTTGACTAAGACTCCCACCTTTTTGAGGGCCAAAGACCGCAGCAAATCCTTGAGGGCCATGATATGGATTGGTCACATCAGTCAGCCCTAATAGCGTAACAGGTGATGCTAAAGTATCAAGATAAGATCTTCCTGTCATGAAATCATAGTTTAAACTTTCCAAAAACCCTTTGCCACCATCAGAAGTGCCTGTGCCTCCTAGCATGATTTCGATTTGAGTAGCTCCTTTTTGAATGGCATCTTTAACTGCCAAACCCAAACCGTAGGAAGTGGCTTGTGCATAGGTTACTGAATTGGAGGTGATCTTATCAATACCAATAATACTCGCAGATTCAATAAAAGCTTGCTTTGCGTGACGATAATAAGCGACTTTAATCGGGCGTCTTAATAGATCAATGGTTTTTACTTGATGCCACCTCCCCGCCACGGTTTGTGAGAGGGCTACTAAACTTCCTTCTCCTCCATCAGCGATAGCTCTTGTTTCAATAACTAACTGCTTATCGACAGAAAGAAGGGCTTGAGCTACACTAGTGTTAAGTTCTGGAGACGTTACCGATCCCTTAAAAGAATCTATGGCTACCAAAATTTTCATATCTTCAATAAATTCCTTTTCTGTATATTGTAGCAGATTATCATCCTTTAAAACCCTATTAATAGTCAAGCTAGATCTGTCTTAAGTTTTTTATCTATTTTGAGAACTCGACCTTTTTACTAGTGTTGTCTTATTACTTTCTTCACCTTAAATTATTGTCAAGCAAACTCAAAAATACAAGAACTTTCTCGATTGCATTTACATAGTCATAGCTTTGTTTAGCTGCTAGGATCTTAAGCATTCAACTAATCAAAAAAAAGACTGTTTGGAAGGTTTCAATAGCTTCGCCATTCTAAAAAGGATCCGCCAATGATATAATATTACTATATCATGTCGAATGGGGATTAAAAATGGGAAATCAAACTAAAACGGAACTTGAACTTGAAAAAGAGTTGATCCATCTCTTAGAAACAGGTGAAAGTCAATGGACATATCGTAAAGAATTAAAAACTGAAGATGCTTTATGGGATAATTTCTTTAAGATCTTAGCGCAAAATAACACGCAATATCTGAACGAGGAGCCTTTAACAGCTAGTGAAAAAGAGCAGATTAAGAATCAACTTAACTTTGTCAATTACTATGAAGCGGCTAAATGGTTAGCTGGTGAAAACGGCATTGCTAAAGTACAAGTGCAACGCGAAGATGCAAAACTAGGAACGATTCGTTTAGAAGTCGTTAAAGCAGACAATGTGGCTGGTGGAACTTCTGTTTATGAGATTGCCAATCAAGTTGCTTTCTCTGGTTCTCGTGATAGACGAGGTGATGTGACACTTCTCATCAATGGCTTACCTATGATCCAAATTGAATTAAAATCTCAGAATCATCAATGCATTGAAGCTTTTAACCAAGTCAAAAAGTATGATAAAGAAGGCCAGTTTAGAGGTATCTTTTCAACCTTACAAATGTTTGTGGTCTCAAATAAAACAGATACAAGGTATATCGCTGCAGCTAAAGAAAATAAATTAAACCCTAACTTCTTGACCCAATGGGTAGATCAAAACAACAAACCACAAAAAGATCTCTTTGCCTTTGCCAAAGAAGTCCTATCTATCCCTCGTGCTCACCAAATGGTCATGACTTACTCTGTCATTGATGATGATAAAAAAGCACTAATTCTCCTTCGTCCTTATCAGATTCATGCAATCGAAGCCGTCGCTGAAGCGAGTCGTCACCGCAAGTCTGGCTATATCTGGCACACAACAGGTTCTGGAAAAACCTTAACTTCCTATAAAGTGGCTCGCAATATCCTTCAAATACCGGCCGTTGAAAAATCCATCTTTGTCATTGACCGAAAGGATTTAGATAATCAGACCGCTTCTGCTTTTCAATCCTATGCGCAAAATGATATCTTTGATGTCGATGAGACAGAAGATACGAGACAACTCATCAAAAATTTAGAATCCAGCGATCGTCGTGTTGTGGTCACCACCATTCAAAAACTCAATGCCATGATCAGTCAGATGGAAAGTTATGACACTCCAAAATTCAAGAAACTAAAAGAGCGTCTTGCACACTTAAATGTTGTCTTTGTTGTGGACGAATGCCACCGTGCTGTCACGCCAGAACGTCAACGTTATCTCACGAATACTTTTCGTAACAGTCGCTGGTATGGCTTTACCGGCACTCCTATCTTTGTGGAAAATAAGCGTGCTCAATTAGGTGATTTAGCCCAAACAACGGAACAGCAATACGGCAAATGTCTCCATCAATACACCGTTAAAGAAGCCATTCATGATAAAGCGGTTCTAGGCTTTCAAGTTGAGTATAAGACAACCATTCCTGATATGCCTGAAGACAGTATTCCGGAAGAAGCTTATGATCATGAAGAACATATGTTAGCTGTCTTAGATAGTATCATTAATCAATCACGCAAGAAACTTGGTTTTAATAATGGAATTGGTCAGACATTCGAAGGTTTACTAACCGTTAAGAGTATTGCTCGTGCCCAAGCCTATTATGATCTGATGAAGAAAGTTAAGGCTGGTGAAACGGATTTAGTCATTTCTAAGAAGGTCAAAGAAAAACTACCAGACTTTCCAAAGGTAGCTATTACTTATTCTATCACTGAAAATGACAATGCGTCTATCAGCCGACAAGATAAAATGACCAAAAATCTAGAAGACTATAATCACCTCTTTGGCACTAACTTTACCATCGATAACTTACAAGGCTATAACAGAGATTTAAATGATCGCTTAGCCCGTAAAAAAGATAAATTCAAAGACCGTCATGAACAATTAGACCTCGTGATTGTGGTTGACCGTCTCTTAACAGGTTTTGATGCGCCTTGTTTATCAACGATCTTTATTGATCGCCAGCCTATGAAACCTCAGCACATTATTCAAGCTTTCTCACGAACCAACCGTATCTTTGAAAGTAGAAAACATTACGGTCAGGTTGTGACTTTCCAAACACCACTTCGTTTTAAAGAAGCTGTCGACAAAGCGCTTAGCCTCTACTCTAATGGGGGTGAAAACGACGTTTTGGCCCCTTCTTGGGAAGAAGAAAAAGCAAGATTCTTTGAAAAAGTAACAGTATTAAAAAATATAGTTCCTGATCCAGACGCTTTCCCAACTATTGAGAGCGCACAGACAGCTTTTCTCAAACAATACGCCAAAGCCTTTCAAGCGTTTGATAAACTCTTTGCATCTGTACAGGTCTATAGTGATTTTAATGAAACACTGTTGAGTGAGGTTGGGTTATCAGATGAAGTGATTGATACTTATAAAGGCACTTACCAAAATGTCATTGCAGAAATACGAAAGCGAAGAGAAGATGACGAAGCCATCCCAGAGATCAATATCGACTATGAGCTAGAAAGTGTTCAGATGGATGATATCAACTATCACTATATCTTGACCTTAATTCAAGCCTTTGTCGATCAAGAACAAGAAGCTCTTCAAGAAAGGCTCAATGACAATCCTATGGATCAATACATCCAAGATTTGGCAAAATCAAACCCTGCTATGGCTGACTCACTAGCTGAGTTATGGCAAGATATCCAAAAAGAACCCAAAGCCTATGAAGGGAAAAGCATTGTTTATGAGTTAGATAACCTCATTGGTGATAAGATCCAAAGGGCCATCAAACACTTTGCGGACCAATGGAAGGCAGATCCTGACAAATTAGCCTTTGTGGCGACTAATTATCATAGTGCTAACTCTACCAAACAAGTGGGCATGTCAACCTTAAAAGAATCCCTAGACTACCAAGCCTATAAAGAAAAACAAGGTGATTCTGCCATGAATAAACTCAAATACAAGAGCCAATTTGAACGGGAGTTAGTTCAATTCATTAGAGATCAAATCCAACCCTTAAAAGGGCACTAGGAAAGGAAAGAGATGACAAAATCTAAACAGCCTCAATATCGCTTTGACGGTTTTGAAGGGGAGTGGGAAGAAAAAGAACTAGGGGATATTGTTCAAATTACAATGGGCCAATCTCCATCAAGTCAAAATTATACTACAAACCCTTCTGATTATATTCTAGTACAAGGAAATGCCGATATAAAAAATGGATATGTTTTTCCGCGTGTCTGGACAACACAAATTACAAAACAAGCTGACAAAGGTGATATTATTCTTAGTGTTAGGGCTCCAGTTGGTGATGTTGGAAAGACAAATTATCATGTTATTATTGGGCGTGGAGTTGCTGCTATAAAAGGTAATGAATTTATCTTTCAAATATTAAAATACTTGAAAGAAATTGGTTATTGGAAAAGAATTAGTACAGGTTCAACTTTTGATAGCATTAGCTCTAGTGATATCAAATATGCTAAAATTCAAATTCCCTCCCTCCCTGAACAAGAAGCCATTGGCGAACTTTTCCAAATGGTTGATCAATTGATTCAGTTGCAGGATCAAAAGCTAGCAACCCTTAAAGAACAAAAGCAAACCTTCCTCAGGAAAATGTTCCCAGCTCAAGGACAAAAAGTCCCTGAAATCCGTTTACAAGGTTTTAAAGGAGAGTGGGAAGAGAAGAAATTGAGGGAAGTATCTACTCATAGAAGTGGAACGGCAATTGAAAAATATTTTGATTCGGAAGGTGAATTTAAAGTCATTTCAATAGGTAGTTATGGAACTAATAACCTCTATGTAGACCAAAATATTAGAGCAGTCTCAAATGAACTTACTAATTCTAAATTAGTTGCCTCCGGTGAATTAACAATGGTACTCAATGATAAGACAGCGAATGGGGCAATAATCGGAAGATGTCTACTTATTACAGAAAATAATAAATACGTTGTTAATCAAAGAACAGAAATTATTAGACCAGATATTAATATTTCCTCTTACTATCTTTTCCATTATTTAAATGGCGAATTTCGTAATGGTATCATTAAAATTGCTCAAGGTGGCACTCAAATCTATGTAAATTATTCATCTGTTGAACAATTAAAGATAAATATACCTACATTAAAAGAACAAGAAGCCATTGGTAATTTCTTCCAAACTTTAGACCAACAAATTGCTCAATCTGAAGAAAAACTAACAGAACTCAAAGCACTCAAACAAACATTACTCAATCGTTTATTCGTATAAGAAAGGACTCACATGGCAGAGAAAACAACTTCACTCCGTCAAGCACTATGGCATTCGGCCGACCAATTACGTGGCCAAATGGATGCCAATGACTATAAAAACTATCTTCTTGGACTTATTTTTTACAAACACTTATCTGATAAATTACTCTTGGCTGTTTGTGATAATCTAGAAAAACACTTCAATACCTTTACAGAGGCTCAAAAAATCTTTGAAGATGCTTATCAAGATGAAGGCCTAAAAGATGACCTCATTTCTGTTGTTACTGGTGATTTAGGTTACTTTATCGAACCGACACTGACCTTTGAAAAACTCATCCAAGATGTTTATCACAATACTTTCCAATTAGAATCATTAGCTCAAGGTTTTCGCGATATTGAACAAAGTGGTGAAGACTTTGAAAACTTATTTGAAGATATTGACCTCTACTCTAAAAAATTAGGCTCTACTCCTCAAAAACAAAATCAAACCATTTCTAATGTCATGAAAACATTAAATGAAATTGACTTTGAGGCAGTAGATGGGGATACTTTAGGTGATGCTTATGAGTACTTGATTGGTGAATTTGCCAGTGAATCAGGAAAAAAAGCAGGTGAGTTCTATACCCCACAAGCTGTCTCTCACTTAATGACTCAGATTGTCTTTTTAGGTCGTGAAGATCAAAAAGGAATGACCCTCTATGACCCTGCTATGGGATCTGGATCACTCCTTTTAAATGCTAAGAAATATAGTAACCAATCCGATACCGTTTCTTACTATGGTCAAGAAATCAATACTTCTACTTATAACTTGGCTCGTATGAACATGATGCTTCATGGCGTTGCCATCGAGAACCAACACTTAAGTAACGCTGATACCTTGGATGCAGACTGGCCAACAGATGAACCAATCAACTTTGATGGGGTGTTGATGAACCCACCTTATTCTTTGAAATGGTCAGCGACTGCTGGTTTCTTAACGGATCCACGGTTTTCAAGTTATGGTGTATTAGCACCAAAATCAAAAGCCGATTTTGCCTTTTTACTTCATGGTTTCTATCATTTAAAAAATACAGGAACTATGGCGATTGTCTTACCACACGGTGTCCTTTTCCGTGGAGCTGCAGAAGGCAAGATTCGCCAAAAACTACTCGAACAAGGGGCTATCGATACCATTATCGGACTCCCATCAAATATCTTTTATAATACAAGCATCCCTACGACTATTATCATATTAAAGAAGAACAGAACCAACAAAGATGTCTTCTTTATCGATGCTTCAAAAGAGTTTGATAAGGGTAAAAATCAAAACACAATGACAGATAACCATATCAAAAAGATCCTTGATGCTTATAAGAGTCGTGATAATTCTGATAAGTTTTCATATTTAGCCTCATTTGATGAAATCATTGAAAATGACTATAACTTAAATATCCCACGCTATGTTGATACCTTTGAGGAAGTCCCAGTTAAACCACTGCCAGAATTAGCTAAACAGCTCAGTGACATTGATCAAGAAATTGCCAAAACAAATGCCAAACTAGATCAACTCATGAAACAACTAGTCGGAACAACCAAAGAAGCACAAGACGAATTGGATACTTTTAGAAACTAAAAGACAAAAAAACACCACAGTAGATGATTACTACTGTGGCGTTTTATTTAAAATTGAGTAGTGAACCTTTATTGAGTACTTATCAAACAAGATTCTCCTTCTTCACCTATAAATCAAAATAGAATCATCTCATCTAACTTTGTCCGTTTCTTTGTTTTATTTAAAATAGTTATTTGAAGTTACAATGATTTCTCAAACGTTTAGAAATCTTAAACACGGTTAAGAGAAATTTTCAGGACAACTTTTGATCCTTCCACAAAAACCATGGTGCGAACCATAAAGTAGTTCCAATCGTTGATATATAAGCATATATTAACGTTCTGGGAGTTGTGAAGCTTTACAAGTTTTTTTAGACCTGGTTTAAACAACTTTTGTTTGACTAAATTTAAAAAGCTTTTCATATCAGGCATTTCCCTACTTTTTATAAAAGCGTTATCTCAATCAATTTCAATCAAAAAGAACTAAAAAAACAATGAGTTTAAATCTGGGTATTTAACAGGAAATCCCTAGCAACGACACAAGTAAAACTTATGTCGTTTGATTATCTGCAACTCAGAAATCCATAAAATACCCTAATTGTTCGGCTTTGTAGATAGCCTCCTGCTTATTATTTACCAAAAGCTTTGAGTAGATGTGGGTCAAATGATTAAATACTGTTCTCCTACTAATTTGTAACGTTTCCTCTATTTCTTTTATAGAGAATCCTTTCTTACTCAAATTTAAGATAGCTATTTCCTGGTCAGTTAAAGATTCAACATAATCCTGAGATTCGATTTGTTCAAAATACTTTTTTCCAGAATCCACTTTTTTTAAGATAGAAATGAGTTGTTTAGGGTCTATATTTTTATCTACAAAACCGTATGCTCCTACTTTTTTTGCCCTCTCTCTATAGATTGATTTAACATATCCTGTCAACATAACAACTTTCAAATGAGGAGTAGACTGTATGAGTTCTTTTGCTATCTCCAATCCATTTTCTTTAGAAATATTTGCTAAATTAATATCAAGCAATATAATATCGTACTTAGACAAATCAATCGTCACATCGTTAAAATGAGAAGTAATCGTATCTATGACATCTACTTCATCATACTGTTGGAATAACAGTTGGATACTCTTTGCAAATAGTCTGTGGTCATCAATTAATAAAATCTTCATAACACAATTTCCAATCTATGGGAAGTAATATTCTGATAGTAAATTGTTTAGTATCCATTTGTAGTTCTAGATCTCCATCAAAAGCTGCTAGTGTTTCTTGAAATGATTTCAATCCTCTGCCATAATTTATAGAGTGTACTTTTTCCACTACTTGATTGCTCTCCTCAATGATAATAATATCAGATTGAATCGTTAAAGATAAACGAATGTCTTTTCCATCTCCATATTTTATAGCATTGTTTATTAGCTCTTTTATAAACCTATAAACAATATCTCCATATGGGGATGGCACTACCATATTATCTGAACAGTTAAAATACAATAAGGTATTACTTTTTCTACTTTTAACAATATCATCAAAAAGAGACTGTATGTTTTCTTTCATTGTTTGATTAGCGGGAACTATTGGGTGGTAAGTATCCATTTCATCTCTGATACCAGAAACTAAATCATTCAACTCATTAACAATAAAACCATGTGTTATATTACTATTTTCTAGAGAAAACAAGTTTTTTATCGCTATGATATTTTGTAAAACATCATCATGCAAATAATTTGAGAACTCCACTCTCATGTTTTCCTCTGATTTCATAAAATAGTTCAGTCTTCTATTTTCATAGTCAAAATTTTGTTTGGAGTTTTCTAAATAATAAAAGATGCAAGAAATTACCACTAGACAAAACAACGTGCTTGCGTCAACAACTATAAAAAATAGCAAAAAATCTTTAACTAATACCTTCATGAGTACAATCCAACAAAGGATAAGAAGTAGAAATAATAGTTCTATACGAGCTTTGTAATCACCTAACCATCTTTGGGTAACAAAACTCAATTTATCATGTATGGTCTTAAAATAGTATATTACACTCATTATAAGGGAAACAGATACCATCCCAAATTATTAAAGGCTTGATTAACATCTAGCATTTCTCCATAAAGTTCACTACCAAGTATTACCAGCAAAAGTAAAGAAAATAGTATCAATGAACGTCTAACAACTGATATTTGTTGCCTAAAGGACCTATAATATAGCACTATAACTAGTAACGGATACAGGTGTAAAATAGTAAAAACCATCAGGAATAAAAAATTAAATAAAATTCTATTAACAAAAAGGCTAGTTATAGAAACAAAAATAATTATTAACAAGCCCTTATCTAACTTATCTTTAAATTGTTTGTGCCCATATAATATTAAATTAGTAATCTCAACGGTATAACAATAGAGCAATATAATCTGTAGTCCACTGCTTAAAAAGAGAGGAGTTCCTCTTGTCAGCACAGATACTAAGTATTGCCAAATTGTTAAGGAGATGATAGAAATAATCCTTTTAAAAATATCACCTTGTTTTTGGCGTAATATTGTTGCCAGCCAAATAAAAGCTGTATCAATAAGGGTCATTACAAGAGCTACTTTTTCAGAGAAAAGAAGAGACAGGTTCTCTCGATTATAGACCAAAATTAACAAGGCTATTAATTGTTGCAACAAGATTATTGCAGTCCCAAAGAACTTACTCTTTGTTATGTTTTTTATTCTTATCATATTATTTACTTAATCGTTAAAGTTAAAAGATTTTTAAAATTAATTTTTGATTATGGATGTCACTAACCGCAATGTCAATACATAAAATGTGCCATATATTATCAAGAAGAAAAGCAGACAAAGCAATAAAGATAACATTATGATATTGCCTGCTACCAATGTATCCATGAATAAATATTTATAGTAAATAAGCAACATACCACCATTTACAATCCCAATGAATACAGGAATAAGGAAAAGTATACCTGTTTCATATCGAAGAATCCGATGAATCATTTTTTTACTATAACCTAGCTTACTTAGATAGCCATATTCTTCTTTATTTTCCATGATTTCGATGAGGCTTGTAAAGTACAGAATACTACCTGTACAAATAATAAAGAGTATGGATAGGAAAGTTATAAAGATATAAGTCGCAATATTAGCAGTCTTTACTGTGTGTTCCTTACTATAACTACTGATAACATCAGGAACCATACTAAACTGATTGTAAAATGCTTCACTTGACCTAATCGAAGTTCCATTAAAAGTCCTAATTGTCATTTCTTTCTCTGGAAAACGAGAACTAAGTTTAGCATATAATTTATCAGAAACAACCAGGGTCGTGACACTTGTAGAAAAACTAAAAACATTATTCGTTGATACTTGTTTTACAGTAACATCATATGCATTTCCTAAGTTAAAGGTTTTTCCAAGGCTAATTTCTGTTGGATAATAATTTATTAACAATGGGAGTGACTTACTACCTTCAATAGAATTTGTTCTGCCTTGAGCTTTCATTAACTCTTTGTAGTCACTGTAGTTAATTATATCAAAATAAGGTATTGTTTGCCCAGAGTCTGTGATAGTCACCTCTGGGATAGTATTCAATCGCAACAGGCCAACATCAACCAAGCTCACTTGGTCGTTCTCTAAAATAGTTGTAACATTGACTTGACCGTTTTCTGATTCAACATTATATTCTATGGCAGATGGAGTCAACCTCTCTATCCCATTAAGAGAATAAGCATAGAGCATTACCATCATTCCGGCAACTGAAACGGTTACTGTTAAAAGACCTCCCAAGACTGTTAATAATTTATTTTTTGTTGCAATACGATAGTTAAATTTGGGATAGATGATATTAGACAGAGGACGGTATAACCTTTTTTTATTTTCTTTTAACAACGAAACTACAAAAGCCAATCCATATCTGATGGTGAACACTGTTCCTAAAACAACTAAGACAATTATCAATAGAGAAACCGGTACCATCCCTATGCTTAATAGCATATTTCGTGTGGATGAAAACACTGTCGCCAAACATAAAATATATGACAATAGCAATGCAGTGATAGCAATAATAGCTCTGACTTTTCTTATCTTAATTTTTTTCTCAGCCTTTCTTGAGAAATTAACAAATTCAATCAAAGACTGTTTACTAATGATAAGTCCATTTGTGATGACATTAATCAGAAAAACTACGACTAATATTCCTAAAGACTCTATAATCTCATTAACTGTAATAAACCACTGAACTTCCATTGTTAAATTCAATAGATGAGTAATTGCCAGTACAGCTAAAAAATATAAAGTCGGTCCCAGCAATAAACTTACCAAGTAACTCAGAACTAGAATAACAAGATTTTCTAAAGTTAGTAATTTTGTTAATTCTCTTTTTGAAAACCCTAGTATTGCTAAGACTCCAAGCTCTTGACTACGTTTTTTTACAAAGAAATTATTGAAGTAAATTAAGAATACCACCAAAAATACAATCAAAAAAATCAATGACCCATTAGCGATAACTAGAGCTTGACCACTATCCCCAATTTTTTCTGTAATGATTTTATCTGAGATAAAATTTAGAAAAGCTATAAAAATACTTAATAAACCAATCGTAGCTAGAAAATAGATACGATATAACGAAAAATTTTTTTTAATGTTAGATTTTGTAATTGACCAAATCATATTACTCTCCTCTATCGGATAAAGCTTGACTAATTACATCGTAAAACGACTCTCCACAATCTTTTTTATCAATCTCCATGTGAAGTTTCCCATCTTTGAGGAGTATAACTCTGTCAGCATAAGAAGCTGATAAAACGTCATGAGTAACCATTAAAATAGTTACCTTTTCTGTTTTATTGATTTCACTCAAAATCATCATTGTTTCCTCAGAAGATTTCAAGTCAAGTGCTCCAGTTGGTTCGTCAGCAAAAATAATCTCTGGTTCTTTAATGATTGCTCTGATAATACTGACCCTCTGTCTTTGACCTCCAGAAAGTTGATACGGATATTTCTTCAACTGTTCATATAAATTAAATCTTTTTGCATAGCTATTTATCAAATCATCAATCTTTGAAGAATCAATATTTTTTAGAGACAAAGCAACAGAAATATTCTCCCTAATGGTTAGACTATCTAACAGCATATAATCTTGAAAAACAAAACCAATATCATTTTTTCTAAAATTAGTTGCCTCCTTATCAGAGAATGTGCTAATCTCTTTATCCGCACAATAAATATTCCCACTATCAATTTTATCAATAATTGAAGTAACATTTAAAAGCGTCGTTTTCCCACTACCGCTACGCCCCATGACAGCTACAAATTCTCCTTTTTCCACAATCAAATTGATATGGTCTAGAGCATAATTCAGTTGATTGGGATATTTTTTGCAAACATCTTTTAATACTAATTGTTTCATTTTACCTCTTCCTCCTGATATTTATTCATATACGAGTCATATAAGTCACAATAATCCTTATTATTTTTGTACAAATAATGATGGTTTCCATAGTCAATAATTTTGCCATTATCCATTATTAAAATCTTATCAGCTTTTTCAACTGTATTAAGTCTATGGGTAACCAAAACCCTCGTACAATGTAAAGCCTCAACATTTTTTTGGATTATTCTTTCAGTTTTTACATCTAAAGCTGATGTAGGTTCATCAAGAACTAAGATTCTAGGGGTAGTTACTAACTCTCTTGCTAGAGAAATTCGTTGTTTTTGCCCCCCAGATAGTGATGGATTGTCTCGAAAAAGTGGGGTATGAAACTTCATTGGCATACTCCTGATATCCTCATATAGTAATACCCTTTTACAGATTTCAATAACTTGTTTTTCTGTAACAGATTCTCTTCCTAGCAAAATGTTATACATCACATCCCCATCAAATATTGGAGAATCTTGAGGTACAAAAGCCGATATATTCCTAAAATCAGTTTTATCAATTTTAGAGAAGGTAATGTTCTGAGGAGATTGATAAAAACTGATAAGATTTGCCCTTTTCCCTCTCCCAATGCTTAATCGGTTTTTTCAAGACTATTTCAAGCAATTCACAAGTGAACTTCAATCTTTCATCGTTCAAAATAGTTATACTATCAAATAACGAGGTTGTATCTCCTAGATTTCCAATTAATGTCCCTACAGAATTATAGACGTTTCCTCTGGTATCCATTGAAAAGTAAGGAATATCACCATTCATCAAATCTTTAATTTCATTATCAACAATAAAATGTTCAATATGTTTTGTCTCATATAGTATCGAAAATAAATTCTTCCTCTTTTTTTCTGAGAAAAGATATTTTGGATTCGTAGAAGCTTGCAAAAATTTTCCATAGTCGGAAGTATTTCGAAATGGGACTCTGCTTTTCAATTCTGGAAAACCTTCTACTATTTCTTTAATCTTTGAACGTTGTGATAGAAGAAATATGTAGCACTCTCTAAATCCTGAAATGATCTCATTAGCATAGTCAAGAGGCTCTACCACTTTCCCATTTAATGTGGGAATATTGAACCCATCTTCTTGAAAATAGTCAACTTTTACTAACTTCATATCTCCACGATTTTTATTTATCAGTTCATATTTTCCTTTTTTTCTTTTTCCACCTTTTCCACTTATTCCAGAAACGTTAGGAGCGCTGTTTTTCTCAAATTGTACAGGAAATAAACCGTTTGAAAGTGATGTCTCATAAATTCTCTGATAGGTGTCTACAGTAATCCCTTCAAAATTCTGATTTTGTACATTCAACTTTCTTTGAAAAAATGTTTCAACGTCAATTAAATATAAATCTCCGCCTGAAACAATCACATTTTCCATATGTAAGTCCGTAATAGAAAATATTTCAGAAAATGCTGCTAAAACACCATACTTAAAGTAAATTTTCGCTACTTCATCTTTATTGGAACTTGTATAAGCTACACCAAGTTGCCAACAATAATCTGCTTTAACTAAGCTTTTAGGAAGACTGAATGAGGGTATATTACTAGATTTCAATAAACTAGTAAGTTCTAACAAGATACTGTGTGAATGATAACTTTTAGGCTTGTAGTAAACAGATTTCTCTTTAAACGCAATTTTAACGACTGTTTGCTTTTTAGAGTGACTGTCACCAAGTGAAAAGGCAACATTGCTTAGGGGCTCACTAATGTTAAAGCACGACTTTATCTCAGATAAGTCTTCTAAAAATCTATCAAATAATAAAGAATATGATTCCTCTATCAGTCCTACTTCTTTATTAATTTGTTTTAGCAAATACGGATACCTGTCAAAAAAATGATTTATTCCGTTTTCTTCTCTTATCTGCTGTATATACTGCTCATATGCCTCTGACTTATTTTCAATTTCCTTGGAAAAATGATTTATATCTAAAACTAGTGTTTTCATCGAAAGGAACATGATCGTTTCAAATAACTGATTTTCAAACTCACTATAAAATAACTTATGTGTCTTTTTCCTTAACACTTCACTGGTTTCTCTAATAGAAGTATCTAATATGTCATAGTCAAAAATTGAGTTAAAGTATTCGTAAAACTGATGTTGCTGATACTCTAACTTTAATTCATTTCTTTTTATCATTTTTTCCTACCACTACTTAAAAATCCTGCCTAGACTGAGTCTAAACAGGAAATTTTTAGTCTGCTTGTCCAGATTGTTTTAATTAACAACAAACAAATACTGAGTTCGGACAGTCATCAGTAATAGTTGCAAACCAACCGGAACCTTTTTTACCACCAGCTACTTCCATAAGTTCTTTTTCAGAAACTTCTTCGATAGCATTAGTCAAAATATCCTTTGAATTTTTCATAAAACTCATTCTCCTTTCTATCAGTATGTAGTGACTATTTTCTACACTTTTATTGTAAATAATACGTCTTCATTTTCAATGAGTAAAAAGTGCAAAAATGACTTTTTTCATATTTTTTAGTAAGATTTTTGAGATGTCACATAAGAGGTCACTTTATAACAAATAGCCCTCTGATATAAAAAACAAAACTCGTTCTTTACAGCTATTTTACAATCTAATCGCTTCTCGTTATAACATCAATCTCTAATCAGAAAATGGTTACTTTACTTATTTAATCAGGTCAGGAGTTTGAATGACAGAAGTCAAATATCTGAAAAAGGATGTTAAATAAAACTTTCAAAACCCATTTTCATCAACTAAAAACACTTATAACCCGATCTTACAACTAATGGATTACCATCAACAGCAAATAATACTATGCTTGAAAAATGTCAACATCATCTACTTTTTGTGACTATAATTCAGTAAACGAACATGACGTGTAAAAATGTATTAAAGAAGTATCTCAAAATCATTCAATCACTTGAGTTTCTGCTACTTTTTTATACCAGTAGGCACTCTTCTTAGGATAACGTTCTTGAGTTTCAAAATCAACATAGAAGAGACCGTAACGTTTTTCATAGCCATTTGACCATGAAAAGACATCCATCAGTGACCACATAAAGTATCCTTTAACATTTGCACCATCAGAAATAGCATCAGAAATAACTTCTAAGTGTTTTTTCACATAATCGATACGTCCACCATCATAGACAGTATTATCTACAAACTCATCTTTGTAGCCAAGACCATTCTCTGTAATGTAAATTTTCTTGTAATTAGGATAATCGGCTTTGACACGCATGATTTGATCATATAAGCCTTGTGGGAAGATAATCCAGTCCCAGTCCGTTTTTGGAACATCAACGGGTGCTTTTCTTCGACCAACACCCTTGATTTGGTATTTAGAGCTGCCTTTTTCACCCTTGCCATTGTGAATGATTTCAGTCTCACCATCAAAAGCTTGCATCCAATCACTCATATAGTAGTTAATACCAAGGAAATCATTCAAATCTTTTGCGGCGTCTAGTGCGGCAAAATCTTCTTCGCGAAGATCAAGTTCACCGCCATTCACCTCAAGGATATGGTTAACACCTTCCATTGTTTTATCTGAATACTTACCAAGATAAGTAGCATCAAGGATAAATTTATTATGGATGATATCTTCAAGTTCAGCTGCTCTAACATCATCAGGATTGTTAGCGTCAAATGGATACTTAGTTGGAAGTGCATGGACAACACCAATTTCACCTGAATAACCACTATCTTTAAAGAGTTTGACTGCACGAGCATGAGAGACCATCATGTTATGGTGTGATTGGAAAACTTTAGCAAGATCATATTGGATACCTGGAGGGAATTTACCAACTAAGTATTGGCCATCACCAATAGGCCCAATTTCGTTAAATGTTGTCCAATAGTTAACTTCTGAGAATTCTTTAAAACAAAATTCTGCATAATTTACAAAATGTTCAATGTTCTCACGATTGAGGAAGTCACCATCCGAGTGGAGAGCTTCTGGGGTATCAAAATGGTGAAGTGTAACAAAAGGCTCAACATGACGCTTATGACACTCTGCAAAAAGATTGTGGTAGTATTCTACTCCTTTAGGGTTAACTTCTCCTTTTCCTGTTGGAAAAATACGAGACCAGGCAATAGAGATACGGATGCCGTTGACACCAAATTCTTCACTAAGTTTCAAATCGACAGGGTAACGATTATAAAAATCACTTGCTGGCTCAGCTGTGTACCAATAGTTGTCTTCTAAGTATTTATCCCAAGCTACTGGTCCTTTACCATCTGTGTGGGTAGCGCCTTCAGCCTGGTAAGCAGCTGTAGCACCACCAAAAATAAAATCTTTAGGTAATGTTTTAGTCATCTCAGTTTCTCCTTGAATATCTTTCAAAAATAAAGTTCCCAAAACAATTTTTGTGTTTGAGAACTTTACGACATTTAAACTGTTTTCTTAATTTTCAAACTGTGCTTTTACAAAATCAAGAGCTCCTTGACCATCACGGGTCAATTTGATGTATTGAGCCCCTTCTGTTTTAGCTAATTTAATATCAAGTTTATCAGTTTCCACTTTCATATCTTCATAGTTAGAAGCTACTTGAGGTGCAAGGATAACAAGTTGATATTGTGGTAAAATCTCACGGTGAGCACCATAACTTCCTGCTGCTGCAGTGACAGGTGCACCATATTCTTTAGCTGCTTTATTCAAAGCATTTGCAAGCAAACCACTTGTACCACCACCGGCACAAAGAACGAGAACATTAGTTTGATCAGTGATTTCTTTGGTTTCTTTAGCTGCTGATTTTTCAAGAATAGCATCAGCTTTTTTAGTATCAAAGTTTGCTGCTACTTTTTCTTTGAGGGCATCTGATGAATTCGTACCTGCTGCTTCTTCAGCAAGAATTTGCTCATCATATACTTTCAAGAATGGGTAGTAGATGATCACATCAACGACAATTAACAAAGCTGCCAAAATGAATGCTAGAACTTGGAAGTTTGTACCAAGAATGAGACCTAATGGAGCTGGTGTAGTCCAAGGTAAGTTTGCAGTGAAACTGTTCATTCCAAGTGTGTCAATGAAGAATTTGAAAATCCATACGTTGACAATCGGTGCCAAGATAAATGGAATAAAGAAAATTGGGTTCAAAACAAGTGGAGCACCAAACAAAATGGGTTCGTTAACACCAAAGAATGTTGGAACAACTGATGCACGTCCAATGGCTTTGTTACGTTTTGATTTTGTTAACCACATGAACATGAATGGAACGACGAGAGTTGCACCAGTACCACCCATGGTAACGATGAACATTTGAGTCCCTGAAGTCAAAATCTTGTCAGCATGTTCACCAGCTTGAAGTAATTGAAGGTTGGTTTCAGCATTTGCGTAAGTAATCGCTGCAATGGCTGGTTCAACAATAGATGGTCCATGAATACCAACAAACCAGAAGAAAGCAAATGCACCGAAGATAATAGTGATTCCAACATAACCATCTGCTGCTTGGAACAATGGTGCAAGAAGTTTACCAATTGACTCGGCAACGTTAACGCCTAAAGTAGTATGAACAATCAATTCAATCACATAAAGAAGTACAACTGATAATGTAAATGGAATCAAATCTTTAAAAACTTGAGATATATTTGGTGGCACCTCTTCTGGCATGCGAATAGTAACATTGTTTTTCACACAGGCTTTATAGACATTTACGGTAATAAAAGCTGCGATGAAGGCCGTTAACAAACCTTTTGTTCCCATAAATCCAGTTAAGAAACCACCGTCTTTTGCTGGATTTGCTGCCATAAGTAAAAAACCTACAATAGCAGCAAGCATGGTTGAAATAAAGTTGATTTGGTTAGTGCTAGGCAATGAGCGGTTCATTGAATCGGTTAATGCTTTTGCAGTCGTACCAGCCACAAACAAACCTAAAATACCCATTGAGTAGTTGTATGGCGTCATCAAGAGATTCTCAATATCCTTACTCCAATGGAAGCCCCATGCATTTGGAACATAGGCAATCAAGATAAAGATACTTGAAAACAAGATAACAGGCATACCAGCGATAAAACCATCACGAATAGCGCGAAGATAGATGTTTCGAGAAATTTTCTCGAAGAAAGGTTTCCCTTTCTCAATCTGAGCAATTAATCCATTCATTATTTTGCTCCTCTCTTATAAAGTTCAATCATGTGTTTCATTAAATCTTGTAATAAAATGGTCGTCATTAAATGATCTTGACCATGCATTAAAGTGACACTATAAGCTAAGTCATCTCCAGCTGCTTCTTTTTGTAGTAGACTTGTCTGAGCATTGTGAGCATCATTCAAGCAGTCACTACCTGCAGCGATTAATTCTTCTGCTTTAGCATAATCTCCTTCTTGCGCTGCTTTAAGCGCTTCCAAAAATTTTGAACGGGCATCACCAGCATAGGCTACGATTTCAAAACCTAAAAGAGTAGTTTCTTCTCTATTCATTGTAGTTTCCTCCGAAAATAATGTTACATTTTTTCAGTCCAAGGACTTGCAGTTTTATCTAGTACTTTGTTTAATTCGTCAATATTTTTAAAACCTTCTGTACGCAACCATTCACGAGCTGCTTGTGGTCCTTCTTCGATATAGACTTTTACAGATCCTGCCCAGGTAGCACGTCCACATAAGACACCGTTGAATTTAGCACCTGATTCTGCTGCAAACACCAAAGTATCTTGGAACAATTTGGCAGAAACACCAGCACTCAAATAAATGTATGGTAAATCAGTAGAAGCTTCTTGGTCACGGAAAGCTTGAGCTGCTTCTTCTTTTGTAAAGAGAACCTCACCATCTGCAAAGCCTTCTACAAATTTCATATTTACTGGAACTTCAACTTTCAACACGTCAACTCCAAAGCGCTCTTTTGAGAAAACTTTCATTGCTTCGTTAACTTTATGAGCTTTAACTTTTGCAAACTCAGGGCTTGCATTGTCAGCAATTTTCTCATCATAAGTTAGAATTTCTAAGTAGAATGGAATATCTTCTGCACGGCATTCAGAACCAATACGTTCAATGTAAGCTTTTTTCTGCTCGTTAACATCTTGATCTCCATCAATATCATAGTAAAGAAGGAATTTAACTGCTTCTGCTCCAGCTTCTTTAATACGTTTTGCAGACCAAACATCTAAACAATCAGGTAAGCGACTAGTTGTTGTTGCATCGTATCCTGTTTTCTCATATGCCAACAACAAGCCTGCTTCTTCTGAACGAACACGACTTGCTGGCAAGCCATATTCAGGATCAAGTAGAATTGAGGATGCAAATGGTGTTAGTTCTTCAGAAACTAAACTTTTAAGCTCTTCAATTTGTTCTACTGTTGGCTCTTTTGTTTGATGTTGAGCCATCATACGTTTGAGAGCTCCACGTTGGTCAAAAGCTAAGGCAGAAATAACACCATCTACACTTAGTTTTTCCATGCTTTTGCGTTTGTTTTCAGTTAAAGTAATTGTCATTTTTTATACCTCTTTGACTTTAATAGATTGATATAACTTATCGTAATTTGCCATGTTAACATGCCCAGTTGTTTTTTCTTGCGCATTTAACATCCCTAAGACATTTGCTTTTGTTAATAAAGCTCGATCATCTTCATCATTCGCTAAACCTGAAGCAATACCTGCCACTGTAGAATCCCCTGAACCTACAGCGCTTACAATTTTGATTTTAGGAATGTCAACGTTATAAAACGTATCCTTGTGCTTTGCAAATACACCATCAGCACCAAGAGAAACGATTATCCATTCAATTCCATCAAATAGTTCATCTTGTAAGACTTCTTTTAAGGCATCAAAATCTTTTGTCATTTCTTTACCTAGAAGTTGAGAAAGTTCTTCAAGATTAGGTTTGATAACTGTTGGTTTACTATCACCTTTTAGTACTGCTTCTAGAGCATTTCCAGAACAATCCAGAACCGTTTTCTTACCATTAAGATTGGCAATCTTGATTAACTTCTGATAGTAATCATCTGGCATACCAGCAGGCAAACTGCCTGAGAGCGTCACTACGTCAACATCATTCAGTAAATACTTAAAATGATGAGTAAATCCATCAATTTCATCTACACTTAACATCGGTCCTTTTTCTAAAATCTCCGTTTGATTACCTTCGTGTAAAATGGCTATACAAGTTCTAGTATCACCTGAAATTTTATAGAAGCGACTTAAAATCGAATCAGGAAGATGATTAATGATAAAATCACCGCTTTCTCCACCTACACAACCTGTAGCTTTGACTGTCTCACCGAATTCATTAAGAACTCGGGAAACATTCAAGCCTTTACCACCGGGTGTCTTTGTAACGTCTACAACTCGATTGACAGTATCGCATTTTAGCTCATCCAAAGGGTAGGAGACATCAATAGCTGGATTTAAAGTAACTGTTAAAATCACAATAGCTCCTTTTTCTATATATATCCCTATAGTAATTTATTCAAATATTAGTCGTGATATTCACCACGGTCCCATTTTTCTAGGAATTCATCAAAGAAGTGTGGGTTGTTTTGATCTTGGCTAGCATGTTGCAAGCTATCCATTTTTTCAATCCATTTTTTATTTTCTTCAGTTGGTTTGTATTCCGCGGCCAAGAAAGCATCGATAATATCATTCATCAATAAACCACCGATAATTTTTCCACCAAAACCAATAACGTTTGCGTTTAGCTCTTCTTTTGAGTAGATAGCAGATGTCATATCTCTAACGAGTGCTGAACGAATTCCAGGAACTTTGTTTACAGCATTTGTGATACCAACACCAGTACCACAGATAACAACACCTAGTTCTGCTTCACCACTTGCTACTGCTTCACCAACTTTTTTACCAAAAATTGGATAGTGTGTGCGAACATTATCATACGTACCACAATCAATAACTTTATGACCTTGTGATTTTAGGTAATCCACAACAGCGATTTTTTCATAAGTAACAATATGGTCACAACCTACAGCAATTTTCATTTTTGTTCTCCTTGTTTTAACCTATTTCAATCAATTAGCACATTTTATTAAGCATGTCGACACGAACTTGATGACGTCCACCATCATATTTACCTTCGACAAAGCCTTTGATAATGTTCTTTGCAATTCCTGGAGCACTAATTTCAGAACCAAGCGTGATGATTCGAGCATTGTTGTGTCCTCTTGTCATGTATGCTGAGCGCTCATCTGATACTTCAGCTGCCACCATTCCTTTGATTTTAGTAGCTACCATGAAAGAACCAACACCATATGCATCAATGACAATACCTAAGTTATCATCGGATGCATTAACTTCTTTTACAACAGCTAAAGTTGTATCTACAAAGTCACGTACTTCGTTTTCACTAACATCAACGACTTCGTATTTACCTTCTTTAAGGTAATCTTTGATAACTTCTTTAAGTTCTTGACCTGCTTTGTCAGCACCGATAATAATTGCCATTTTATTTCTCCTATGATTTAGAATAAGTAAATGTGGAAAACCTACGTAGATAGTTAATTAACGATTTGCAACATCTTTTGAAATAACGCTTTCATTATTTCTATGACCTAATCATACACCCACCAAACATAAAAGTCAACATTTTTTGTTTTATTTTTATAAAAAATAAACAAAATATGTTTATTTTTTTCATTTTTACGTTATTATCCTAATGTTTCTTGTGTTTCTTTTTCATTTCATAAATCCCTTTAACAGCCACTCGTAACCTATCATATATTACGAAACCCTTATCTCTATTTATTGTAAACGTTTTATTTAAAACATTTTCTATTTTGTTAATTTTTGTTTTTTCTAATGTTTATGTTTGTTTTGTTTGATTTTTTTATTGATATTATGTTATGATACCTTTAATAGTTATACCCTAAGACACTGATAGGAGATAAGAATGAAAAAGAAAGAGCGTCATGAAAAAATTCTCGATATCTTAAAAGTTGACGGTTTTATAAAAGTAAAAGATATTATCGATGAAATGAACATCTCAGATATGACCGCTAGACGAGATCTCGATACATTGGCAGATAAAGGATTACTTATCAGGACCCATGGTGGTGCTCAATATTTGGATTATTCTTCAGCAAAGGACGAAGGTCACGAGAAAACACACACTGAAAAGAAGGTCTTACAGACTACCGAAAAAAAACAAATTGCACAAAGAGCTAAAAACATTATTAAAGATGGCGAAACTGTCTTTATAGGTCCAGGGACAACATTAGAGCATCTAGCTGTCGAATTGAAAAATAGAAATATCAGAGTTATTACAAATAGCCTTCCTGTTTTTTTAATTTTGCACCCGAGCACTACTATTGATTTGATTTTAATTGGTGGTGAATGTCGTGAAATTACTGGTGCTTTTGTTGGTGCTATTGCCATTAATAACCTAGAAACATTAACATTTTCAAAAGCTTTTGTCAGCGCAAACGCAGTTTACAATAATTCTATTGCGACGTACAGTGATCTCGAAGGAGAAGTTCAAAGGGTTGCATTGAATAATGCTGTTGAGAAAATCCTTCTAGTTGATAGTACCAAGTTTGAAAGTTATGACTTCTATAATTTTTACCAACTAGATCAAGTGGACTTAATTGTGACTGATAAAAATGTGACAACTGATATCATAGAAAAGTACAAGAAATTCTCAAAAATCATAATCGCTGACAAGTAAAGGACCTACTCATATTAAAAAGCACTTCAGGGTTTAGATATATCCCCTGTCAAGTAAACAGGGAGCATATCTGAAAGTAGTGTTTGTGTTATAAAGAAGTTTCTTGCTAACTTATTTTCTGTTTTTTTTCAGACTTATCAGTCTTGTACTGTTCCTTTTTCTGATGAATAACGTGGAAATAGGCAGACAGCTATATATTTCACCTCTAGAATGGTTGCCATTACTGTCATCAAGACATGCTTGTTCTTTATCGTATGGAGTAAAGCTTTCTTTTAGCCATCAACATACCTCTTAAGTAGATTTTGGTTCGTTACCATGTCTACTTAAGAGGTGTCTTCAAAGCGCTTTAAAACGTTGCTATAACAGTATATTAACGTTTTGAGAATTGTGAAGCTTTACGAGCTTTTTTAAGGTTTTTGGTTGATATTCTGATATACATAAAGATACTTATAAAATCAACCTATTCCTGGTTCAATCAATCAAAATCTATTAATTATATACAAATATCTTATTCCCAACGGTATCAATAAGGTATCAAAAATAAGTTTCGGAGCTTATCAAATAATGAAAATCTGTCTCAATTACCGAGTCTTTTTTATTGACTTTTTTGTATATATGATATAATTAAATAAGTTACATAAAGGGGTTACATAAAATGACTACAGTAAAAAAAAACAGAGCGGTTACCTTTCAAGCTAATAAAGAATTGGTAAGCGAAGCAATGACAGTATTAAACAAAAAAAATTTAACCTTATCATCTGCTTTAAGATTATTCCTACAAAATGTCGTTGTCACAAACGAGGTTGACTTATTGACGGAAGAGGAGTTAGAGAAAGAAAAACTTTTCAAGCAATTTCAAGCTGAAATCAACAAAAATATTGAGGATGTTCGTCAAGGGAAGTTTTATACCTCTGAGGAAGTGAGGGCTGAACTTGGACTATAAGAAATATCAGATTATCTATGCTCCTGATGTTTTAGAGAAGCTAAAAGAAATTCGTGATTATATTTCTCAAAACTATTCCTCAACATCAGGTCAGCGTAAAATGGAGCAAATCATTAGCGACATAGAAAAACTCGAGGTTTTCCCAGAAGTTGGTTTTGATGCCGATGAAAAATATGGTTCAAAAATCATCCATTATCACAGCACTAAAGGTTATACCTTAAGTAAAGATTATATTGTCCTATACCATATCGAGGGGGAAGAAAATAGGATCGTTATTGATTACTTGCTTCCTACTCAAAGCGACTATATAAAGTTATTCAAATAACACGTTAAAAGCCTTAGCAGTCTTGCTAGGGCTTTTTTGGTAGATTACCAATTAACTAGGAGCAAAATGAGTTCGGGCTGTTTAGTAGATATTCCACAAAGAAGCCAAAGACTACGAAGCTAGGCTAATCTACCTTAAGGCTTCAGGAAACTTGGAGGAGTTCACCAAGCCAACTCATAAAACTTATAGCGAGATATTCGAGAAATGGTATCAAGCCTATCAAGATACGGTAGAGCCAACCACGGCTTCTCGTACTCTTGATCTGTTTCGACTTCACATTCTGCCAGTCATGGGAGAATTGCCCATTAACAAAACCTCCCCTTTAGACTGCTAGAACTTCATCACCGATAAAGCAAAGACCTTTAAGAATATCAAGCAAATCAAGTCCTACACTGAAAAGGTCTTTGATTTTGCCATCAAGATGAAACTGCTCAAGCATAACCCTATGGCTGAAATCATTATGCCAAAGCGGAAAAAGACACGAATAGAAAACTATTGGACGGTTCAAGAACTTCAGGAGTTTTTAGCCATAGTACTTCAGAAAGAGCCTTACAAGCACTACGCACTATTTCGGCTACTAGCTTATAGCGGCAGCTATGCGCTCTTAAATGGGCTAATATAGACACTAAGCGTCAATAAGAGCCTAGGACGATTAGACGGACAGGCAATCGAAAAAAGCACTAAAAATGATTTCTCAGTAAGAAAGATTAAGCTAGACAGCGAAACTATTTCTATTCTGCAAGAATGGAAAGCCATCAGCCAAAAAGAAAAGACACAACTAGCAGTTGCACCTCTTTCAATTAAGTCTGACTTTATATTTACATACTGTACTAGAGAAGGGAGTATTGAACCACTTCATGCAGACTATATTAACAATATCTTATCAAAGGTCATTAAGCAACATAGTCTTAAAAAAATAAGTCCTCACGGCTTCAGGCATACCCATGCAACCCTGATGATTGAGATTGGAGTTGACCCAGTAAATACAGCCAAAAGGTTAGGACATGCTAGTAGTCAAATGACTCTTGATACATACAGTCATGCTACTGCAGTCGGAGAAGACAAATCAATCAAACAATTTGCTAACTGTCTCAAAAATAACTAAATAAACGTATTAAACCAAGTCAAAAGTTTTCCGAAACGGTATCAAAAGCAAAAAACGACAAAAAAAGCACCTTGCAAGAGACTTGCAAAATGCTTGTAATCGTTGATGTAAAGCTGTTCTTAACGTTTTGAGAATTGTGAAGCTTTACGAGCTTTCTTAAGACCTGGTTTTTTACGTTCAACCATACGTGCGTCACGTGTAAGAAGGCCAGCGCGTTTCAATGAATCGCGGAAGTCTGGGTCTACTTGAAGAAGCGCACGAGCGATACCATGACGGATCGCACCTGATTGTCCACCGTAACCACCACCAACAACGTTAACGAAAACGTCGTATGAACCTTCAGTTGATGTAACTGCAAAAGGTTGGTTGATGATCAAACGTAAGTCAGCATGTGGGATGTATTCTTCTACATCTTTTTTGTTAACAGTGATTTTACCAGTACCTGGAACCAAACGAACGCGTGCAACAGCGTTTTTACGACGGCCAGTACCTGCATATTGTGCTTGTGCCATTATTTAATGCTCCTTTCCTCTTAGATAAGTCCTGAGATGTCAAGTACTTCTGGTTGTTGTGCTGCGTGAGTATGCTCACCGCCAACGAAGACTTTCAATTTCATACCTTGTGCACGTCCAAGAGTGTTATGTGGAAGCATGCCTTTAACTGATTTTTCAATCAAGCGAACTGCGTTTTTAGAGCGAAGTTCACCAGCAGTGATTGATTTCAAACCACCTGGGTACATTGAGTGAGTGTAGTAAACTTTATCAGTTGCTTTTTTACCAGTTAATTTAACTTTTTCAGCGTTGATAACGATAACAAAATCACCTGTATCAGTATGTGGTGTGAAAGTTGGTTTGTTTTTTCCGCGAAGTACGCTAGCAACTACTGCAGAAAGACGTCCAAGTGGCACATCAGCTGCGTCAACAACGTACCATTTGCGTTCAACTTGGCCTGGTTTAGCCATGAAAGTTGTTTTGTTCATGATTTCTCCTATACGAATTCGTAATATTTGTTTACAAGGTGATGGGTGTTCCGTCCCATCGAAGGTATTTGGAAGGTTCCGGGGCCTTTCAAATGGGGTAAACAATACCGCCTACTATGATATCAAACTTAAGAGGCTCCAGTCAAGTGCTTTAGCTGATTTTATTGGATTATTTTTTCTTTCGATTTAGGAGAATGGCAGAGCTGCTCTGCTGGTGTTAACGAGAATCATCAGCTTCCCAAAAAAGGTCATCTAAAGTCTTATCAAGCACTCGACAAATGGCAATGCAAAGATTAATCGTTGGGTTGTAATCACCTTTTTCAACAGCCGCAATGGTTTGTCTGGAGACGCCTACCAAATCTGCTAGAGCTTGTTGAGACAAATCTTTGCCTGCACGCGCTGCTTTTAATTTGAGGTTCTTCATTCATCTGCCTCTTTAGCATCCAGATAATGACGATAGAAAATACTAGCTCCCATACTAAGGTTACAATATGTCGTTTGAACTGCCAACCCTCCCCAAAGAGCCAATGTAAAGAGGAAGCTTGCAGATACCAGTCCCTCTGTGAATCGGCTAATAAAGAGTGACAGCCAGATAACCACAATCATAAACCAAAACCCAATAGTGTATCCTTTGAGAAGAATCTGTTTTTGGCGTTCATCATATTTGGGCAACTTCTGATCGTCCCTTACCTTAGAATCTAGTACTTCCTTGCTGTCTAGTCTCGTTTGGAGCTTTTTCGCTGTCTTTAGCCCCCATACCAACAATATGAGAAAGCTAGTCAATACAAAAGCTACGCCTCCAACTAAGTAACGTTGAAAACTGGTCTTAGCCAGTAATGTTGCTACTATCACAACTAGATCCATCACTGCTGTTATGACAATGAAACCCCATTGTGACTTAGCGAGATTTTGTTTGCTATCAAACATGATTCGTTTCTCCTTTAAATCTTTATATGACATAATATAAATTATTTTGGATATTTTGTCAAATATATTTTACATAATTGATTGACTTAAGCAGCAAAAAAGGATTGAGGATTTCTCTTCAATCCTTATAAGGGATTAACGGGAATTCTGCCCAATCACAAAAACTGCCAGGGTGTTAGGACCAACGTGAGCTGAGATAACTGGTCCTAGTGGCATCATAAGAACATCGCTAATATTCTCATGCGCCAGCAGCTCTTCTCGTAACTTTTCGGCACTACCCTGATCGCTTGTATAAGAGACAATAACCGTCGAATCCGCAATATCTTTTTCCACTTGAGCCACCATTTCTTTGATGGCTTTTTGGCGTCCCCGAATTTTTGCAATGGGCACCAATTTCCCTTCCTCATCAATCCACAAAAGAGGTTTGATACTGGCTAAACTGCCTAGAAAAGCTGAACCTTTTGACAGACGCCCACCACGCATCAAATGAAAAAGATCATCTACTAAGAAATAGGTGCGCAGTCGAGGGATCACTGCTTCAACAATATCTTTAGTCTCCAGTAAATTTTTGCCACTATCTCTGGCTTCTGCTGCTAAAATGGTTAGATAGCCTTCTCCTCCTGCAGCAGCCAAGGTATCAACAATTTCAATCACCGCATCGGGATAATCTTCTCGAACAAGATCGCGTGCCATTAGAGCGCTTTGATAGGTACCCGATAAAACCGAAGAAAAAGCAAGATAAAGCAGTGCTTTGTTGTTCCTAGCATGTTCACGAAAAACCTTCTCAAACTCTCCCACATTAATCTGACTGGTTTGAGGATGACTGCCAGCTTTCATCTTTTTCAAAAGGTAATCACTACTAATACGGTTAGGACCGACCGTTTCATAAACCTCTCCATCGCACAAAATCGTTAATCCTATAAGGACAATATCATGATCTTCTGCCCAGGTTTGATTCAAATCAGCGGTTGAATCTGTCATTATTGTAAAGGTCATTCTTACTTCTCCTCATCCAGTTTTTTAGTTTGATAATCAAATAATTATTGTTTTATTTTATCAAAAAAACCCGCACTTGGCGAGTCGTAATTCTCATTATCGATCTAACTGAGACATAAAATCCTTCAATTGAATAAGCTGTCCTTGGTCAAAAGGCCGCAGTTTAGGCGTTTTGAGATCAATATCTCTAGACATTTTATCTAAATCAGCTTTGACAGTATGAACTCTTTGCTCTAATTCTCTTGCAGTGACACGAAGAGCTCCTTGAGAAAAAATCGTCCATTGTTCATTTAAATCACTCGTAGCTACTTCTACCATATGTATAGCCGTATTTAACTCTGCTGCCATGCGCTCAATGTAGCTATCTGCTGTTTCGTCTTCCTCTGTAAATACCACTGAGATATAATACTGGTCATATCGTTGCCTTAACCCCGGTACATATTGGGCATCAAAAACACAAATAATATTAATATTCTCAAAATGGGCATAATGATTAAGTTTTGTTAAAAGTGTGTTACGTGCCTGATCAAGCTGATTTGTCTTAAACAACTGACGGGTTGATTGCCAAAAGGCAATCATATTATACCCATCTACTAATAATATCCGTTTTTTCATAATTTAGCGCCTATTTCGGAAAACTTCATACATGAGAATAGCTGCCGCTACGCTAGCATTTAAGCTCTGTACGTGACCATTCATAGGAATCGTAATCATTTCATCAACTTGCTTTTTGATATTGGTAGAGATGCCTTTACCTTCGTTACCAATGACTAAAGCAAGTTTACCATTAGTGTTCCAGCAATCAGACGGTGTTCCATTCATGTCTGTGCCAAAAATCCAGAATCCTCTTGCTTTCAATTTATCTAGAGTTTGACTAAGGTTAGTTACTCTCGCTATCGGAATATGTTCAACAGCACCTGTAGACGTCTTTGAAACCACTGGAGTCACACCAACAGAACGATGTTTAGGAATAATCACTCCACATACATTTGTAGCATCAGCTGTCCGTAAAATCGATCCTAAATTATGAGGATCTGTCAGACCATCTAAAATAAGAATCAAAGGATTTGCTTCTTGCTCTGCTATTTCGAGGATCTCATCAACATCAGTATAGGCAAAAGCTGATACTCTCAGAACAAAACCTTGATGCACAGCTCCATCAGTCATTTGTGACAAGGTTTTTTTAGGCGTCCATGAAATAGCGACCTTTTTTTGTGTCGCTAAGCTTTTGATGTTATCCACTTTCTTTCCTCTTAAATCCTCTTGGATATAAAGCTTATTTCCTGTATTTGCTTGAAGGCTTTCTGTAACGGCATGAACACCATAGACGATATCGTTTGTTTCAATAGTATCTTTATCTTCCATGAGTTTATTATACCATGAATGCTTCAAAATAAATGCATAGACTCTTTTATTTTCGTCTAGATACTTTTTGAATAGCTATAAATAAACCTGCAGCTAAACTGACTACTAGACCTAATAAGACCCAAGGGAATCCTCTTTTTGAAGTAGGTTTTACTTCCTCTTTGTCCACTAGCATTTTTGTCTTGTTGCTACCGTTTTTTTGGCTATTACTAGCAGTTGGTGTAAGTTTCTCATTTTTAGTAGATCGCTTTAAGGAAGTTGATCGATGATTAGTAGCTGATCTGAAAGGATTTGAAGTAGAATCTATTTCTTGGTTAGCTGATTGATTTGTTTGAGCTTTTGTGTCTACATCGACTGAATTCGTCATTGCTTTAGAAGTATCCTTTTGTTGCATATTAGTTGGTGTTTTTCTAGCTTTGTTTTGATCAAAATGAACAGTTCCTGATTGACCAGTTACTGCCTTTTCTTGAGTATGAACGGTGACAGTTACATGATAGTCACCACTCTTTTGTCCAGTTAAATCAAACCAAGCTGTAAAACGACGCTGTTGCGCTGCCATAGTATATACCCAACTATTAATAGTATTATCACTAGCGTCTTTAAGTGTTATCGTTGCCTGAGTTGGTTGTCTGACAGGTTGATCTGTGGTGACTGTAGCATCAATATAAGGTTCTGTTCCACGCATACTGGCTTCAACACTGACCTGACTAATAGTTGATTCAGCTATAACATTATCAGTGTGCTGATCTTGTGCATACACAGATATGGCTTTGCCAGAAGTCCCCAGCAAACCAATAAGTAAAGCTAGTGATAATAAGCTAATTGTTTTTTGCATAGTTGTCATAATAAATATCTCCTCTTTAAATTAATCTTACCCTCTCATTATAAACTATTCGAAAATGATTTCATTATTTTTATGTCTTTTTTGTTACAAATGTATCTTTTTTATATCATTATGTCTTTTTGATGTCATAAAAAGACTTAATGGCTCTCTACCTTTACTTCAGACCTATGAAAATAAGAGTCTCCTAGGGGACTCTTATGAGGATATCAATTGTTGCTTTTCTACATACTCAATACACCATCTGATCAATTCTTCTAACCGCTCTTTTTGGCCCATCATATCAAGATAACCCATAATGGCTTCAAAACCTGTCGACATACGATAGGTAATAATATCGGCATTCTTAGCTTTAGTATGGCTATTGGTATTGCGACCACGCTTATAGATGTCTTCTTCTTTTTCGGTCAATAGCTGCGCTTCTAACATAGCCTGAATCAAGTTGGCTTGTGCCTTAGCAGAAACATATCTCGTTGCTAAACGGTGTAGCTGGCTAGGTTTCGTTTTACCTTGAAAAATGAGATGACGACGAACATAGTAGGAATAAACCGCATCCCCTTCAAAGGCTAGGGCAATGCCATTAATCAAATTCACATCAACTGGATTAGTCACGCAGCCACCTCACACCATCTTTGGTATCTAGCAGCTTGATGCCTTGAACTGCTAACTGATCTCGAATGGCATCAGCTGTGGCAAAATCACGATTCGCGCGTGCTTCTTGTCGCTTGGCAATCAAGGCTTCAATGTCAACCTCAAGCACCTCTTCTTCAAAGATAATGCCAAAAACAGCTAACATTTTCTCAAAAGCGCTTTTAACAGGTTCTGTATAGGAGCCAGAATTAATCCACTTGGCCATGTCAAATACGACGGTAATCCCATTTGCTGTATTGAAATCATCGTCCATAGCGTCTTGGAAAGCTATTACAAACTGTTTTAGCTCTTGCTCATCTGCAGTTTCTGTCAGCGGTTGTTGCAAGGTGTTTTTAAGATACTTCAGATTGATTTCCGCATCATGAATAGTCTTTTCAGTGAAGTTAATTGGTTTTCGGTACTGTTGTGTCGCAAGAAAGAATCGCAAAACCTGACCATCAACGGTTTGTAACATGTCATGAACGGTCACAAAATTACCTAGTGACTTGGACATTTTTTCGTTATCAACAGTGACAAACCCATTGTGCATCCAATAGTTAGCAAAAGTCTTGCCTGTTTTGGCCTCAGATTGGGCAATTTCATTGGTATGATGAGGAAATTCCAAATCAGCTCCGCCACCATGAATATCAATGGTATCACCAAGAATTTCAGTAGCCATCACAGAACATTCAATGTGCCAGCCTGGACGACCAAACCCCCAGGGGCTATCCCAAGAAACCTCACCTGCCTTAGCTGATTTCCAAAGAGCAAAGTCCAGTGGATTTTCTTTTAAAGCTGTCTCAGCATCTGTTCGACCACTGGCTCCAACTTCAAGTTCTGACAGGGTTTTATTAGCTAGCTTGGCATAATGCTCTGACTTTTCCACGCGGAAATACACATCTCCATCTGCTTCGTAAGCAAAATCTTTTTCAATGAGACTTTCAACAAATGAAATGATTTCTGCTATATAATCCATAACACGAGGATTTTGTGTGGCTGGCTTAACACCAAGTGCCTTGGTATCTTCTATAAAAGCTGCAATAAAGCGATCTGACAATTCTTTAGGAGAAACACCTGCTTGAGTAGCAGCCTTGATAATTTTATCATCGACATCGGTAAAATTGGAAATGTAATTGACCTGATAGCCAGTATACTCAAAATAACGTCGAATGGTGTCAAAAGCGACCGCTGATCTAGCATTTCCAATATGAATATAATTATAGACCGTCGGTCCACAAACGTATATATTGACTGTATTTTCAGTCAAAGGTACAAACTTGCGGAGCGAACGGGTCATGGTATCATAAATTTTAATCATGTAAACTCCTTATTCAATAGTCTGGCATTAGTTGTCATCTTGATATCCTAAGTCTTTTTCTGAAATGCTGTTCCACCTTTTCAACAATTTAATATTAATAACCAAACCTATTAACCAAAATAGGGTCAAAATGAAGTATATAATCGCTTTAACCATGTCTTGTCTCAGTAAAAAGATTAGACTAGCCACCAGTGTAATACTAGAAACAAGAATAGACAAACTCATAATGACATACAGCCCAACTCTTATTTTATTCATGAGGCTCCTTTATTAACGAAAAACCTTCACAACCTGTGAAGGCTTCAGAAAGTAGACAAACCCACTTTTATGCTCAAAAAGCATGAATAGATCTGCTGATTTGACATCAGGTTTCCTATTTCTGCATGTGGGGTGAGCCAAAACAGCTGCTTTTTGTTGTGGTAAAAGTGGTATCAATACTGACAGTGATGCCCATACAGATTTTTGAGACCTTAGGCTCAAAACTAAGGCATGGAATTCCAAAGGAAGTCGCTGCCGTAAGCACCACCTGAGAAAAAGTATCACAATAGACTGTTTCTTCAGTCTAAGACTTGCTTAGTTGATGCTCTTTTACGTGTTTTTTGTATTTTGTAACATTCCCATATCACTACACTCAGCAACCAAACTGATAGGGCTAGCTAAGTTCAACATTACTCTACTAGAAAGTCCCAAAATATTTTATCGGAAGTCATCAGTGCTTCTTTTTGTTATTTTCCGATCATTTTGACAACTGATAAGAGACCTCTCGTTGTTTTTGTAAACTTTGAATTTGACGATTATCTTTTTGCCCATGCACTCGTACTATCTTAGCTGGCACACCTACAACTGTCACGTCTTCAGGAACATCTGATAACACAACAGCTGCTGCCCCTACTTTAGCATTTGCTCCGATGTCAATAGGTCCAATCACTTGGGCATGTGCCGAAATTAAGGCACCTTGTCGAACCGTTGGATGACGCTTGCCACAATCTTTTCCGGTTCCACCTAGGGTCACCCCATGATAAAGCATCACACCTTTTTCAACAATTGCTGTCTCTCCAATAACAAGACCAGCACCATGGTCAATGAAGACTCCAGGAGCGATTTGTGCTCCAGGATGGATTTCAATTTGTGTCCAAAATCGCCAAAATTGGCTATGCATTCTGGCTAGTAATTTAAAATGATGTCGCCAAAGAAAATGAGACAAACGATGAGCAGCTAGGGCTTTGATGCCTGGATAAGTTAGGATAACCTCAAGACTATTACGAGCAGCTGGGTCTAGAGCTTTAACAATAGCTATACTTTCTTTCCACCAACCCATACTAACTCCTACGACTTATCTAATTCTGACCAATCAACAAGAATTTGTTGGTCATCAAAAGGATTGATGGCGACACCGAACGTTTCATCAAGCTCGTTTTCACCATTTCTTGGTTGATAAATATCATCAATCGTCCAAGTCAGAATCACTCCTTCAGCTTTCCTGAAAAGGCCTCCAAAATCGTCTTGGTTGTACCATTTCGCAAAGCTTTGAAGATTTGAAAAGGCGGGAACATAGCTTTTTCCTTCAGGCGTTGACATGGTAGGAAAAAGGCGGTCGTAATGGTTATTATCTTTAGGATAAACAAAGGCAGGAACAAGGTAAACCTTTTCCATCGTATCTGCCGCCACATTGTCATCACTCATAAGCGTATTTAACACAGTGGTGTAATGGTTCATAAATTGAATCATATCACTGCTTTTGAAAATGGTAGAATTCCCAAAATCTCCCTTTTTCTTAAGGTTAAAGATAAGACCTGCTGCACCAGATGTAATGACTTCTTCTAGCACTGCAAGAGCTGAACGCTCCAGCCAATACTGACTTTGAGCACTCTTTTGTTCTTCTTTAAAGCGAGCCATATCTTCCTTATCGGTAAAAACAGGGGTAACCTTGACACCTTCGACTTCTATCACGTAGGGTTCTTTAGCAGCCCAGACAGGAAAATTATGGAAAGCGTTGACAAGCGCAAGGCTATCCAAAAAGTTATCAGGCGCATTGATAAAAGCTCTTAAGCGAATATCTAATTCATTTGATTTAGTCATGTTTTTCTTCTTTTTTCTCTGGTTTTGGTGGGCGTGGAATCAAAGCTTTCATTGAGGCATCCACACGACCCTTCTCATCAATCTTAATGACCTTAACATCAACGTCTTCACCCACTTCAAGGACATCTGACACGTTGGTCGTTCTCGTCCAGGCAATTTCAGAAATGTGAACAAGAGCATCTGTCTTGTCAAAGAGGTTGACAAAGGCACCAAATTTCTCAATACGGACAACCTTAGCATGGTAAACTTCGCCTACCTTAGCTTCACGAACAAGACCTGCAATAATTTCTTTAGTGCGGTCAATGGCAGCTTGGTCACTTGAGTAGATAGAGACATTTCCTTCGTCATCAATATCAATTTTGACACCCGTTTCGGCAATAATCTTGTCAATAGTTTCGCCACCTTTACCGATAACCACTTTGATTTTGTCTACGTCAATCTTGATGGTGTCAATTTTCGGTGCAGTTGGGGCTAACTCAGGACGTGGTTCAGCGATAGTTGCTTCAATCACATCAAGGATTTCAAAGCGAGCTTTTTTAGCTTGTGCAAGAGCTTCTTCTAGGATTTGAGGGGTAATTCCTGCAATCTTAATATCCATTTGAAGGGCTGTAATCCCTTCACGAGTTCCTGCCACTTTAAAGTCCATATCTCCAAAGTGGTCTTCAAGACCTTGGATATCGGTCAAGACTGTATAATTCGTCCCATCGGAAATGAGACCCATGGCAATCCCTGCCACAGGCGCTTTAATCGGCACACCACCAGCCATTAGGGCAAGGGTCCCAGCACAGATAGAAGCCTGAGAAGACGAACCGTTAGATTCTAGAACTTCGGCAACTAAACGAATAGCATAAGGAAACTCTTCTAAGCTTGGCAAGACTTGTTCAAGAGCGCGTTCACCTAAGGCACCGTGTCCAATTTCACGACGACCAGCAGCTCCGTAACGACCCGTTTCACCAACTGAATATTGCGGGAAATTGTAGTGATGCAAAAAGCGTTTTTTGTACTCTGGGGCCAGACCATCAATGATTTGAGTTTCTCCCATTGGTGCCAAAGTCAAAACTGACAAGGCCTGCGTTTGACCGCGCGTAAAAAGACCTGATCCATGTACTTTTGGCAAGAAGTCAACCACAGCATCAAGCGGACGAATTTCGTCAATCTTACGACCATCAGGACGAATCTTGTCTTCTGTAATGAGGCGGCGCACCTCAGCATGCTCCATTTGTTCAAGGATTTCTGCCACGTCACGCATAATGGTTGCTAGGTTTTCGTCTTCTGCGTAACGCTCTTCGTATTCAGCCTTAACCATTTCTTTAACGGCTTCTGTGGCTGCTTCACGCGCTTTTTTCTCTTCAACTTGAACAGCTTTTTGCAGTTGAGCATTGTACTTAGCCACAATATCAGCTTGTAAGTCTACATCAACCTGTAACAGTTCAACCTCAGCTTTTTCTTTACCAACAACTGCTACGATTTGTTCTTGGAAGGCAATTAATTCTTGAATAGCTTGGTGACCTTTTAAAAGAGCCTCAAGCATGATGTCTTCTGATAATTCTTTGGCACCAGACTCAACCATATTGATGGCTTCTTTGCTACCAGCAACAGTTAATTCTAAGAGTGATGCTTCCATCTGTTCTTTATCTGGGTTAATGATGAACTCGCCATCAATATAGCCAACTTGAACACCTGCAATCGGTCCATTAAATGGAATATCTGAGATTGACAAGGCCAGAGATGAGCCAAACATCGCTGCCATTGGAGCGCTAGCATTTTCATCATAAGAAAGGACAGTGTTAATCACTTGTACTTCGTTACGAAAACCTTCGGCAAACATGGGACGAATCGGGCGGTCAATCAAGCGAGCTGTCAAGGTCGCATCTGTTGAAGGGCGTCCCTCACGTTTCATGAAACCTCCTGGGAATTTACCAGCGGCATACATTTTTTCTTCGTAATTAACTTGAAGGGGGAAGAAATCACCCGTTGCCATTTTCTTAGACATAACAGCTGCGGTCAGGACAGTTGAGTCGCCATAACGAACAACGGTTGCCCCATTGGCTTGCTTAGCGACTTGACCAACTTCAACAACAAGGGGTTTCCCTGCAAATGTTGTTGTAAAGGTTTGTTTTGACATATATTCTCCTTTTAATTTTCAGAGGGGTAAAGAGGTACCTGTTCTCTGCTTAGATTCAGTTGTTATACGTTGTTTTGCTACAAAAAGCAACCTGCCACGCTTGTCACACGCTCCTCTTTGTATCAAACGACGTATCTGCTACATTTTACCATAAAATACTAGAAATTTCACTGTCAGATCGCAATCTCTTGAAATGTCCTTGAAAAATATTAAACGAAACTTATACTCTTTAACAAAGCAAAAAAAAGCAGGTTGGTATGCCTGCTTTCGTCTCCTAATATTAATGATTGTAATCCTCTAAAATTTTAAAGCCGAGGCTGGTACTGTCTTTCAGAAACATTTGCACGGTTTCAAGGGAATAGTCTTCTAAATCTTTTCCTTGAAGAGGCAACTTGGCAATCAAATCAGTGGTACAAGTGATAATGTCCACGCCTAGCTGATCAGCTTGATAGATATTATAAGTTTCACGAGGACTAGCCCACAACAATTCGACCCCTTCTTTTTGACGACAAATGCGTAGAGCTTCTTCCATGATTGGCATTGGGTCAACGCCGGTATCTGCAATACGACCAGCAAAAACAGACACAATAGCTGGAACTCGAGCGGTTAAATGATCAACCACAGCTTGAGTCTGCTCAATTGTAAAAATGGCTGTGACGTTTAACTTAATGCCTTTGGCTGACAACTTTTGAATGAGGGGACAGGTTGATTCTCCTGTTGAAGTGGTGACTGGAATTTTCACATAGACATTGTCACCTAGACTGGCAATTTTCTCAGCTTCCTTTTCCATGCTTGCGAGATCATCCGCAAAGACTTCAAAGGACACTGGGTAGTCTGTAATTTTGGCAAGCACTTCTTTGGCAAAGCCAATATAAGAACTGATGCCTGCTTTTTTCATCAAACTTGGATTGGTTGTAAAGCCTGTGACCAAACCTGTTTGTAAATCCTTTAACATGGTCTCTAAGACCGCACCGTCTGAAAAGACTTTAACGTTTAGTTTTTTTGTCATCATATCCTCCTTTTAGATTTCTACTGAAACATTATTGATGGCTTCTTGAGATTTTGACAGAAAGTTTGGAAGCACCAATACAATAGCAAGCACAGCAACCACCAAGTAAATACCGATTTGACCAATCGACGTTCCTAAGCGGCCCAGTAAAATCCCTAAAACACCGAAATCCACATCTCCAAAGGTCGTGTTTGAAAAACCAAGTTTACCAAGTACAGGTAGAAGCATGGCTGGCAAGAAGGCGAGTAATAAGCCATTAGCGAAGCACCAATCATCGCACCGCGACGACCACCTGTTGAATTTCCAAAAATCTCTGCTGTTGCACCGCAGAAGAAATGAGGCACCATACCTGGGATAATCAGGACACCACCTGCAACTCCTAAAATCAACATCCCAAGTAAGCCACCAACGAAACTTGACGCAAAACCGATGATAACAGCGGTTGGCGCATAAGGGAAGAATACCGCACAATCCACGGCTGGAATAGCATTTGGAATTAATTTGTTAGCAATACCTTGGAAGGCTGGAATCAAGTCAGCCAAAATCATGCGAACACCGGCGTAGACAATTGCCACACCAACCGCAAAGGTAAGACCACTCTTAATGGCAAAAATAAATGGGTTTTGACCTGCTGCTAATTCTTCTGCTACTGAAGCATTCCTCAAAACAGAAGCCACTGTTGCCACCAAGTAGAAAATCACCATGATAAGTCCTGTTGAAATGGTGGTGTTGCGCAAGAAACTCCATTTTTCAGAAATCTGAAGGTCTTCGGTATCTTTACTGTCTTTGCCAACCTTGCTACCAACCCAGGCAGAAAGGTAATAGCCCAAACTACCAAAGTGTCCCATAGCGATTTCATCTCCGTCAGTCACTTTCAGAGTATACTGTTGACCAATGGCTGGCGAAATAGCTGACCAAGCTCCCAAGAGGAACCCATCTAAGATAATCAAAAGACTTCCTTTGAAACCAACAGCTCCAAGCACGGCGGACAAGAGACAAGCCATAAAGAAGCTGTGATGTCCTGTTAAGAAAATGTATTTGAAGCGGGTAAAACGAGCAAAAGCCAAATTGAGCAATAACCCAACCACCAAGATGGACATAGTTTCCACACCCAGAATCTTTTGAGCGACAGAAGTGACGGCTTCGTTATTTGGCACTACGCCAGTGATGCTAAAACCGTGCTCAATGAGTTTGGCAAGAGGGTCCAAATTGGTCACAATAACACCCGCCCCTGCAACAAGCATAAGGTATCCCAAAATCGGCCCCAAGGTTCCTGTCAACACCTTATGAGCAGGTGTTTTCAAAGCCACCAACCCTGCAAAGGCAATCAAGCCCATTAAAAATGCAGGTTCTTTTAAAATATCTCGAATAAATGATAATAATGCTTCCATAGTATCTTCCTATTTCCTTTAAAGGCTTATTCCTTGCCACTCATTTCCTTGAGAACCGGAACCAAATCTTCTTCAATTTTTTTACGATTGGTATAGCTTTTAACGATACAAACCTTGGCATCCTCTGGAAAAATATCTTTAAATTCTTTAACGGTAACAAACAAATCTGCACCCTTTCCAACAGCCGCATTGGAATCACAGGATTCTGCATCCACATCAATACCCAAACTAGAGGCGATAGCTTCTACTTTCATGCGAAGTAACAAGCTACTACCAATACCGTTTCCACAAACCGTTACAATTTTAATCATGTGATTCGTCTCCTTTTTCAATCATATGGCTAATCAGACTCATTATTTCCTCAGTATTCTTAGCCTCAATTAATTGCTCAATATGTTCATCATCATCTAAAATCAACGACAGTTCCTGCAAAGCCTTCAAATGTGAACTAGAATCCACAGCAGACAAAACAAAAATCAATTGCACTTGCTTGTCTGGATCACCTTCTTGCTTCAAATCAAAGCTGACAGGTTCTTTTAGTTGTAAGAGAGACATGCCTAACTGCCGCGTTCCTTTTTCAGGCGCCGCATGAGGAACAGCCACCTTAGGGGCTAAAACAATATAGGCCCCAAGCTCATTGACCGAATCAATCATGCCATCGATATAAGATGTTTCAATCATCTGGTGTTCTAGTAAAGGCTGAGCAGCCAAACGAATCGCTTCCTGCCAATCCGAAACAGCATCAGCCTGCCTAATAAAATCTGCTGTTAACAAGTCCAATAGTCCTAGACCTCCTTTTTCAATCGTTAAATGGTTACCAATCAGGTAACGGGATAAATCACTAACAAGTCCTTCTTTATTAGTAATCGTGGTATGTTTATGAATAATACTCAACAGATCATCCAAAGCGAATTGCTCTGACAAGGGAAGATGAAAGTCATCACAGACCATCTTTTTCAACATCATTTTTTCAACAGGTCCCATCAAAGCTTGCGTCACATAAACAGGTTTAGCACAGTCAAAAGCTACTGTTGAAAAAATCAAATCAAAGGATGCTGGATCCAACAACTTTATTTTGTCCAGCTGGTGAATCCTAATAAACTGTAGCTGTGGAAAAAGTTCCTTCAAGGTTGCCTCCAACATCAGAGACGAACTAATGCCATTAGGGCAAACAGATAAGGCTACCAGCTGATTGCTTGGCCTCTTCTTAGGGGCCTGCAACCATCTCCCAAAATGAATGGTAAAATAAGCAACCTCATCTTCATTAACTGATTTCCCCAATTGTTTTTCTAGAGGAGAAAGGCTGCGCTTGACCAAGTAAAAGAGAGATTCATAATCTTGTTTGATTTGTTCCTTCAAAGGATTGGTCAAGTTAATGTCGTAGTAAAGTCGGTAATAAGCTGGCAAAAGGTGACTGTATAGGTTCTGACGAAGTTCTGGGGTATCGGTGATAGACAATCCCGTGTTAACCGCCACCGAATTGATGATTTCCTCCATAATGTCATAAATAGGTTGCTGAAAGACTAACTCTAAGTCACCTTGGATACAACCAAGTAACCTAGATTGAACCAAATATTTTTCTTCGGTTAGACTGGGGAAGTTGACCAATAACTGGTCCACCATCGTTTCAACAGCTGGCGAAGCTAAAGGAAAAGTATCCACTGCTTCAGCCCTTACGTTCCGTGAAAATGGTCGATGAGCGAGAAGGCAGAAAAAATAAATCAAATCCCTCAATTTCTCCGAAATAAAAGTTAAGTGGTTCTCCCTGCTCAGTTCCTCCAACGTTGCTGCCATCACCTTTTTCTGGTCGGGCAAACCAAGTTCATGCAATAAGTAACTGAACACCCAAGGTCCAGATGTGACTTGCAAAAGAGAACTGACCGCTGATTCTAAGAGACGCCGCAAGGCTAAGGGTTCTCCTTCAAAAAAATAACCATCCTGGCGATTGTAAGCTAAAGTTACCTGAAAAGCTTGTACCCGATCACGCACCAAGTTTAAATCAGCAATAACAGAATTTCTGCTGAGCCGTAACAAGCTTTCCAAGTGGTTAATGGAGATAAATTCTTTAGCCATCATGATGTAAATGATAATCATATCCAGACGCTCATCTTGAAAGAGATAGTCGTCTAAGGTAGGTAGCATGCGATTCAACAAGTCCTTTTCAGTAAGGTCTGGCGGATAAACCAGCTGCCTGTCCAGAGCAATAAGGGGTAACTGATAGAGTGACAACGTGTCATTGATTTTAGCAATATCTGCCAGTATATGACGTTTGCTTGCCTTTAAAATGGATTCAAATGCCTCCAGTGAATGTCCTTTATATTTAGAAAAGAGTTGATAGTTTCTGATGAGCTCATGAGATAGCATGTCATCTCCTCCTATAATGTCAGTATAAAATGAAGCGTTTTCATTTTCAAGATAAATTGAGTCCAATTGTCTCATGTCATTTTTGACTGCAATTGGACTCAACAGGTGATATCATTGTAACAAGTTCCTCAAAAGGTGGTCAAAAATAGGCAAATCTGGGAATTGATTCCCTTTTTCTTCATGATACAACAAAAGATACCTCATCACTGAGATACCTTTTGTTGTTAAATAAAATCATCAACTGCTAAAAAAACAGTCTTAGACCATTCTAGCCAAATGTGTAAGTTAACAAACAACATGTCAAAAATGAAAAAGCCCACTGCATAAGCAGAGGACTTTTTAAACTTGAAATTAACGACGAAGTCCAAGAGATTGGATCAACTCACGGTAACGGTTAACATCTGTACGACGTAGGTATGCCAACAAGTTACGACGGTGACCAATTTTTTTCATCAATCCACGGTAAGTAGCGTGGTCTTTTTTGTGTTGTTTGATGTGGCTGTTCAAGTGGTTGATTTCCCAAGTAAGAACTGCTACTTGAACTTCAACTGAACCTGTATCGCCTTCATGACGTGCATATTGAGCAATGATTTCATTTTTTTTCTCTTTTGAGATTGCCATAATATATTCTCCTTTTTTTGCTTAATCCGAGTCTTAGGATTGGCACTCCTAAAACCAAGAAAAAGTTGGTTTGTCTTTCGACCACTCTATTCTAGCAGATTCATAATATTAGGTCAACCGTTATCCTATTATTCTAAGCTCTCACATCCAAACCACCTTAAGCAACAGAACTAGCAAGGCCAAATAGCCAAGAGGCTGTTTTTAAATCAGAATAAACCTGTGCGATTGCTTGCCTAATAAGATAACCAGCTAAAAGAGGTAAGATGGCTGATCCCCGCACTTCAGCTGATAAGCGGTAACCTAGCATAGTCATTCATTTCTTTCCAACAAAGTGTTCACTGATAATATTAATTGCTCTAGTATTAACAAACCCAATCCCTAATCCATGAACACAGCTTATTAACCGATGCGACCTGCCTTTATGACATAGGTCAAGAGTTGACACAAAATGTTTGCCAACAAAACATTACCTATACCGTCAAAGAGCGCTTTGCTTCCTATACCCTTGAAGCGCAAGCCAACCAAGAGGTTCATCTAAACCTTACATTATTAGCAAACCGTTTTGGAACAAGCGATCGCCATCTTAAGCACGTACTTAAGCAGCCCATTTTTCAGAGGATTATCGAACGCATCTGCTTCAAAACCTATCGTATTGCCGATTTAGACGCTCTAACTCAATTAAGACCTCTGAGGTATGCAGCCCATTAACTTATAATAGCAATCACTCTAACCACTATCTGACTTTTCTTTAAAAAAGAAATGATTTGTGATATAGTAAATCCAGTTAAAAAAAAGTAAAGGAGTAGACATGTCTGCACAAGATAAATTAATTAAACCTAGTCATCTGATTACCATGGATGACATTATTCGTGAAGGGAATCCAACTTTAAGAGCTGTCGCCAAAGAAGTGAGCTTACCCTTGTGTGATGAGGATATCCTATTAGGAGAAAAGATGATGCAATTTTTGAAGCATTCTCAAGATCCTGTAATGGCGGAAAAACTTGGTCTTAGGGCCGGTGTTGGTCTAGCAGCTCCTCAGATTGATGTGTCAAAACGTATCATCGCTGTGCTCGTTCCTAATCTTCCTGATAAAGAAGGAAATCCTCCTAAAGAAGCCTATAGCTGGCAAGAAGTCCTGTATAATCCTAAAATCGTTTCTCATTCTGTTCAAGATGCAGCCCTTTCTGATGGCGAAGGTTGTTTATCTGTCGATCGTGTTGTTGAAGGGTATGTGGTTCGCCATGCTCGTGTTACAGTAGACTACTATGATAAAGAAGGACAACAGCATCGCATCAAATTAAAGGGATACAACGCTATTGTGGTTCAACATGAAATTGACCATATCAATGGTGTTTTGTTCTACGATCGGATCAATGCTAAAAACCCCTTTGAAACCAAAGAAGAGCTCTTGATTTTAGACTAACAAAAAAAGGCCCTTTAGCCTTTTTTTGTTAGTCTAAATAGCCGCTAAAAGAGCCTCTGCCTGAGATAGCAAGTTTGCTTTTGTCTCTTTTGAAATCTCAAGCCTTCCTGTTCCCCAGGCATCAGGATTCACAGTTGCTTTTGTAAACTCTCCTGCTACTGAAGTTCGGATAAACGGCAATAGTGCTTTAAACTGATCAAATACTTGATCATGCCCGCCATTTGCAACTGAAGAGACCGTAACCACCTTACCGCCAATAGCAGATGGGCCCGTCGGATCAGACAAATCAAGAGCACGAGACAACCAGTCTAGCAGGTTTTTAACAGAACCTGGAATAGAGAAGTTGTAAACTGGTGTAAAAATCCAGATAGCATCCGCTGACTGAACAGCTTGACGAGCGTCAACAACTGGTAAAGGTGCATTAGCTTCGATATCTTGATTCAAAACAGGAACGTCTTTCCAATTTAAGTAAGATACAACTGCTTGATGTTCCAGAGCTTTTTGTGCTTGAGCCGCTAATTGATGGTTAAAAGACCCTTCACGAAGCGAGCCAACAATAAATAAAATATGTTTCATCTCTTTGCCCTCTTTTTTTAAAGATCGTTTTAAAGCTTTCTAAAAGTGGTATTTCATTGATACTTCTTTTTGAAATTTATCACTATGTAGTAATTATATCTTCTCTAAGAAGAGCTGTAAAGAGATTTGTTTATAATTGTTTGAACTTTTTGAGAAGTTCAATCAGACAAAGTTGTTCTTTTTCAGTCAAAACAGCAAAGGCTTCTTCCACCCGTGCGACGTGTTTAGGCAAAACAGCTTCAATCAAGCGAGTACCCTTATCTGTTAAGGTAACCACATAGGCTCTTTTATCCGTTTTGTCTTTGCACTTGCTAATCCAGCCATTGCGTTCCATATTATTTAGTACAACAGTCATATTCCCCGAAGTCGCTAACAAAGAATCAATCAAGTGATTGATTCGCATACAGCCTTTAGTATATAGTACTTCAAGCACACTGAACTGCGTGGCTGTTAAATCTGCCTTTTTAAAAATATCAGCCCCAAAAGCATCTAGCGTTCGCTGAGCTTTACGAAACACCACCATGGCTTTCAAAGCGGTGTTCTTATCTAAATGACTCATTTGATTTCCTCGCTTTATACGGTATGTCACAGTTTAGTATCAGAGAGATTAGAAAGTGATCTTGTCCCTCTTCTTTTATGACTTTGCATATTACTATCATCATGATAATCTAGAAAAAGTCATCAAAAAGACTTAATTGATTATCTTCTGGCATATTTCCTAAAATACCCATCTCATCCATTTTCTCAACGAGCGTTGACGATGCCCCGCCTCGTTTACGCAATTCCATTTTAGAGAGGAATTCGCCTTCTTGACGAGCTTTAACGATTTGCTTGGCCACGTTTTCACCCAGACCTTCTAGCGCTATAAATGGAGGGATAAGGGTATCTCCTTTGATTTGGAATTCTATAGCATCACTTTTGTAAAGGTCTAATTTGCCAAACTTAAAGCCGCGTTCTAACATTTCGTTGACAATCTCCAAGGTTGTAAAGAGGTCATTTTCCACATTGGTGGCTTCATTATTTTTACGTTTTATAGTAATATCTTCCATTCTTGCTTTAACAGCATCTAAACCACCACTCATGGTTTTTAATTCAAAAGCCTTCGCACGAATAGAGAAATAAGCACAATAATACATAATGGGGTGGTGCACCTTGAAATAAGCCACCCGAAGGGCCATCAAAACATAAGCTGCCGCATGGGCTTTAGGGAACATGTACTTGATTTTTCCACACGATTCAATGTACCAGTCGGGCACATTGTTTTCTCGCATGGCATCAATATAGCCATTACGTTCTTCCTCAGAAATTTTTAGCCATAATCCCTTACGCACACGCTCCATAATGGTAAAGGCCATTTTTGGTTCTAAGCCTGCGTGCATGAGGTAAACCATGATGTCGTCACGACAACCGATAACGGTTTTTAGGGTTGCAATGCCTTCTTTAATCAAATCTTGTGCATTACCAAGCCAAACATCGGTTCCATGAGATAGTCCAGACAACTGCAAAAGCTCCGCAAAAGTGGTCGGATGCGTCTCATTAACCATGCCGCGAACAAAGTTGGTTCCAAATTCTGGAATGCCTAGCATACCAGTCGGTGTCCCAATTTGTTCCGGGGTAACGCCCAAAACCTCTGTCCCAGAAAAGAGAGCCATAACTCCCGGATCATCAGCAGGAATAGTAATAGGATCAATGCCCGATAAATCCTGAAGTTTACGAATCATGGTCGGATCATCATGCCCTAGGATATCAAGTTTCAAGACGTTTTCATCAATATCATGGAAGTTAAAGTGAGTTGTCTGCCAAGAAGCCGTTACATCATCGGCTGGATATTGCACGGGGGTAAAATCATAAACATCCATGTAATTAGGAATAACAACAATCCCCCCAGGGTGCTGCCCAGTCGTTCGTTTCACACCAGCAGCACCTGCTGCTAGACGATCCACCTCAGCATCACGATAGAACTTGCCATAGTCGCGTTCATAGCCTTTGACAAATCCATAAGCTGTTTTTTCTGCTACGGTACCAACTGTTCCAGCACGAAAGGCGTATTCGTCACCAAAAATATCTCGGACATCCAAATGGGCACTGGGCTGGTCATCACCAGAGAAGTTCAAATCAATATCGGGCACCTTATCCCCATCAAACCCAAGAAAGGTCTCAAAGGGAATGTCTTGCCCATCTTTTTGATAAGGGGTGCCACATTTCGGACAGGGTTTATTAGGCAAATCATAGCCAGATCCAACTGACCCATCTGTGATAAATTCAGAATGTTGGCAGGACGGGCAAACGTAGTGAGGCGGCATAGGATTAACCTCAGTAATCCCAATCATGGTGGCGACAAAGCTAGACCCTACAGATCCCCTAGAACCAACTAGGTAGCCTCGCTCATTTGACCGGTTAACAAGCATTTGGGAAGCGAGATAAATCACAGCAAAACCGTTCCCCAAGATAGAGGTTAACTCTTTTTCAATGCGTAAATCAATAATATCTGGGAGAGGATTACCATAAATTTCAAAGGCTTTTTGATAGGTTAATTCGGCAACCGTCTCTTCGGCCTTATCAATATACGGGGTGTAAAGATCGCCCTTAACCACTTCCACTTCCTCAATACGGTCCGCAAAATCCTGAGTATTTTGCACAACTACTTGATAAGCGAGGTCTTTTCCAAGAAAGGCAAACTCATCCAGCATTTCATTGGTTGTTCTAAAGTGCGCTTTAGGTAGAGGAGCAGGCTGTGCCCCTTCCCCACGGCCGATTGTTCTATTAATCATGGCACCCTGACCAAGACTACGCACAATAATTTCACGGTAAATCTCTTCTTCAGGCTCTAGATAATGCACATTCCCAGTGGCAAGCACAGGTTTCTTAGCTCGTTTCCCTACTTCAATGAGGTCACGAATCACCTGCTCAATACCTGCTTGATCTTTGATTAATTCACGGACAACCAATGGCTGGTAAATGGCTGGTGGCATGATTTCGATAAAATCATAATACCTAGCCAAATCAACCGCTGCATCAATTCCTTTAGTCAGAACGGCATCAAAAACCTCGCCGTCAGAACAAGCTGTACCAAGTAACAAACCCTCTCTGTGAGCATCTAAGACGGTTCTTGGAATACGCGGCACCCCTTCAAAATATTTGATATTGGAAAGGCTGACCAACTTAAACATATTTTTAAGACCAACCTGATTTTGCACATAGATAGTCGCATGCTTAATCCGCGCTTTTTTGTAAGAATCCTCAGCCACCAAATCTGTATTGAGTTGCAAAAGATTTTTGATGCCATGCTTTTCTCTGGCATCTTTTAGAAAAATAAACAAAAGACGTCCTGTGGCTTCCGCGTCGTAATTGGCCATATGATGGTGGTCTAGACTCACTTGGAAACGCTTGGTGAGCGGTCCCAAACCGTGACGCTTGTACTCAGGATACAAGTTTCTAGCAAATTCTAAGGTATCAATCACAGGCTGTGTGATTTTGGGCAAGTCGTGGCGTTCATAATTGGCGTTCATAAAGCCCACGTCAAAACTGGCGTTGTGGGCAACCAAGATACTATCTTTGCAAAAGTCCTGAAAAGCTTTTAGGACAGTAACCAATGGCTTGGCGCCCTGCAAATGCTTATCGGTAATTCCTGTCAATTCGGTGGTAAAGGCTGAAAGAGGATGCCCAGGATCAATGAATTCATCAAACTGCTCTACAATATTTCCTTTAAACATTTTGGAAGCCGCAATCTGAATCAGGTCATTATTCATAGCAGATAGACCTGTGGTTTCCACGTCAAAGACCACATAGGTAGCTTCGTGCAAATCCATATCAACAGGTTCATAAGAAATAGGCACCTTGTCCTCAACAATATTGGCTTCTAGGCCAAAAATAGCCTTAATCCCAGCTTTGCGAGCCCTATGGTAGCCATGAGGAAAACTTTGCACATTAGCATGGTCGGTGATAGCAATCGCCTTGTGTCCCCACTTGGCTGCCGTATCAATCAAGCTTTCTACTGTCGGTAAGGCATCCATGGTAGACATATTGGTGTGGGCATGAAGTTCGACCCGCTTTTGCCCTTCTGGCATCAGGTCTTTGCGCTCATGACGGACAATTTCTTTGACCTGCTGGACATTCATGGTGAGACTCTTCGTAAAAGGATTGGTCTCAATATTCCCTTGTACCCGTAACCAAGCTCCCTTAGCAATCATATCAAATTTACGGAGCTCCTCATCGTCTTTAGCCCATTTTTGGAGAGCAAACGAGGAGGTATAGTCTGTCATTTTAAAGTTGATGATATGGCGACCTGTCCTAGTCGTTTTACGCTCCACGTCAAAAACCATACCCTCAAAGACAATCCGGTTTTCTTCGGTCTCAATCTCAATCATTGGTGTGATGGTTGCTTTTTCAAACCCTGCCTGACGCTTAGCTGCTCGTTCCTTGTAGTCAAACTTAGGAGCAGGTGTGGCTTCCTCAACTGGTGGCATCATGGCTTCAAGAGATTTTTGGGCTTCCAAATTATCCTGCACAGCCTTTTTCACAAGAGCCTGACGACTGGAAACAAAATTCTTGGTCAAATGCTCAGTCATTTCCTGATCTGACACCATATCTATGGTCAAGATGCCAAAGCCAAAGGCTTCTAATTGCTTGACCAGATTAGGCAGATGATTGTTTCTAAAATGATCGTTATTCACAAAACCTGGCGCTGCAATAATGAGTTTGTCATCCTCATAAGTCACTTTGAGCTTTGAGAAAGAAGATTTAAAACTAGCACTATTACACGGTGCATGCTCAAAAGCTTCTTGGTAATAAGCTTGAAGCAGATCATCTGAATAATCCACCTGAGCAGCTTGGATGTCAAAGGTTACCTTAATGTCAGCCGCCTCAAAAGTTCTTATCAAACGATCATGCAATTCACGATAAGTTGCAATCGGTAAAACCGCTGCAAAGGCAAAATGAAATTCCCACAAGCGTGACACCGAATGTACCTTTACCTCGATAATATCAGCAGATGAAAAGGCACTTGAACGTCTCATGTCAAGTGGCATTTCTATCTGGTCCATCAATTTAGCGAATAAATCTGACATAATTTTCTCCTGATTTTACTAGGCTTTATTTTATCACAATTCAAGATGATTTTCGAGTTTTAGATGGAAAGAAAAGCAGGGCTTTCTTCTGACGTTCTTTGGCTAATTTATTCCAAGTGATAGCTCAGTTGAGGTCATTTTTTTTGCCAATCTTTTATCGCCAAGCGCTTTTGGTAAAGCAAAAGCCACTCTGTATCAGACAAGTTCACAGCAAAAAGAGGCCACTCTAAACAGGCAGCCTCTTCATTTCTTTTTTAGTGTTCTTTTGTTAAAATTTCAAGGGTTTCGATGAGGTTTTCTGCATTAACTTCAATGCTGTCACCTGTTGCCTTGATTTTAATTTCCACGATACCTTCAGCGGCTTTTTTACCAACAGTGACACGAATTGGCAAACCAATCAAATCGCTATCAGAGAATTTCGAACCGACGCGTTCATTACGGTCATCTGTCAAGACATCATACCCTTTAGCCATCAAGTCAGCTTCTAACTTCGCCGTCAAGTCTTGGGCCACTTGATCTTTGACATTAACTGTAATCAAATGCACGTCAAATGGGGCTAATTCTTTAGGGAAGTTAATACCCCAAGCATAACGGTAATCGCCTTTTGGTGTCTTGTTCACAAAGAGACGGGCATGCTGTTCAATGACAGCAGACAAAATGCGGCTAACCCCGATACCATAACAACCCATCACAATTGGAACTGTTCTGCCATTTTCATCAAGAATCGTTGCTCCCATGCTGTCTGAATAACGAGTGCCCAACTTGAAGATATGACCGACTTCGATACCACGCGCAAACTGGAGAACACCATGACCGTCCGGAGACATTTCCCCTTCTTTGACTTCACGAATATCTACATATTCAGCCTGGAAGTCACGTCCTGGATTGACTCCTGTCATATGGAAACCATCCTTGTTAGCTCCTGCAACGGCATTGGTAAGGTTTTGCACTTTGCGGTCAGCCACAATACGACTACCTTGTGCCAAGTTGACAGGCCCAAGTGAGCCAAAACCTGCACCAAAGAAAGCACGGGCTTCTTCTTCACTAGCTGGCTCTAAAAAATCAGCAGCTAGATAGTTTTTTAATTTAACGGTATTGATATGGTCATTTCCAACTAGCAAAGCAACAACAGGTTCATTATCTGCCACAAAAAGCAAGGTTTTGATGGTTTGTGTTTCATCTACTGAAAGAAAAGCAGCCACTTCATCAATCGTTTTGCAATGTGGTGTCTCAACTTCTGCCAAGGCATCTTCAGCAGCTACTTTTGAGGACGGTTTGTATTCGTTAGTTGCCATCTCAAGGTTGGCAGCGTAGCTTGATTCTGTTGAATAAGCAATAGTATCTTCACCTGAAATCATCCAAGCAGCCAATTCTGCCTTAATATCTTCTAAGACCTCTTTTGGAATATCATCCATTGACGCAATAGACTTGTCAAGAACCACCCAGCGATCAAGATCCGTACGAGCTGGTGTAATGGCCATAAATTCTTGGGAATCTTTCCCCCCCATGGCACCGCCATCTCCAATAATCCCTTTGAAATCTAAACCAGCTCTGGTAAAAATAGCTTCGTAAGCTTGACGATAATCTTCGTAGGTCACATCTAAATCTTCATAGTTGTGATGGAAACTATAGCCGTCTTTCATAATAAACTCACGGGTACGAAGCAAGCCATTACGCGGACGTTTTTCATCACGATACTTAGACTGAATTTGATAAAGGTTTAAGGGCAATTGCTTGTAAGATTTGACCGCATCACGCACCAAAGTCGTAAAGGTTTCTTCGTGAGTTGGACCCAAGATAAAGTCTGAGTTATCACGGTTTTTAAGCTTATAGAGGTCCTCTCCATAGGTCTCATAACGGCCTGATTCACGCCAGAGATCAGCTGTCAAAAGAGCTGGCGCCAACATTTCAACAGCACCGATCTTTTCAAACTCTTCACGCATGATGGTCTTGAATTTCTCAATGGTACGATTTGCCAGTGGTAAATAAGCATAGATACCAGCAGAAACTTGGCGCACATAACCGGCACGCACCATAAGCGCGTGGCTGATAACCTGGGCATCACTTGGCATTTCGCGCAAGGTTGGGATAAGCAGTTTACTTTGTTTCATAGATTATTCCGTTTTAATACATCCCCTTATCCTCAAACCCTTCTGGAAACATCAAGTAAGAGTGAAGCGGGATTATTCAATAATTTGAATGTGTATTCCTTTCATTTTGAGTAAGACCTCAACCCTTGCAAATCTTAGGGTTGAGGTCTTTTTCGATCTTTAACATGATAAGGTCAGCTTAAGATGACCTATCTTGATTAGAAAAAGACGCGCATGATATCATTCCATGTCACAGCAATCATCAATACGACCATGATAGCAACCCCAGCTAGGGTGATATAGGCCTCTGTTTCTTGCTTGATAGGCTTGCGACGAATGGCTTCAATGATATTCATCAAGATTTTTCCCCCATCAAGTGCAGGAATCGGAATCAGGTTAAAGATCCCTAAATTGATCGAAAGCATTGCCATAAGAGATAAGACTGACTCTAAGCCGTTTTGAGCAGCCTGATTGGACATGTCATACATGGCAACAGGTCCACCTAATTTATTGAGACTAAAGCCAGTGATCAATCCTTTCAAAGCATTCAAAATAGTAAACGCCCTACTCCAAGCTAATTCTAGACCGCCTAAGAGCTTATCCTTAAATCCTGTTTTCAGACTCGCCTTAACTCCTATCGTGTATGTCTTTGCATGCTTTTGTGGTTTCACAGCCACCGTTTTTAAGCGCTGATGTGACTTGTAGGTGACCTTAATGGTCTGTGACGGGCCTAGATCCCGTGTTGCAAGGTCTACAGCCTCAGTGAGATCATTCCAGCTAGTCACCTTGTAACCATTAATTGCGACAATTTGGTCATTATCTCGAAGACCAGCCTTAGCTGCTGCTCCATTTTCTTGAACACGGACATGATTGCTACTAAAATCTGGCATCCCACCTTGTAAAAAGACCAAGAGGATAAAAACCACAATCCCTAAAATAAAATTATTCATGGGACCTGCAAAATTGGTGATTAAACGTCCGCCAATACTAGCATTTTGATATTGAACATCAAGCGGAGCAATTCTTATCTCAGTACCGTCTTCTTCAACAATAGTAGCATCGTGAGCGACCTTATATGTCTTGGTTTCTTCTAAAACTAAGCCAGTAATACTCAGCTGATCTTCTAAGTCATAGCCTGTAACATGCATTGGGAGACTCGTTGGGTCTAACTTACTTTGAGACAAGTTGATGCGCTTAACAAAACCTTGCTCATTAAGGGTTAAACTTGCTGGAGTACCTGTTTTGATCTCAGTTTTGTCATCACCCCAACCAGCCATTCGCACATAACCGCCCAAGGGTAACATCCTCAAGGTATAAAGAGTTCCTCCTTGGTCAACATGAGAAAAAATTTTAGGGCCCATTCCAATGGCAAATTCTCTTACTAGAATGCCTGATTTTTTAGCAAAATAGAAATGTCCAAATTCATGGACAATCACTAAAATACCAAAAATAATAATAAAGGTTATTATTCCTAACATAGATTTCCTTTCAGTCTATTGCTTTTTTGAGTTTTGTCGCGTTGTTGCGACTCCAAACATTACCTCTTAAGATTAAAATAAACCAAAGAGATGCATGATGGGAAAAACAAAAATCATGGAATCAAAGCGGTCTAAAATACCACCATGTCCCGGGATAAGCTTACCTGAATCTTTGACACCAAAGTGACGTTTGAGAGCACTTTCAACCAAATCACCAAATTGGGCAAAAATGGAAAAAAGAGCGACCAAAACCAACATGGTCAAAAAGTGATGTGGCGCATAAACAGACCTATCAATCACCATAAAGATAAAAGACACAAGGACTGCACAAGCGATCCCTCCTAAACTACCTTCAATGGTTTTGTTTGGAGAAACTGTAGGCAATAGTTTGCGTCTACCAAACTGACGCCCAATCAGATATGCTCCAATATCAGTGGCCCAAACGATAAATAAGGCCAAAAAGACCTTGTCAATTCCTGACAGGCGAGCATTGATCAAATGTTGAAAACCAATCCCAACATAAAAACTAGTTGCAATCGGAAAGGCCGCATCATCAAATGAATAAGCTCTGCTATTTAAAACAGTACCTGCCAAAATGAAAAAAACCATTAAGCTGTAAAAAGCAACATTCGCATCAATTGGTAAAAAAGTGAGGTAATGGTCCATCGGAACTGCCAATACAAAGGCGGCTAACATGGCAAAAACACCTTCAAAAGAAAAGACTTCTAATCTTTTCATTTTCAGTAATTCTGATACCCCAATCATGGCCAAAACGCCTACAAATAATTGGAATGGTAGGTTTCCTATTATGAGAAAAGGTAGGAAAATAGCTACTGCTACTCCCCCCCAAACAACACGTTCTTTCATAACTATCTCCTTTTAGACCTTGCCAAAACGACGTTGGCGGCGGTTATAATCCGCAATGGCCTTTAGTAGCTCTGCCTTTTTAAAATCAGGCCACAAGACTGGTGTGAAATAAAATTCACTGTAAGCTGATTGCCAAGGCAAGAAATTGCTCAAACGCAGCTCACCACTGGTGCGAATAATCAAATCGGGGTCTCGGTAGAGATATGGCAGATGGTCTGTCATCAAGTAATTAGCAATCAAATCCTCCGTAATATCTCCTGGATTTAATTTGGCATCTAAGACATCTTGAGCAATAAAGCGAACAGCACTGGTAATCTCAGCACGTCCTCCATAATTGAGAGCAAAATTCAAAATTAAACCCGTATTACGTTTTGTTTTGTCGATGGCTGCATTTAGCGCTGCCAAGGTATCTTCAGGTAAACGACTAGTCTCTCCAATCATTTGAATCTTTACATTGTTCTCATGAAGCACAGGCACATATTTGTCAAAGAAGGTTACTGGTAAATTCATGATAAAAGACACCTCATCTTGGGGTCTGGACCAGTTTTCTGTCGAAAAGGCATAGACTGTCAGAACTTTAACCCCCAACTCAGATGCAGTAATCGTTACTTCTTGTAAAGCATCCATCCCAGCTTTATGCCCAAACACTCTAGGTTTTAGTCTTTTTTTGGCCCAACGTCCATTACCATCCATGATAATTCCAATATGCTTTGGGATACTCCCCAAAACTTTTTTTGTTGATTTCGCTTTTAATCCAAACATGTTTTTTCCTTATTGATAAGCATACTTATCTCATATTTTATCATATTTCACGCCTTTTGGCTTGTTTTTTATCAATTAGATCTTATCTTCACAAAATGTTCACCTATCCTCTGATAGATGTGTCAGCTTTTCATGAACCTGTTAGCATCAGAATAACTGTTTCAATCCAGGGATCAAAACAAAAAAGTTTGGCATATTTCATCCAAACTTTCCCCGCCTTAATGGCTTTCAATGGCACTGTCAGTGTCAGTGCTATCTACTGTCTCAACAGCAGGCTCATTAACAACACTGGTTTCTTCTGTTTCAACCAGTGTCGTTTCTGTAGTAGCTTTTGTTACAATACGCTTAATAGCTAATAGCTCAAATGTCAAAAAGACGCCATCCACATCTAACACAATCTTTTTAGCTGTTGTATCGACTTCGTCAACAATCGCAAACATGCCACCAATCGTTACGACTTCGTCTCCTTTTTCAATAGCGTTTAACTGATTTTGGCGTTCTTGCGCTTGTTTTTTTTGTTGACGTTGCATAAACCAAATCAATCCAAGCATCACTACAAACATTAAAATTGTTGGAAATCCCATAATGTCTCCTTTTTATTCTATAAAAGTCATGTCTTACTATATCAAAAATCAAGCGGTATAGCAAGACTAGACGTTACCTGATGTCTTCTTTAAACGAGACGCTAAGCGCAGTGCTTTACTCACGAGTCAAAAAAGCTAAGATGTCATCTGGTGTCAAACTTGAATCACATACAGCCCTTTGGTGCTGATCGTAACTAACCAGCAAAGCTGGAACTGTCACTAATTGGTAGTTCTCACGAAAGGCAGCAAGCTCAGCAGCATCAGCAGCGTTTTCGCTATCCACAAAATAGACTTCTTTTTGATTATCTGTTGCTACTTGTGCCAACTTGGGAGCAAAGCGGCGACAATAAGGACAGCTCGAACGTCCTAAAAAGACAATCATGTCTTTGCCACTAGCGATAGCTGATGTGACTTCTGCAACACTCGACGGTATAAAATTCGCAACGATTTCTTCAAATGTCATGGATGTCTCCTTCTCTTTTGGTCTCATGATACACTAAAGTAGCAATTTTCTCAATCACAAGGTCTTTTCACAGCTCAGAGCTTTTATAGCCGTCAAAAAGAATCCGCAAACAGCAATCTTTTTGTCTCTATTAACACCACCCTAATCTTTTTGGCGCTTCATCAACAGGCTAATAGCCAATAAAAGCAGAGCTATTCCAGCTGCTAATAAGCCTTTTGAGGAGGCTTCACCCGTTTTTGGGAGCTTTTGGTTTGTTTTAGCTCTTTTTGGTCTAGTCATTAATGATTTGTCTAGGTCTTTTGAGCCATCTGGTGTTTTGGTTTGATGATTGTCTGTCTGACTCTTTTGCTGAGAGGGATTAGCCGTTTTTGAGGATACTTTGAGGACCAGGGCAGTTAGGCCTTCAATAGTCAAGCCTTCTTTGGTAAACTGGACTCCCTTAGGCTTAGCAATGGCAGTAACACCAGCTTGCTCAGCATCAACAAGCACTTGGGCTCCTAGCAAATAGCGGTAGGCTTGAGGTAAAACTACCTTGCGGGTCTTGTTGTCTGCATTGACAAAGACAGCATAGCGATCTCCATTTGATGCCACTGTTTGGTAACCCATGATGAGGTCCTCTTGTTGAATACCATCTTGTCCTGCTTGGGTGATCAAGGTCACATCCCGATCTACCTCAGCTTTGGTTGCTTTTGTAAAGGCATCTGTTGAGCGACGCAACGCAATTAGTCCCTGTGTATAGGCTTTTGTTTGGTTGCTAATCGGGTGAGCTATGGAATCTGTTGCCTTTGCCCAGTCAAAATGATTGACCGCATCAGACGAATCATAAGAATCGTGGATGAAGTAAGGGTATTGCGCTACAGCATCAATCAGAGTCGCCTTATTTGGCACCTTGTCATCAGACGCCTTTGTCTTGTAGTCGGGATTTAGAAGCTGCTTGGTTCGTCCATATTCCTGACCAGAATGGATAAAGGCAGTCCCTTGAGCAGTTAAAATCATGGTATTTCCTAGACGAATACGCTTGTGAATCTCTTCTTCAGCCACTTTAGGATCCTTATTGATGGATTTGGCAATGACATCATGTAAGGTCAGGTTGTCATGGGCTGCAATATACTGCACTACATCTCCTGGGGCATCTGCTTCAAAGTTACCAGGCTGTGCTTTGATCGTTTTGAATAAACCTTCTAGATTTTTTGCGCCACCAGTAATAAAGGCTGCTGTGCCTTCATTTGGAAAACCTGACTTGAGGGTATTTCTGATATCATCAGAGAAAACACCGACCGTATTGGTTGCTTTCATCCAATCTTGATCTGCCGCAATTTCTTTTTTCCCCTCATCACCTTGGTAGGTACGCCAGCCTTCGCCAATCATAATGGTATTTGGATTAATGGCTTTGGCTGCCTTAAAGGCTTGCTCAATAGCTGCCGCATCATGGTCACCCATCATGTCGAAACGAAAACCATCTACCTTGAATTCACGAGTCAGATAAGTAATCGAATCCACCAAGATACGACGACTCATGGCATGTGTCGTTCCTAGACGACCTCCGCCAAAACTCTCTCTAGCTGTACCATCAGCATTCATAAAATGATAGTAGTTGGGTTCCAAATCTTCAAAGAGATAGGTTCTAGCCGTGTGGTTATAAACCACATCAAAAATAACACCCATACCACGTTTGTGAATCTCATTGACAAGGTTTTTAAGCTCTGCGATACGTAAAGCAGGGTCATTAGGATTTGCCGAATACATGCCAGAAAGGGCAAAGTAGTGTTGTGGGTCATAACCCCAGTTGTAATTATTGTCTGAAGACGTGTAGGCTGTTGAGCGGCTCTTGTCCAGCTCATTGGCATAAAAATAACTCAAAACCGGTAGCAATTGAACGTGGGTAACCCCCAAGTCTTTGAGATAGTCTAGCTGTTCAACGAAAGCTGAAAAAGTCCCAAAAGGGTGTGTTAACTTGCCTTCTAGAGCCTTATCTGACGTAAAATCTCGCACATGTGCTTCATAGATAATAGCGTCTTCACGCTTTTTAAAGTTGTTAATTTTGGCAAAATCAAGGCCTGTTGGTCCTAGTTTGCTTGGATCAATAAAGGCAGCTTTTGCTGTTTTGATGTCATCAGTAGCAGTCGCATCATTCCAGGCAGCGAGAGATTTGGCGTAAGGATCCAAAACCATGACTTTTTCCTGACCGCGCGTGATTTCATAAAGGTAATAGTAGCCTGTGTAATCACTAATGCCCTTGACACTGTCAGAAGTTAGATGAGCTCTCCAAACACCCTTGTCCGACTTGGTCAAATCAGCTTGACCAACCACCCTTGTCTGATCTTGTTTATCATAAACGACAACCTTAACAGTATCAGCACTTGGAGACCATAGCGCTAAATCAACAGAACCATCCTTAGCTAGGGTAGCTCCAAGTTCACCATCGTAAGCATAGAGTTTATCTTTTAATTGCCAGGATTGGCGAGCGACTTGGCTAACTTCTCCAAATGTAACCGTGTAGACTGCACCTTGCGCCTTAAAATCACCCTTTAATGTCATTACAGACTTATCCCTGTCAAGTGTCAACTCATCAATTGCAACAGTTTTCCCTGCTTTGTCAGTGATCTTGATGTTTTGTTTCACCGCATCTTCATCAAGCCCATCTAAGGTCGTAAAAATGGCTTTAATCTCATTTGGCGTGGTTTGTTCAGCTCCTTTGAGACTAACCTGATCAATATAATAAGGATTGTTGTAAACTTTTGGGTCAGTGTCTTTGACAAAAACCTGAGTATGATTGTCTAACTCTTTAAATAGATAATCTTTTGGTTGCACTTTAATAGCATCTCCTGTCTTACTTTTATCAAGGATTAAAAATCCGATTTCGTTAGCTCCTTCTTTTAAGGGGACATCAACATAAGCTCCATAATGCCCTTTATGTGACAAGTCAAGTCCATTTGGCCAGTCGGTCGTTGGGGTTTTGACATCTTTAAAGGTCCAGACAGCTAAGTTATCGTAGTGTCCCGATTGATTGTGGTAGTTGATTCGAAGGTAACCTTTTTTCAAAGGTCGATAAGCGTGCGCATGGTAATTCTCGTCTATCCAAACTTCATTCATTTTTGGCGTGAGAAGCGAGATGTGCTGGTCCTTTGAAAGATTCTCTCCAGCTTTATTATTAATGAGATAAGACACTTGCTGGCGGTGTTTAGCTGCTAGTGGCACATCTAGATAATAGCCATAGTCATCTTTTTTCGCTTTTGTCATGGTGATAGCACCATTTGGCCAATCCTTTGAAGGTTGATCCACATCTCCCCACACCCAAAGTCCCAAGCTTCCTAGCGACTCACCAGCTGGCAATGTTTTAAAATGCATACGCAAATGATGCTCAGCAATACTAGCAGGATTAGCTGACGAGCTGTCTAAAACTGGTTTTGCCTCCTTGCTAGACGATTGAAGACCATCACCAGATTTAGCATTGCCATCTCCTTGTTGAGCTTCATCGCGGGCTAGTCCAACAATGGTTTTAGCAGCAACTTGATGTGTTAAGATACTAGGGGTGCACCCTAACACGACAGTCCCAGTTGCAGCGATTACAAAACCTATCCCCCACTTTTTTAACAGATATTGATAGCGCTTTGATCCTTGGTTGACTTTCTTTTTCATAAGACCTCCATTTAGTATAACATTCAAACAAGACTATCTTATCACATTGCGCAAGCGCTTGCAAGACATGCCGCACTTCAACTTAGAACACAGCTCAAACAATGACTATCACCCCTTAATAGGATCTCAAAAATTAAACAGCCAAAACGAGTTTCCACTCGCTTGGCTGTTGGGTAAACTCAAATCACATACAGCTGCTAGGCCTTCAGTTTGAGACAAAAGGCATCCCAAGGTTGTAAGTGCTTGGTCTCTAATACCGTGTCCACATCTGTATTGGCGATGATCACTTGTGCACCTGCTAAGTCTGTGGCAAAGACTTGCTCCTCATCAGACACATTGACAACAATCACATACGTCTCTTCTCCAAGCTGACGCTGATAAGCAAACACTTTATCAGCTGTTGGCAAGAGGTGATAATCCGCTTCAACTAGCCAGTCTTGCTCCTTACGCAAGGCAATCAATTTTTGGTAGGTGTAAAAAATAGAGTCTGGATCAGCAAGGGCATCGGCCACATTGATGTCTTGGTAGTTGGGGTTGACCGGCAACCAAGTCTCTTTTGCTTCAGAAAAGCCAGCATGTGTGTCCTTAGACCACTGCATCGGCGTTCTAGCATTGTCTCGTCCTACCTTACGGATGCTATCCATCACACGCGCAGCTGACACTCCATTTCCCATAGCTTCCTTAGCATAGTTAAGGGACTCAATATCATTAACCTCGGTTAAGTCTTTAAAAGGATAATTGGTCATGCCAATCTCTTCTCCTTGGTAAATGTAAGGGGTTCCTCGCATCAAATGCAGTAAAATAGCTAAAGCCTTGGCTGATTTTTCTCGGTAAGTGCTGTCATTGCCCCAAATGGATAAGACCCGTGGCAAGTCATGGTTATTCCAAAAAAGCGAATTCCAGCCTTCTCCTAACTTTAATTCTGTCTGCCACTTGCTAAAAATAGCTTTCAGAGCAGGCACGTCTAATTCTTTGGCATAATCCCACTTGGGAGCGTCAGGTTTATGTTGAAGACCCACATGCTCAAATTGGAAGACCATGGATAACTCTTTGTTTTCAGGGCGAGAATACTGGCGAGCAATTTCAGGCGTTGCTCCCCAAGTCTCACCGACTGTCATCACGTCATGGTTGCCAAAGGTTGCTTGATTCATTTCTTTGAGGTAATCGTGTAAGCGCGGCCCGTTACCCGTGATCTCCAAGTCAGGAACCTTCCCAATCAGGTCAATCACATCCATACGAAAACCACCGATGCCTTTGGCAATCCAGAAATTCATCATATCGTAAATTTTTTGGCGCAGCTGAGCATTTTCCCAGTTCAAATCAGGCTGTTTCTTGCTAAACAAATGCAGGTAATATTGTCCTGATGCCTCATCCAATTCCCAAGCAGATCCTGAAAAAATAGACATGAGGTTGTTTGGCTCGTCACGCCAAATATAGTAATCACGCTCAGGACTATTGGGATTTTCTCTAGCTTCAACAAACCAAGCATGCTCATCAGACGTATGGTTGACCACCAAGTCCATGATAATCTTAATGCCTCGCTCATTAGCTGCTGCTAAGAGCTCATCCATATCTGCCATGTCTCCAAAAACATCAGCAATCGCTTCATAGTCAGAGATGTCATAACCATTGTCATCCATTGGACTTTGGTAAACAGGAGATAACCAAATGGCTGTAATGCCAAGTTTTTGCAAGTAGTCCAGTTGACTGGTAATGCCTTTTAAATCACCAATACCATTGCCGCTGGTGTCTTTAAAGGACCTTGGGTAAATCTGATAAATCGTAGCTTTATGCCACCAGTGTTTCTTCATTATTCTTCTCCTATTAATCATTCATTCATCTTTTATTTTAACGTTTTTTCTCTTTTTGTGCAATCGTTTGCGCAAATAACATGATAAAAAGGCTGGAACCCAACCTTTTTATGAATATCGCTTATACCTTAACGAATAGCTTGTTCGGTATCTCTGTCAAAGAAATGCCCCTTAGCCACATTAAAGGTCAAGCTAACTTGCTCCCCTGGACTATGGAAATCACGCGCATCTACACGAGAAGCAAACTCAGTTTGTCCAAGCTTGACATAGAGCATCGTCTCAGAGCCCAGTAACTCAGAAACCAAAACTTCTGCTGTGACAGTTGCACTTGGATAAGTATCATGCACGATTTGTCTACTAGAAATGTCTTCTGGACGAATACCAAAAGTGACTTTTTCCCCCTTGTAACCAGCAGCTTCAAGCATTTTTGCTTGTCCTTCTGGAATAGCAATGTCAAGACCATCTTCACTCACAATGCGGCCATCTTTAACTTCCACTTCAAAAAAGTTCATGGCAGGGCTTCCGATAAAACCGGCAACGAATTTATTAGCTGGAAGGTTGTACAATTCTTGTGGCGAGCCGACTTGCTCAATTTTACCAATCGTTCCATTACCTTGAGGGTTTTTAGTGGCACTCATGATAACGATACGGTCTGCCAAAGTCATGGCTTCGGTTTGGTCATGGGTAACGTAAATAGTTGTTGAGCCGATACGACGGTGAATTTTAGCAATTTCAGCACGCATAGACACACGAAGCTTCGCATCCAAGTTTGACAAAGGCTCATCCATCAAGAATACCTTAGCATCACGGACAATAGCACGCCCCATGGCAACACGCTGACGTTGACCACCAGACAGGTCAGCCGGTTTACGCTCTAAAAATTCGGTCAAACCAAGAATCTGCGCAGCTTCCTTGACACGACGGTCAATATCATCTTTTTTGTACTTACGTAATTTCAAACCAAAGGCCATGTTATCATACACAGTCATGTGTGGGTAAAGGGCGTAGTTTTGAAAGACCATGGCAATATCACGGTCTTTAGGAGACTTGTCATTCACCACTTCGCCACCGATTTTTAACTCTCCTTCAGAAATGTCCTCAAGACCTGCAATCATACGAAGAGTAGTCGATTTACCACATCCTGAAGGTCCAACAAAGACGATAAATTCTTTGTCTTTAATGTCTAAGTCAAAATCTTCAACGGCATAATGAGTAGTATTTGGGTATTTTTTATAGATGTGATTTAGATTTAATTCAACCATGTGTAACTCCTATTTGAACAGCAAACGTTCTAGCTGACTGCAAAGCTAGAAACCACTGATATCTTTTATATGATGCTTTTATTATAACAAAAATAGCGCTTTCAAAACAGAGACAAAGCGACCAAACTTCTTTGGGCAACTTGCACAATAGCAGGGCTAGTCAAGTCGTAAAGACCCATAAAACAAGAAAACCATGTAAACACAGGCCGGTCACAGGAGCCAAAACAAGCTGAACGATCTATCATTCTCCCTATCAGCTACAGTCCAGGCAGCAAAAAAGAAAGCCCTGTGCCTTTCCTAATATTTCAACAAAAAGAGATGAGCAAAGGCTAAATCATCCAATTGCTTCAAGTGGAGTCCTGATTGCTGAGCAAATTTATCAAGTTTGTATTGCAAGGAGTTACGGTGAATATACAAGCGCTGCGCTGTCTGCACCAGATTGCCGTGTTCTGACCATAGCGCGTGAACCACATCGGCCATATCACTTTGAGGACTTAGGAATTGGTGAAACTGACGCGTCAATGCCAAAAAAGTGTGGTGCGACAGCAAAGACCACAGCATCAGTCCTGAAAATGTTAATAATTTTCTGCCTGATTGTTGCCTTAAATAGGCCGTTAACAGCTGACATTCCTCCTCAAAACACTCTCTCAATGTACCCGCAGCTACCTGATACCAGGCATTTCCAACAAACATGGTTAAGGCCAAACCAAAATCACTTTCTAGCGTTGGCAGGAGATCTTCAAGCCAGCGCAAGACCTTTATTGAGATTGCTTGTCGGCATAAAAATGCCGTTTGGGTTGCACTGATAGGCAAAATGACTTCAAGCCCTGCAATCATTTGTTGGAGCAACTCAACTAAGTCATCTGGTAAAGCCTGCTGATGATTAAGGTAAATGAACTGAGAAGTCTCATACAGCTGAGGGGGATTGCCCTGATGATCAAGCAAATACCGCTGCCAAGGTGACCCTAGCGGCTGCAAGACCTCACACTGACCCAGCCCCACCTCAAGTAATAAGCGCTCTTTTTCGGATAAACATGATTTGGGAAAATGCACATATTGGTCCCCTTCTTTGATACTCATCCAATCTTTATCTCCTAACGGATGAGGGCCTACTTGCATCTCTGGAAAATAGTCTTTTAGCTCCATAGCCATTCCTTTCATGACGGTCTTTAAACCATTATAACACATGACTCTTTATCACACAGTTCGGTTTGTTGTCAGCACGATTTTGTATTTTCTGCCTTTTTAATCATTAAAGCTAAATAATGGTTATTCATTTTTAGCAAGAACATTCAATCAAATGGCTATTTATCGGAAGATTAATTTAATTTATTGGAAGATTAATTTATGTTTATACTAAAAAAGTATTGTTGCCCTTTTTTCATTATCATGACATTATCATTAAGATATCATTTAAAAACAATCATTAGATTTTTGTTTGTATCTATAAAATTATTATGTTATTCTAATAATGGGGATTGAAACTTAACTTTTAGGAGGTTTCTATGAAAAATTACTTATCTATTGGAGTGATTGCACTGCTGTTTGCATTAACATTTGGAACAGTCAAGTCGGTCCAAGCTATTGCTGGGTATGGATGGCTACCAGACCGTCCACCTATCAATAACAGCCAGTTAGTTGTTAGTATGGCCGGTATCGTTGAAGGTACCGATAAAAAAGTTTTTATAAATTTTTTTGAAATCGATCTAACATCACAACCTGCTCACGGAGGAAAGACAGAGCAGGGCTTAAGTCCAAAATCAAAACCATTTGCTACAGATAATGGCGCAATGCCACATAAACTTGAAAAAGCTGACTTATTAAAAGCTATTCAAAAACAGCTGATCGCTAACGTTCACAGTAACGACGGCTACTTTGAGGTCATTGATTTTGCAAGCGATGCAACCATTACTGATCGAAACGGCAAGGTCTACTTTGCTGACAAAGATGGTTCGGTAACCTTGCCGACCCAACCTGTCCAAGAATTTTTGTTAAAGGGACATGTGCGCGTTAGACCATATAAAGAAAAACCAGTACAAAATCAAGCAAAATCTGTTGATGTAGAATATACTGTACAGTTTACTCCTTTAAACCCTGATGACGATTTCAGACCAGGGCTCAAAGATACTAAGCTATTGAAAACACTAGCTATCGGTGACACCATCACATCTCAAGAATTACTAGCTCAAGCACAAAGCATTTTAAACAAAACCCACCCAGGCTATACGATTTATGAACGTGACTCCTCAATCGTCACTCATGACAATGACATTTTCCGTACGATTTTACCAATGGATCAAGAGTTTACTTACCATGTCAAAAATCGGGAACAAGCTTATGAGATCAATCCTAAAACAGGTATTAAAGAAAAAACGAACAACACTGATCTGGTCTCTGAGAAATATTACGTCCTTAAACAAGGGGAAAAGCCGTATGATCCCTTTGATCGCAGTCACTTGAAACTGTTCACCATCAAATACGTTGATGTCAACACCAACGAATTGCTAAAAAGCGAGCAGCTCTTAACAGCTAGCGAACGTAACTTAGACTTCAGAGATTTATACGATCCTCGTGATAAGGCTAAACTACTCTACAACAATCTCGATGCTTTTGATATCATGGACTATACCTTAACTGGAAAAGTAGAGGATAATCACGATAAGAATAATCGTGTCGTTACAGTTTATATGGGCAAGCGCCCTAAAGGGGCAAAGGGTAGCTATCATTTAGCTTATGATAAAGATCTCTATACCGAAGAAGAACGAAAAGCTTACAGCTACCTGCGTGATACAGGGACACCTATACCTGATAACCCTAAAGACAAATAACCACGATCTTCTAAAATGATGAGATTAACTGACAAAAAAAGCAAGCAACACGCTATCAACAGTTGCTTGCTTTTTTCTAACCTCTTAGTTGTAGAGACTAGTGACATTTCGTGTCTAAAATAATCGTAACTGGTCCATCATTGATGAGACTAACCTGCATATCTGCCCCAAAAACGCCACGCTCAACTGGCACAAACTCTGCCAATTGTTCATTAAAGCTATCATACAACTGACTAGCCAAATCTGGCTTAGCAGCACCAGTAAAGGCAGGACGGTTTCCCTTTTTGGTGTCAGCATAAAGGGTAAATTGCGACACAGATAAGATACTGCCCTTGATGTCTTGGATAGACTGGTTCATCTTGCCATCAGCATCTGAAAAAATGCGCATGTTGACTATTTTTCGCACAGCGTAAGCCAAATCTTCTGCATTATCATCTGGTCCCACACCTACTAACAACAACAACCCTTGATTAATAGCGCCAGCAATTTTCCCATCAATAGAAACAGAGGCCTCTTTGACCCGTTGCAAGACAAGTTTCATGTTTTTATCCTTTCTTAGCCATTGGTCCGCTTCACGCTATAAACATCTGGAACTGCCTTGATTTTTTCGACAACAGTGGTCAGATGCGTCAGATTTGGAATGCCAAAGCTCACGTGAATATTAGCAAACTTCATGTCCTTGGTCGGCTGAGCATTGACTGTCGATATGCTCTTGGTTGAGTTTGATAAAATTTGGAGCACATCATTAAGCAGACCACTACGATTGAGCCCATAGATATCAATTTCAGCCTGATAATCTTTACTCGAATTGTCCAAATCCCACTCGACCTCAATCAAGCGTTCTTGGTAGCCATCTTGACTCTTAATGTTATGACAGTCCGATCTGTGAATCGCAATGCCACGCCCTTTGGTAATGTAGCCGTCAATAGGATCACCAGGTACAGGATTACAACACTTGGCAATCCGCATCAAGAGGCCTGATGCTCCTTGGATAATGACTCCATTTTCACTGCGAACCTTGAGCACATCTTTGTTTTCGTGTTTGACCTCACCGCCCTTAACCAATTCTTCAGCTTCTGCTTTAGCCTTGGCCCTTTCTTCTTCACGGCGCTCTTTTTCGGTTAACTTGTTAAAGACACTGATAGGACTAATGTCACCAAACCCAACGGCTGCATAGAGTGATTCTTCGCTCTTCACACTGACTTTTGGAAGGATGGCTTCAATGCGTTTTTTGTCAAGGTATTTATTGGCAACGTAGCCCTGCTCTTGAAAATAAGACACCAACAAATCACGGCCTTTATTCACTGACAATTCCTTGTCTTGATTTTTAAAGAACTGACGAATTTTGTTGCGAGCCTTATTGGTTTTGACCAGTTTTACCCAGTCTCGACTAGGGCCAAAGGAATTGGCATTGGTGATGATTTCAACCACATCTCCTGTTTTTAACTTGGCAGTGAGAGGAACCATACGTCCATTGACTTTGGCACCTGTTGCTTTTTCACCGATTTGCGTATGGATCGCATAAGCAAAATCAATAGGACCTGATTCTTTTGGTAACTCCTGAACGGCCCCTGTCGGTGTAAAGACATAAATCCGTTCAGAAAAAATGTCTTCTTTGACCGAATCCACAAAGTCCACTGCATCGCCATTTGAGGCATCTTGCAATTCTACCAGCTCTTTGATCCAGTTCATGCCAACGGCTTGCTCAGCTTGATTGACCTTACCACGCACGCCTTTTTTATAAGCCCAGTGAGCAGCAACCCCGTACTCAGCCACTTGATGCATGTCCTTAGTTCTGATTTGAATCTCAATAGGTCCTTTTGGCCCATACACGGTGGTATGAATAGACTGGTAGCCATTAGCTTTAGGAGCTGCAATATAATCCTTGAAGCGGCCTGGCATGGGACGCCAAAGCTCATGAATATAGCCAACCATAGCATAGACATCGCTTTGCGTTTCCATGACACAACGAATGGCAATCAGATCAAAAATCTGATCGAATCGTTTCTTTTTGTCCCGCATTTTCCGATAAATCGAATAAATGTGTTTTGGTCGGCCATACACATCTCCAAACAACCCTTGTTGTGTCGTATAGGTTTTGACCTTACTGACAATAGCCTCTACCAAAGCTTCACGCTCGCGACGTTTTTCTTTCATCATATGGGAAATTTTGTAAAATTCGGTTTCATTGAGGTAACGAAAAGCCAAATCTTCTAGTTCCCATTTGATGCGACTAATCCCCAAACGATGCGCCAAGGGGGCATAGATTTCCATGGTTTCGCGCGAAATGCGCTCTTGTTTGTCCTTGCGCAAATGTTTGAGGGTGCGCATATTATGCAGGCGGTCAGCCAATTTCACCAAAATCACGCGAATATCTTTGGACATAGCCATCAGCATTTTGCGATGGTTTTCGGCGAGTTGCTCCTCATGAGATTTGTACTCAACTTTACCTAACTTGGTGACACCATCAACGATATCACGAGCATCATGGCCAAAGTCTGCTTCGATCTCATCTAAGGTAATATCCGTATCTTCTACGACATCATGTAAAAAGCCACAAGCAACTGTCACAGCATCCAGATGCAAATCAGCCAGAATCCCCGCCACCTGAATCGGATGGACGATATAGGGTTCGCCTGACTTTCTCACTTGGTAGAAATGGGCCGCTGTTGCATATGCTAAAGCCTTTGCCACAAAAGCCACATCAGCCTTGGTCATATAGGTGGCCGCTAAGGCAATGACTTCTTCTCCTGTTACGTTCATTATTTTTGCCATTTCGTTCCTCATCTAGCATTTCTTTTCCCTATTTTAACACTTTACACACAAAAGCAAAAGGCAGAATCTGCTAAGAAAGCGCTTAGTGTGACCTTTTCTTAGAAAACGGTTAGTGAGCTGCTTTTGATATCTTTTGGGATCTCTCAGGCGTGAGCATGATACCAAAGGCCTGCTCCCGACCAAAAATAGAGAGAACCAAGGGGCTCTCTCTATTATGTTTGCTTATCAGTAAGGTCTCTCAATTCAGAGAATTAGTTGTTTTCTTTGCGTTTTGTAACGGCTAGGACACCAGCTGTTGTCATCACTGCTACTGCTGCTGCTGTAAAGAATGGGTTGGCTTGCTCACCAGTTGCTGGTAGACGTCTGTGGTTGTTGGCTACAGGTGTCTTAGCCATATTGCCATTGCGGCGTTCTGGCGTTTGGTTAGCTTCTTTGTCAGCAGGTTTTTCTGCAGCTGGAGTTACCTCTTTGCTCTTTTCTGGAGCTTTTTCGCCTGGTTGGCCTGCTTCGCCTTCTGGGCTCTTTTCTGGAGCTTTTTCGCCTGGTTGGCCTGCTTCACCTTGTGGGCCTGCTGGGCCTTGCTCACCTGGTTTGCCTGCCTCACCTTGTGGGCCTGCTGGGCCTTGGGCGCCCGTTTCACCTTTTTCACCTTGTGGGCCTACTGGACCCTGAGCTCCGGTTTCACCGCGGTCACCTTTTTCACCCTTTTCGCCTGGAGCTCCATCTTTACCTGGAGCGCCATCTTTACCAGCTTCACCTTGTGGGCCTTGGATTCCAGCTTCGCCTTTTTCACCGCGTTCACCGGTTTCACCTTTGTCGCCTTTTTCACCGCGCTCACCTTTTTCACCAGCTTTACCTTGGATTCCTTGCTCACCGCGGTCACCTTTAGGACCTTGGGCGCCCCTCTCACCAGTTTTACCTTGTGGTCCGGCTGGGCCAGCAGGACCAGTCTCACCACGGTCTCCCTTGATTCCAGATTTACCAATTAAATCTAGAATCTCCTTAAGCCTCTTCTCAGTAAAATCTTTTAGCTCCTTTTGAAAATCTTCTTCTTTAAAATAGGTTCCATACCACTTTCTTTCCCAAAATTTCTCATTGGACACTTCTGGATATTTTTTAAGACTTTCTTCGATCTCTTTTATTTTTGACTCTCTTTGACTCGACGTCATAGTCGTAGAAGAAACCTCAGCCTTAACGCTGCTTGCCCCGCCTCCAAAGGCTAGAAGGACGGCAGCGGCTGAGGTTAGCCCGTAGCGCCAGACTAGTTTGTTGAGATTATGGTGCTTTGATGTCAACATATGTTGTTCTCTCTTTCTTTATTAGATGGTGTGTTTTAGATAAAAATAACATGGTAGCTAGACCTGATTATTTATAATAGTATTATAATAGAGTGTGAAAACGATTGTAAAGTTCTCTTTTGTTGTTCATCTTTTAGATTTTGACTGATCACTCTTTTGTGGAGATCAGAGGGCTACTTTGGCACTTGCCTGCCTCGTTTTTAAGTCGAGGGCATCCGGATCCTTTCTTTAAGGTCACTCTTTTTTGAAATGTTACTTTTTTTGACTGCTTGTACCTTCTTGTCTGGTTGGATACCGCTAGGTTTCTTCTTTACTTGTTTGTTGGTCTTGATTGTGGTAAGCTTATGAAGAAACCTTGTAGGATAAAAAAAGGAGACACTTATGCCTCAGATTACCCTTGTTTTTATTAGCCTCAGTGGCAACACCCTTAGCTTTGTCAAGCGGCTATCCCTTTATCTAGCAGACAATTACGATTACCATGTCAAACAGATTAACATTAAAGATTTGAAGCACGAGACTTTTCCCGTCAAGGAAGAGTTTGTGGCGATTTTACCCACTTATCTAGAAGGCGGAAATGGCGTTGACTCTGGTGATGTGGAGATCCTCACCACTCCTTTGGGAGAGTTTATTGCTGCCCATGGCAACGCCCAGCGTTGTCTTGGGATTATTGGCTCAGGCAACAAAAACTTTAACCATCAGTATTGCCTGACAGCCAAACAGTATGCCAAACGCTTTGGCTTTCCACTGCTAGGTGATTTTGAGCTGCGAGGGACTCCTGATGACATTTCGCGGTTAGCCCAGGTCATCATGGAGGCCAGCTCCAGACACTCGTCTAACGACACACAGACACTGCCTAACAGCTAGACAGTCCATAGATGATCATAGCTGTTTTAAAAAAGAGCGCTTTTAGGACAATAACTACAGAGGGCCCTACCCCACGCCTTGTGATTTCTCAGCCTTTGAAAAGAGCGATCACAGTGCTTCTTGGGGCTTGGGATCACACCAAGCACTCCTAGAAATACCCCCATGCAGACTTTAGCAAGGCAACTGAACGCTTGGTGGTACTTTCTGTGAAGCTCAGATGGTTGGTGACAAAAAAGCCCTGGTTTTCTGGGGTTACTGACATGACTAAAGAGGTCTAACCAGCTCTACCTTGAGCTGGTTAGACCTCTTTGTGTTCTCCTAATCCCCCCTAGATGATCGCAGTTTCTTATGTGTCTTGGCTTCTCTTATGTGGTGTGCCTGTTAGCACATGCTCTAACGCCAGCCTAATGTCACTTCTAGACCATAGTGGTCACTGACGACTGGCGCATCTCCGCCTTCAAAGGTAATCTTAGAAGATCGGATGATGAAGTCCTTACTGGTAAAGACATGGTCCACCTTGAGGGCTTCTTTGTTACCTTGCCAGCCATCAATATCAGCCACGATGCTATGATCACCAAACACGTGGTCAGCACCCTTATGGCTATCTTGTAGGTCTAGGGGGCTACCCATCATCACTTGATAACCGTCTTGATCCGTTGGATTGTTAAAATCTCCCATAAGTAGCAAGGGACAGTTTAGTGTGAGCAGTTCTTTTTCTAATTTCTCCCACTCCCCTAAAAACCCCTTGTCAAACCAAGATAGGTGCACATTGACAACAGCGACTTCTTTGCCATCTAACGTGGTTTTGGCTATGAGTGAGCGTCTGGTGTGGTAGTCTGTTTCATCATCCATCGCTGACACGAGAATATCTGAAACATGAATAGGTTGTTTTGATAAGATTGCCACGCCTTCCTGGTAAATGTCATAGCCAATATGGTTATAAGCCCAAGACCAATAATAGTGCTGCCCTCGTTTTTGTAAATAATGGATCAAGAGAAGGGCAAAATGGTCTTTATGAATGCTTGGTGTCCCTGAAAGAGCTTGATATCTTGGTAAATCTGTGGCCAGCTCGCTCTCGATTAACTGATTGATTTCTTGCAAGCAAATGATATCGTATTTTTCAGCTAAAATATGCTCAGCCAAAGCAACTAATTTTTTAAGAGTGTTGGCTTGCATCCACGAATGGGTATTCAGTGTTAATACCTTGGTCATTAATCCTCCTTTATAAGACAAGAAGAGCCATAGGGCCTAAACCAGCTATGGCTATTACCTATCACTATCTCGTGATGTTTTGTTAAAGTTCTACGGTAGCTACTTTAGTCTTAGCAGGCTGAGCTCCTAAAGATGTCAAGGTCACATCTTGGATCTCTGTTGTGTTGGTAAAAGCAACAACAATGATTGTTTCACGCTCTGCTGATTTAATAGCAGCAAGATCTGCTACGACTAATAGGTCACCTGCATGAACCCGTTGCCCTTCTGAGACTTTGACTGAAAAAGGCACACCATTTAAGGCGACGGTATCAAGTCCCACGTGCACCAGCACTTCAAGACCATTATCTGTCAGTAAACCAAAGGCATGCTTGGTCGGAAAGACACTGGTCACAAGGCCAGCTACGGGTGCATAGATATTACCATGGGTTGGTTCAACCGCAAACCCATCTCCCATCATCTTAGCCGCAAACACCTGGTCTTTTACACCTGTGATTGGGAGAACCATCCCGTCTGCCACTGATAGCACATCTTCTGTCACGTGTTTAAAATCTTTTGCGGGAGTCGGTTTGCTAGTGAGCTGTGACATATTGACTTCTGGAATAAGAGCACCTGAGTCCAGCAAATCTTGAATATCTGATTTCAAAATATCTGCTTTAGGGCCATAGACCGCTTGAACGCCGTTGCCTTTTTGGATCAAGCCTATAGCGCCAGCTTTTTTCCAATCGTCCTCAGCACCAACCTTAGCGGGGTCTTTGACCGTCACTCGTAAGCGCGTCATACAAGCATCAACATCATCAATATTGCCTGCCCCACCAAGGAGATTAACGATTTGCACGACTTGAGAGTTGCTATCTGCTACTTGGGTAGGTCTTGTTTGAGTGTTACGGTCACCCAGTATATCGGCATCGTAGTTGCCTAAACGGCCAGCTGTTGCGAGATGCATTTTCTTGATCATCATATCTGCAATAAAGTACATGATAACTGCAAAGAGGACAGAAACCCAAACAAAGTTAATCACATCCATGCCTAGGCCTGCTTTAAGAGCCATAGGGGTGCGGGTTAGTAGCTCTATATTTCCAAATGAGTGAACACGGAGATTCACAAGGTCTGCCATGGCAAATGAAGCTCCTTGAACAAGGGCATAGACGATGTAAAGTGGCATTGCTGCAAACATAAATAGGTACTCAAGTGGCTCAGTTACCCCTGTCAAAAAGACCGCTGCCGCTGCTGAGATGAACATCATTTTGTATGTGTGTTTTTTATCGGCATCCACATTACGGTACATGGCTAAGGCAACCCCCATCAATGTTCCGGTAGCTCCAATCATTTGTCCTACTTTGAAACGAGCTGGAGTCACACTATCCATTAAGTGACTATAGGCTGAAGCGTCTGATCCTTTAAGGTGAACAAGGTCAGTTACCCAAGCAAGCCACAAAGGGTCTTGACCAAATACTTTTGTCCCCGCTGCTGCACCTGTCATGACCTCATAAGTTCCACCAAGAGCTGTATAGTTCATTGGGATCGTCAACATGTGGTGAAGACCAAATGGCAACAAGAGACGTTCCAAGGTACCATATAGGAATGGGGCTAGGATTGGAGCTGAATCTTGTGAAGAGGCAATCCACATCCCAAAACTGTTAATCCCAGACTGGATCACCGGCCAAACAACAACCAAAATAAGGGCTACAAAAATAGAACGTAAAATAACGACAAATGGTACAAAACGCTTCCCATTAAAGAAGGTCAAAACTTCAGGAAGTTTACGGTAATTATAGTATTTGTTATAGGCCGTTGCTCCTACGAACCCTGCAATAATCCCAACAAAAACCCCTGTGTTTAAAGCTGGAGATTCCAAGACACTGGTGAAATAATCTTTAACGATCATTTGAGTGCCAAGGAGGCTTGTGATTTTTGCTTCTGGATCAGCTAGCATAGTACTAGACACGCCATAAAAAGCACCTGTTATCCGATTGATCAAGACAAAAGCAAGCCCTGAGGCAAAGGCCCCTCCAGCTCTTTCTTTAGCCCAACTACCACCAATGGCCAAGGCAAATAGCAAGTGAAGGTTAACAATAACAGCCCAACCAATTTGAGCGATAATGTTGCCTAGAGATGCCAAAAATGCTGAGTCGTGGTTAATCATTGGAATAGAGTTTCCGATACTGATCATTAAACCAGCCGCTGGCATGACAGCAATAACGACCATAAGACATTTCCCAAATTTTTGCCAAAATTCGAAACGAAACAGTTGCTTGAATGATGTTTTCATTCTATCTCTCCTTTATTATCCCCTTTTAGCCATAGCTGCCCTTAAGGCGCTTTTGTGACACAATGATATAGACAGCAACTCAGTGATGCAATCGCTTGCATTGATCTGATACCTTTATTATACTAGCCTCGCAACAATTTGTAAAGCGTTTTCTTAGACAGATGTTAGTCGTTTTTTTTCATTAATATAGTAGTATAACTCACCAAAAAGAGGACAAGAGCCCATTTCCTTTTTTGGTGATGAGCCCATCAACGCTCTTCGAAAAAACAAGAAGCAATAAAAAAAGGCCGTTGACACAATCGTGAACTGCCTGTCCGTTTCTTTAGCCTCTTCTTTCTAAAGTAAGCAACAGCTTACTTATTTTGATGCCTGCAATTCCAAAGCATAACTAAGAGCACTTAAGGCATATAGCGGCGCTGTCTCTGCTCGCATAATGCGAGGGCCTAAGCCCACCTTAATGGCACTTGCTGCCTCAAACTGAGTGATTTCAGTTGGGGAAATTCCCCCTTCTGGTCCAAAGATAAAGAGGATTTTTGCCCCTGGCTTAACTTCTTTTACTTCACGCGCCAAGGTCGCTAGCTGACCTGCCTTAGCTGTTTCCTCATAAGCAATGAAGATATGATCAAAGCTAGAAAGGCTTTTTAGAAACTCTGCTTTATGTTCAAAAAGGTGAACTTCAGGCACCCTATTTCGTTTGCTCTGCTCAGCCGCTCCTAATACAATCTTAGCCAATTTGTCTTCTTTTTTAGCTAATTTTTTGCCATCCCATTTGACCACTGACCAGTCTGCTGGGTAGCCCCATAGCGCACTGGCTCCCAATTCAGTCACTTTCTGGGCAATCGTGTCTAACTTATCGCCTTTAGGAAATCCAGAAGCAATAGTCACTTTAACAGGCAATTCCACCTGATCTGGCAAAGCCTCTATAATCTCTAACTCATGAGCCATACTATTGGTCACCTTAGCTAAATACTTCACCCCATCATCAAAGACCAAGACAACTTCAGCCTCGTCAGCCAAGCGCATCACTTGAAACATGTGCTTGATGGTATCTTTATCGGTAATCGTTACCTTTTTTTCTGCTTTGCCTTTAATAAAATACTGTTGCATTAGCCGCCAATCACTCCTGAGATATCATCTGTTTTTTTAAAGACAAGGGCATTCCACTCACCTTGAACCATGTGAGTTTCTAAGAAAAAGCCTGCGCTAAAGGCAGCTTCCAGAACCATATCCAATTTCTCAGAAATGATGCCAGATAAGATAAGGTAACCTTCCTTTTTGACCAAACGGTAAGCATCATCAGTCAATAAGACTAAGATATCCGCCAAGATATTGGCTACAATCACATCCGCTTCTTGGCTAACCCCTTTTAAAAGGTCACCAGCAGCCACATGAATGTTGTCTGTTCCTTGGTTTAAATCAATGTTGTCTTGAGCCACTCGAACAGCCACGTCATCTAAGTCATAAGCGTAGATGGTTTTAGCACCTAGTAAGGAACTGGCAATCGAGAGGACACCTGAACCGGTCCCTACATCGATAACTGTCTCACCACCACGAAGGATTTGTTCCAAGGCAAAAAGGCTCATCTTAGTTGTGGGATGTGTCCCTGTCCCAAATGCCATTCCAGGATCTAGTTTAATCACTTTTTCCCCAGCAGAAGCGTCATAATCCGTCCAACTAGGGACAATGGTTAAATCATGCGTGATGCGAGCTGGTTCATAGTATTTTTTCCAATTGTCTGCCCAGTCTTCCTCAGCCAATTCTTGACTGTCCACAGTAACCTGACCAACCTGTAACCCAAAACTAGCTAACTCCGCTAACTGTTCATTAATGGTCGCAATAATATCCGCCAAATTAGTACTACTTGGGTAATAGGCTGTGATAGCTATCATGTCAGACTGCTCCACATCTGGGTATAACTCCCCAAAGCGGTCCTTTTGCCCAATATAGTCTGCGCTATCTGCGATAGCAACCCCTTGACTGCCTGTCTCAATCAACACATGTGAAACAGCCTCTTGCGCATCACGATGCACATGAACCGTCACTTCTTGCCACGTTTCCATAGTTATGTCCTTTCTATTTTGACCTTTTGGTTATTGTCCTAATAGTGTTAGCACCATCTCATGTGTCACCTTAGTACCTTGGGTAAGGGTAACTTGCTGCTTCTTCTAGTCCTTGTTGACCTTCTTCAAAAGCTTGCGCGTTCCACTCCAAGAAGAAATCAGCCTTGCTGTCATCTGCTAAGAAATCCATCAAATCGCTGTGCCCTTCAATAGCAACATCGTTGAGAAATTGCGCAAAGTAAGCTAAGAATTCACGAGAAAAGCCCTTTTTAGCGTCAAAAGGAATAGTAACCAAATAATCTGCTGCATCAAATTGAGACTTGGCAGGGTTATAAAAGAGCACATAGTCCTCAAAGACAATATCATCTTGGGTCACTTCGCCACTATCGTCAATGGTTTTTATAGCCTCTTTATTTTGAGCTTCTAACACAAAAGTCACTTCAACCGCATGATTTTTCTTGTCCCAATCCATAGCATAGTCATACTGAAAATGCTTATCCATTTCTTCTTCTAATACTGATAAAAAGCCGTATGTTGCCATCTTTTTTATACCTAATCTTTCTAACTGTTGCTGTATAAGGCTTTGTAAGACCTCATTAGTTTACTTACTTTGACATGCTGAGCGTACTGTTATAACTTTTATTAACTGAATTATAACATATTTGACTAATATTGACCATAAGAGAAGGTCTTAATGGCAGGATCACCTCTAGCAACCGCTTTTATGATATAATTTGGGTATGCATAGAAAAACTATTATTGATTTCAAAGAGCTCGGGCAACGCTATCTTTTTGATGAGCCATTAGTAGAATTGGTAGCCAAGTCCTTAGATCAGGTCGGTCCAGTCATTGAAAAAGTACAACACTACCAACAGCTGGGCTATTACGTGGTGGGCTATCTCAGTTATGAAGCAGCTGCTTTTTTTGACAATGCCCTACAAACCCATAATGACAGACTAGGCAACGAGTACCTTGCCTATTTTACAGTGCACAAAACCTGTCAAAAAAAAGACCTACCTCTTGATTATGACAGCATTACTATCCCTAACCAATGGGTCAGCGCAACTCAAAAAGAAGCCTATCAAAAAGCCATTGAAACCATTCACCGTGAGATGCAACAGGGCAATACTTATCAGGTTAACTACACCCTTCAATTAACTCAGGAACTCAATGCAGCTGATAGTTTAGCCATTTACAATAAACTCGTCGTTGAACAGGCTGCTGGCTACAATGCCTACATCGCCCATGATGAGTTTGCCGTTATTTCAGCTAGTCCTGAATTGTTCTTTAAACAAGAGGGCAACAGGTTAACTACTAGGCCTATGAAAGGCACCACCAAACGAGGGGTTAATAGCTGGCTGGATCAACAAGAACATGACTGGCTCCAAGCTGACGGGAAAAACCGTTCTGAAAACATGATGATTGTGGATTTGCTCCGCAATGACATGGGGAAAATTTGCCAAACAGGCAGTGTTCGTGTTGATAGGCTCTGTGAGGTCGAGCGATACTCTACCGTCTGGCAAATGACCTCAACTATTGTTGGTGACCTCAAAGCGGACTGTGACCTGATAGACATTCTCAAAGCTCTCTTTCCTTGTGGCTCTATCACAGGGGCACCAAAAGTCTCCACCATGGCAATTATCACATCTCTGGAGCCAAAACCAAGGGGGATTTATTGTGGAAGTATTGGCATTTGCCTACCTGATGGTCGCCGTTTCTTCAATGTTCCCATTAGAACCATCCAGCTCAGTCATAATCAAGCTACTTATGGTGTCGGAGGCGGCATCACTTGGCAAAGCAAGTGGGAAGACGAATACGAGGAAGTCCATCAAAAAACAGCTTTTCTCTATCGGCACAAACAAATCTTTGACCTCAAAACAACCGCCAAGGTGGAACACAAAAAAATAGCCTTCCTTGAGCAACACCTCAATCGCCTTAAAGAAGCAGCCACTTATTTTGCTTACCCTTATAATGAAAAAGCTTTGCAGAAACAACTGTCAACCTATTTGGAAAATAAGAATAATGCTGCCTACCGTTTGATGATTCGTTTATCCAAAGATGGAAAGATTAGCCTCTCTGATCAACCCTTGGAACCTTTGTCAGCCGATTTTCTGACAGCTCAACTCTCTTTACAGAAAAAGGACGTGACAGCTTCGCCTTTTACCTACTTTAAGACCAGCTACCGGCCTCATATTGAGCAAAAATCTTATGAACAGCTATTCTATAACCAAGCGGGGCAATTATTGGAAACGTCCATTGGCAATCTCTTTGTTCAGCTGGGTCAGACCCTCTACACACCACCAGTGGCTGTGGGGATTTTACCAGGACTTTTTCGCCAAGAACTGCTAGCTACTGGTCAAGCTCAGGAAAAAGAGGTGACACTAGCTGATTTAAAAGAGGCTAGCGCTATTTTTGGAGGAAATGCTGTCCGTGGCCTTTATCCTCTCAACCTTGAGCTTACTCACCTTGATGCCCTCTTAGCTAAGAGTCAAGCCTAAACTGCCACTCATCTTTTGTTATTAAGGAACCTATGATACTCTTAATTGATAATTACGATTCATTTACCTACAACCTCGCCCAATATTTAAGTGAATTTGACGAGACGATTGTCTTGTATAACCAAGACCCAAACTTATATGACATGGCCAAAAAAGCTAACGCTCTAGTCCTCTCACCTGGTCCTGGTTGGCCCAAGGAAGCCAACCAAATGCCAAAACTCATTCAAGACTTTTACCAAACAAAACCTATCTTAGGAGTGTGTCTGGGACACCAAGCTATCGCTGAAACTTTAGGGGGAACCTTACGCTTGGCCAAACGCGTCATGCATGGGAGACAAAGCACCATTGAAACGCAAGGCCCTGCTAGTCTTTTTCGCTCCCTGCCACAAGAGATCACCGTCATGCGCTACCATTCCATCGTTGTGGATCAGTTACCAAAAGGTTTTAGCGTAACCGCTAGAGACTGTGACGATCAAGAAATCATGGCATTTGAACACCACACCCTGCCACTTTTTGGGCTACAATTTCACCCAGAAAGCATCGGAACTCCTGATGGCATGACCATGATTGCCAACTTCATCGCAGCCATTCCCCGTTAATCTCATCCCCCAAAAGAAAGGAGGACAGTTACATGCCTGATCATTTAGCGCTCAGAATGCGCCCCAAAACCATTTCAGAGGTCATCGGACAAAAACACCTTGTTGGCGAAGGCAAAATCATCCGTCGCATGGTGGAAGCAAATAGACTATCGTCCATGATCCTCTATGGCCCTCCAGGAATCGGTAAAACTTCCATTGCTTCTGCTATTGCTGGTACTACTAGATATGCCTTTCGGACCTTTAATGCCACCATTGACAGCAAAAAACGTCTCCAAGAAATTGCGGAAGAAGCTAAATTTTCTGGTGGCTTGGTATTATTACTAGACGAGATTCATCGCCTTGACAAGACAAAACAAGATTTTCTTTTACCTTTACTTGAGAATGGCACCATTATCATGATTGGCGCAACCACTGAGAACCCCTTCTTTTCAGTGACACCCGCTATCAGAAGCAGGGTCCAAATTTTTGAATTGGAACCACTTTCTAACGAGGATATTAAAACAGCCATTCAGCTAGCAATTTCCGACAAAGAACGGGGATTTCCTTTTTTAGTGACAATTGATGATGAGGCGCTAGATTTCATTGTTACCGCCACAAATGGAGACCTACGATCTGCTTATAATTCCTTGGATCTAGCAGTCATGTCTACTTCTCCTAATGAAGATGGTAGTCGTCATATTAGTCTAGAGACAATGGAAAATAGTCTGCAGCGTAGTTATATTACCATGGATAAAAACGGGGACGGGCATTATGATGTTTTATCTGCCTTACAAAAATCCATTAGAGGTTCTGATGTCAATGCTAGCCTGCACTATGCCGCTCGTTTAGTAGAAGCTGGAGACTTGCCTAGTTTAGCAAGACGATTGACCATTATTGCTTACGAAGATATTGGCTTAGCCAACCCTGACGCCCAAGTTCATACCGTCACCGCACTAGATGCCGCCCAACGCATTGGTTTTCCAGAAGCTCGTATTCCTATCGCTAACGTGGTCATTGATTTGGCTCTATCACCTAAATCCAATTCAGCTTATTTAGCTATGGATGCAGCTTTAGCTGATTTGAGAACATCAGGCAACCTCCCCATTCCAAGACATCTTAGAGACGGGCATTATGCTGGCAGCAAGGACCTAGGCAATGCCAAAGATTACCTCTACCCACACGCCTACCCTGAAAAATGGGTCAAACAACAATACCTACCAGATAAATTAGTAGGACATCATTATTTTGAAGCCAATGAAACCGGTAAATACGAACGCGCACTTGGTTCAAATAAAGAGCGTATTGATAAGCTCTCAGACTGACTGCTAGTTTTAAAAATCGCAACCGATTTCAAAAATCGATAATTTTGCTTGAAAAAATTTTAAAAAGTGGTATTATAAAAGTACAGAAACATTGCTGTGGCATACGAATCCACATCTAAGTGTTGACCGACTATTTCTTTGTATTTTCGGGAAACAAAGACTCTTTCTAGTCTGCAAGCCGTTTCACGCGGACGCAACTTCCAAGAAAGAGCGCGTTACCCACCTGCTTATACTGCGCGGGCTCAATACAAAAACGTGGATCACCGGTGCCAATACAGCATTCTTGCCTCCTTAGCTCAGTTGGTAGAGCAGTAGACTCTTAATCTATGGGTCACAGGTTCGAGCCCTGTAGGGGGTATAAACTATACATGAAAAAACCTTTGTTTAAAGGCTTTTTTTGCTTGTCAGAAGAGGATTTGTTCCATCATTTATCCCCGCAGTAATTTTTTATGGTATGATACCAATTAAAGCGCTTAAGATTAAGGTGGAGACTGTTATGAAAATAATTGAGTACAAAGGAAATTACAGAGATGACCTCATTTTTATGGTCTTGGAAGCAAAAAATGCCTTAAGGAGAATTCCCAGCATTAACCCGGATCTTTTGACAATTGAAACAAGTTATTTGGAAAAAGAGGATTGTTTTTGGCTAGCGGTCAATGAAGAAAGTCGTGTTATTGGCTCAATCGCTTATTCTTCTATTCCCAAAACAAATGAGGTCTTCTTGCACCGTCTCTTCATCAAACCAAGCTTAAAACATCAAGGCATTGGCAGTCAACTTCTGGCGTTTGCAGAAGATTATCTAAGGAAAATCGGCAAGAGTCATGTTCGTATCCACTTAGGTCAACCTAAAGAACAATGGTTTGAATCTTATCGGTTTTATCCTAAACATGGTTATCAATTCTATGATGACACGCATCTCATCAAGAAACTAATCTAAACACATTTCCTACCCTTTATAGTCATTTCATACGTCATTTTTAGGAGGTATCCATTGAAAATTGCCATCATTGGACATAGTGGCTCTGGCAAGTCAACCTTAGCACGATTTTTAGGCCAACATTACCATTGTGAGGTATTCCATTTAGACCAACTACACTTCTCATCGAACTGGCAAGAACGGTCAGATCATGACATGATAGCTGATTTATCAACATGCCTGCTCAAACAAGATTTGATTATTGAGGGGAATTATGCCAATTGTCTCTATGAAGAGCGCATGAGTGAAGCTGATTACATTATCTATGTTAATTTCAGTCGGTTTCATTGTGTCTATCGAGCATTTAAGCGTTATTTAAACTATAGGGGAAAAACGCGTCCTGATATGGCTGACAACTGTCAGGAAAAATTTGACGTTGCGTTTGTGAAATGGATTCTACTAGATGGACGTTCAAGAAACCAATTAAAAAAATACCAATCCGTTGTCCAAAAATACTCTCATAAAACCATTGTCTTAACAAATCAAAAGCAGCTAAGTCATTATATGAATACGATCAACTAATTAGAGTGCAAAACTAAAATAACCACGGGTAATCCGGGCTATTCAGACTGAAAGCCTTTGTTTAAAGGCTTTTTTGCTTGTTTCATAACTAATCGGCTTAATTAAAAGCGTCAATCCACTTTTAGTATCATGTCTCAATTTTCATTCGATAGTCAGCAAGTATATCTACAAAATTGTTAATGATTATTTCTTTTGAAAGTGTTATATTAAAACATAATAAAATAATAACTCCTGAAAAGAGGCTATTTATGAAAAAAACAAAACTTATTTTTTCTTTTACTTCAATATTCATTGCAATAATTTCTCGTCCTGTGTTTGGATTAGAAGTAGATAATAATTCCCTTCTAAGGAATATCTATAGTACGATTGTATATGAATATTCAGATACAGTAATTGATTTTAAAACCAGTCATAACTTAGTGACTAAGAAACTTGATGTTAGAGATGCTAGAGATTTTTTTATTAACTCCGAAATGGATGAATATGCAGCCAATGATTTTAAAGATGGAGATAAAATAGCTATGTTCTCCGTCCCATTTGATTGGAACTACTTGTCAGAAGGAAAAGTCATAGCATATACCTATGGTGGAATGACGCCTTATCAAGAAGAACCAATGTCTAAAAATATCCCTGTTAATTTATGGATTAATAGAAAGCAGATTCCTGTCCCCTATAATCAAATATCAACTAACAAAACAACAGTTACAGCTCAAGAAATTGATCTAAAGGTTAGAAAATTTTTAATATCACAACATCAATTATATTCTTCTGGTTCTAGCTACAAAAGTGGTAAATTAGTTTTTCATACAAATGATAATTCAGATAAATATTCTCTCGATCTTTTCTATGTAGGATATAGAGATAAAGAAAGTATTTTTAAAGTATACAAAGACAATAAATCTTTCAATATAGATAAAATTGGGCATTTAGATATAGAAATTGACTCCTAATTCAATTTTTCAATATAACTTTTATACACTAAGCTATTCCAAATAGATTGAATCCTCTAAAAAGTAAGTATGTCTTTTTTTATATCACTTAGATTTTGTTCTAAATTTGTTCTAGAATGCTATACTTTCTATATTAATTTTAAAAAACAAAAATTGATAAATTCCTTGATAATACTAGCCATTTTTGTTTATAAATTTTCTTTATTATGCTGTTTCTACTTGTAGGGGGTATGATACAAAAATGACAAAAGCTTTTAGAACGTAGACAGACCCAGTGTGATGCTCAAAAAACATGAACTACTCTGCTAATGTGATACCCGATTTCCTGTTTCTGCGAACGAAGTAAGCCAAGACCAAAACAGATGTTTTTTGCTGTGGAGAAAGTCGCTGCCGCCCGAACCACCTCAAAAAAAGTATCAAAAAAGACTTTTTCACTGTTATTTTTACCTGTATTAATGGCTATCTGAAGTTTTTGATTCCCTTCGTAAACTACAATTCCTTTATTTCTTAGTGACCAGTTTAATTCTTTTTTTAATCTAAAATAAGTCATGAAACCTCTTTATCTTTTGTTAATACATCAACTTATAAAAAAGCCCTGAGTATCTTCCTGAAAATAACAAAAATTCTAATTAACCAGTTAAACAATTGCCCTCCTATTTGTTTATTGCTATAATGAGATGGAGTCGTTACTATTATTATTTATTAATTAGAAATAAGGAGATTTGATTGTGTCAAAATACCTAAAATACTTCTCTATTATCACGTTATTTTTGACTGGGCTTATTTTAGTTGCATGTCAACAACAAAAGCCTCAAACAAAAGAACGTCAGCGCAAACAACGTCCAAAAGACGAACTTGTCGTTTCTATGGGGGCAAAGCTCCCTCATGAATTCGATCCAAAGGACCGTTATGGAGTCCACAATGAAGGGAATATCACTCATAGCACTCTATTGAAACGTTCTCCTGAACTAGATATAAAAGGAGAGCTTGCTAAAACATACCATCTCTCTGAAGATGGGCTGACTTGGTCGTTTGACTTGCATGATGATTTTAAATTCTCAAATGGTGAGCCTGTTACTGCTGATGATGTTAAGTTTACTTATGATATGTTGAAAGCAGATGGAAAGGCTTGGGATCTAACCTTCATTAAGAACGTTGAAGTAGTTGGGAAAAATCAGGTCAATATCCATTTGACTGAGGCGCATTCGACATTTACAGCACAGTTGACTGAAATCCCAATCGTCCCTAAAAAACATTACAATGATAAGTATAAGAGCAATCCTATCGGTTCAGGACCTTACATGGTAAAAGAATATAAGGCTGGAGAACAAGCTATTTTTGTTCGTAACCCTTATTGGCATGGGAAAAAACCATACTTTAAAAAATGGACTTGGGTCTTACTTGATGAAAACACAGCACTAGCAGCTTTAGAATCTGGTGATGTTGATATGATCTACGCAACGCCAGAACTTGCTGATAAAAAAGTCAAAGGCACCCGCCTCCTTGATATTCCATCAAATGATGTGCGCGGCTTATCATTACCTTATGTGAAAAAGGGCGTCATCACTGATTCTCCTGATGGTTATCCTGTAGGAAATGATGTCACTAGTGATCCAGCAATCCGAAAAGCCTTGACTATTGGTTTAAATAGGCAAAAAGTTCTCGATACGGTTTTAAATGGTTATGGTAAACCAGCTTATTCAATTATTGATAAAACACCATTTTGGAATCCAAAAACAGCCATTAAAGATAATAAAGTAGCTAAAGCTAAGCAATTATTGACAAAAGCGGGATGGAAAGAACAAGCAGACGGTAGCCGTAAAAAAGGTGACCTTGATGCAGCGTTTGATCTGTACTACCCTACTAATGATCAATTGCGAGCGAACTTAGCCGTTGAAGTAGCAGAGCAAGCCAAGGCCCTAGGGATTACTATTAAACTCAAAGCTAGTAACTGGGATGAAATGGCAACGAAGTCACATGACTCAGCCTTACTTTATGCCGGAGGACGTCATCACGCGCAGCAATTTTATGAATCGCATCATCCAAGCCTAGCAGGGAAAGGTTGGACCAATATTACGTTTTATAACAATCCTACCGTGACTAAGTACCTTGACAAAGCAATGACATCTTCTGACCTTGATAAAGCTAACGAATATTGGAAGTTAGCGCAGTGGGATGGCAAAACAGGTGCTTCTACTCTTGGAGATTTGCCAAATGTATGGTTGGTGAGCCTTAACCATACTTATATTGGTGATAAACGTATCAATGTAGGTAAACAAGGCGTCCACAGTCATGGTCATGATTGGTCATTATTGACTAACATTGCCGAGTGGACTTGGGATGAATCAACTAAGTAACGCGTTTAGTTAATACAGCGACTTTAAGTTTGGAGTCTGAGAAAACAAGATACACAAAACTGTGCTGATCGTTTCCTCGGCTCCTTTTCTTATCGATTAAGGAGATTTCATTGTGAAACGTACTACCATTATTATCATCTGGAAAATCATCAGATGTGTCACGCTTATTTTTGGGGTATCTGTTTTGACCTTCGTTTTGTTAAAACAATCTCCAGTAGATCCAGTCATGGCAAGTGTCAATTATGACACATCACTAACCCCTGCTCAGTACAAAGCGATTGCTCACCACTATGGCTTGGATAAGCCAGCTCTAGTCCAATATTTTATTTGGTTGAAAAATGTGATACAGGGAGATTTAGGGACCTCGCTCGTTTATCGGCAACCTGTTAGTGATATTATTAGATCACGGGCAGGTGCTTCTTTCATACTTATGGGACTCTCTTGGATCTTATCGGGTCTTATTGGATTTATCTTAGGAACGTTATCCGCTTTCCATCAAGGGAAATTACTTGACCGAGTTGTCAGGTGGTTTTCATACCTTCAGATATCAGTACCAACGTTTTGGATTGGACTCATTTTTTTATTAATCTTTTCTGTCCAGCTGGGGTGGTTCCCGATTGGTATTTCTTCCCCGATAGGCACTTTGAGTCAAGATATTACGTTAGCTGATCGAGTTAAGCACCTTATGTTACCTGTTTTCACGCTAAGTATTCTAGGCATTGCCAATGTCACCCTTCATACGAGAACTAAAATGATGTCGGTGCTTTCTAGTGAATATGTCTTATTTGCCAGAGCGCGTGGGGAAACACAGTGGCAAATTTTTAAACATCATTGCCTTAGAAATGCTATCGTACCAGCTATTACACTGCATTTTTCCTATTTTGGAGAATTGTTTGGAGGATCTGTTCTTGCTGAGCAAGTTTTCTCATATCCTGGCTTAGGGTCTACCCTCACTGAAGCAGGACTTAAAAGTGATACACCGCTCCTTCTAGCTATTGTGATGATAGGGACATTATTTGTTTTTGCGGGCAATCTTATTGCGGATATTTTAAATAGCATCATCAATCCACAGTTAAGGAGAAAAGTATGATATTGAAACGTCGAACGATGGTTTTATGGCAACTGGGTATCGCCATTTCTCTCATTCTTAGTATTCTAGCCTTAAACCTTTATTTCTATAGGACGCCTTTGGAAACCAATGCAGCTTTACGCAACCTCGCTCCTTCCTTAAACCATCTTTTTGGGACAGATGGTTTAGGTAGGGATATGTTTGTCAGAACGATTAAAGGGCTTTATTTCTCTTTACAAGTCGGCTTATTAGGCGCCCTTATGGGAGTCTTTCTTGCGACCGTTTTTGGAGTGCTTGCAGGTCTAGGAAATAGCCTTATTGATAAAATAATAGCCTGGTTGGTTGATTTGTTTATTGGTATGCCTCATTTGATTTTTATGATTCTCATTTCTTTTGTTGTTGGGAAAGGGGCTCAAGGGGTTATCATTGCAACAGCTGTTACCCATTGGCCCTCTCTAGCAAGGCTTATCCGCAATGAAGTCTATGATCTAAAGAATAAAGCCTTTGTCCAGCTCTCTAAAAGCATGGGAAAAACGCCTTATTATATTGTGAGGCATCATATCCTGCCTTTGATTGCTTCTCAAATTTTCATTGGGTTTATCCTCTTATTTCCGCACGTCATCTTGCATGAAGCATCCATGACTTTCTTAGGATTTGGCCTTTCTGCCGAACAACCTTCGGTTGGTATCATTTTGTCAGAGGCAGCTAAGCATATCTCTCTTGGCAATTGGTGGTTGGTGATTTTTCCAGGCCTTTATCTTATTTTGGTTGTCAATGCCTTTGATACTATCGGAGAATCTTTAAAGAAACTCTTTTACCCTCAAACGGATCATTTTTAGGAGGTAGAGATATGACAGAAACATTATTAAGCATTAAAGACCTCTCCATCACCTTCACTCAATACGGAAGATTTTTAAAACCATTTCAATCCACACCGATCCAAGCGCTGAATTTAGAAGTTAAAAAAGGTGAGTTATTAGCTATTATAGGTGCTAGTGGTTCAGGCAAGAGTTTATTAGCACATGCTATTATGGATATTCTTCCTAAAAATGCAGCTGTAACAGGAGATATGATTTATCGTGGTCAATCACTAACTTCTAAACGCATCAAACAGTTGCGAGGAAAAGAAATGACGTTGATTCCACAATCCGTTAATTATTTAGATCCATCTATGAAAGTCAAGCATCAGGTGCGCTTGGGTATCTCAGAAAATGCTAAGGCTACTCAAGAAGGATTGTTTCAACAGTTTGGATTAAAAGAAAGTGATGGTGACTTGTATCCTTTCCAACTTTCTGGCGGAATGCTCCGACGTGTTTTGTTTACAACGTGTATTAGTGATACGGTTTCTTTGATTATTGCGGATGAGCCCACCCCTGGATTACATCCAGATGCTCTGCAAATGGTTTTAGATCAACTACGCTCCTTTGCAGATAAAGGAATAAGCGTCATATTTATCACCCATGATATTGTAGCAGCTAGTCAAATTGCGGATCGTATTACTATTTTTAAAGAGGGAAAAGCTATTGAAACAGCCCCAGCTAGCTTTTTTAGCGGAGGTGGGGAGCAATTACAAACAGAATTTGCGAGACGTTTATGGCGCACACTCCCTCAGCAAGACTTTTTGAAAGGAGTTACTCATGACCTTAGAGGCTAAAAAGCTTGGCTTTTATCATAAAAAAGATCAATGGCTTTTTAAGGAGATTGATTTAGAGGTAGCACCTGGTCAAATCTTAGGGATATTTGGACAAAGTGGGTGTGGAAAAACGAGTTTATCCAGAGTGCTTGCTGGTTTTTTGCAGCCTAAATCTGGTGAAGTATTAGTTGATGGCAGTCATTTGCCTAACAAAGCATTTAGACCTGTACAACTTATCCAACAACATCCTGAACAAACCATGAATCCTTTATGGCCTATGAAAAAAAGTTTGGAAGAAGCCTACTATCCAAGTCAAGATTTGCGAGATGCTTTTGGCATTCAAGAAAAATGGCTAAAGCGTCGTCCTAGTGAACTCTCGGGAGGGGAATTGCAACGCTTTTCGATTGTGCGTTCATTACATCCAGAGACGAAATACCTTATTGCAGATGAAATGACTACTATGTTGGATAGCATTACACAAGCTAGTGTATGGAAAAGCCTGTTGGAGATTGTAAAGGATAGAAATTTAGGTCTCATCATTATTAGTCATGAGTTTGATATGTTAGAAAAACTTTGTGACGCGTGCTATATGATTGAAGAGAATCGTACTCAACTGTTCAAGCATACCTAACACCTACGGTTATTACCTATTGAGTCTTTTCCTAACAAAATCACACCATTAAAAAAACCAGCTTACAGCTGGTTTTTTAATTATTTTAATTTTTCCTTAACGGCATCTACAGCACCTTCAACCGCTTCCTTTGCATCGTCTGCAAGTTCTTTGCCTTTAGCAATTGTTTTTTCAACAAATCCTTTTGCTTCTAGCTCTTTATCACCTGTCAACTTACCAGCACCTTCTTTTAGGCCACCAGATGCTTGCTCAATTTTTGATTTTAATTTTTCTTCTGACATGATTAGAATCCTCCTCTTTTTTTTATCATTCTAACATGGATACCATTTCTTTGCAAAAGAAAACCGCTATTATCCAACTTTTATCACTACTCGTTACATAAAATGACTTCAAAATCACCGTAACTTGCTTTGACAAAGCAGTGCTTTAACAATGAGATCTTCTTTTGGTTAAGGGTTTATTTGTTGAAGTGTCTTGATATCATAAGTTACCAATTCACCATTTTTATTATAAAATTGGACACCTTCTGGTTGGAAAATGAGATACTTAGGATCGATATTAGCTTTTTGTGCTAATTGATTGATATGATCTTCTAGGGTTGCTCTATCTAGACCATAGTCTGGTAAACTGTCTATAAAGTCATCTGATTCTTTTTCTTCTTCTTTACTGGCTTCACTTGGCTGTTGGTTTTCATTGCTCTTATCTGCCTGTTGCTTTTCTTTGGGTTTATCCGTATCAGTAGCATCACCAGCGTTTTTCTTTGCCAATAACTCTTGAGCTTGTTGCCACTCAGCTTGGGATAGATCAGATTTATTAATGGTTCTCAATGAACTGCCATCTGCTCTTGGGATGCTAAAGGAGCCATCTTTCCATACAAAAGTTTCTTTGGCCAAAACATCTCGTGGATCGAAAATATAGCCGTCTGGTGTTGCAAAACGACCTTCTGCTAGGGCTTTTTGAACTTCTTCAGCAGAATGGATAATTTGCCAGTTTGGCATACCAGCACGTTTATCAAGAGGCGTAACATTTGGAATGACCGAACCTGACTCTTCATGCCCTGGCTTAGACCATATATCCGGACGAACTTCGGGGTGTTGCATCACATACTTGATTGTTGCAATCTGATCGCGCGTCAACCATGAATACGGAACGACATGGATATGATCAATATGAGGGATAACAAACGAACTTCCAGTATCGTAAGTAGCATTACCAGCATGCATCGGCAGACTTGACACATCTACAGCAAGTCGTGGCTCAATACCTGTGTCAACAATGTCATAACGGTAATGTTTCTTATCTTTAAGCATTAGTTCTTGTTCGGCAAAGGCAATCTGAGTCAAATCAAGTTGATCACGAGCATAGAAATAGTCCTTGCCATCTTTTGGCATCATATAGCCCACTTTACCATCTTTTGTTACTTTGCGACTCACTTTTTTAGTGTCAAAGAGTGGTTTTTCTTTGCCTTGTTCCTGATCCAAAGCAGCAGCAAGCTCATCAGCTTGACCTTTTGCTTTCACCCAGTTAGCGACCTCATCCAACTCATATTGTTCAAGTTCTCCAAATCCTATATAGTGGAAATGATCTCCGTGTTTAGCTGTAACTCCTGATTTATCCACTGAATGAATGGATTCTTTACTAAAAACATAAGCATCACTCGTATCATATGGTTTACCATCTAAGCCTTTTCCGTAAGCTTTGATGCGATGACCAAGAAAGGTATGTGTCACTTCTTTATCTGATGGTTTTGAGTGATCTGAACCTGAGTCATCGTCCTCAGTTTGGCCGGCTAAGTATCGATCTGCTAATTCCATTTCAAGAGGTGATAACTGACTTCTTGGGATAATATGATAATGATCTCCATGAGGCACCACATACCCAAAAGCGTTTGATTTGATCACTTGAGTCGGTTCAAAAATCAACCCATCTTCTTCCACATGACGGTATTTCAAATCAAGACGGTGTAGTTGATCTAAAAGTTCCTTAAAGGTTTTTCCTTTAAACTCATCTCTTTGGTGTTTGTTTTGTGACGCATCATTTGGCCTAGGAGGCGCTGGATGATAGCCACCGTTATCTGGCTGATGACCTTGTCCAGGGTTAGGCGTCACATCAGGAATTGGGGCTTTCCTACGACCTGGGGCTGGGGCTGGTGTCGGGCGGTAATCAGACGGTCTAGCACCTCGACCTTGTTTTTGACTCCAGTAGGCTTGTGCAGCAGCTAGCTCACTTGGAGACAAATCCTTTTTAGGAATATAATGATAGTGATTACCATGAGGTACTAAATAAGCATCTCCTAAATCATCAATGATATCTGTCGGACTAAAAATATAGCCATCGTCTGTAGTATAGCGTCCTTGTCTTTTTGCTTCATTGACTGCCGCAACTTCTTCTTTACTGAGATGGGCCACTTGAGCTAAACCTTTTTCTTTAGCTTCTTTAGTTCCTTTGGCTACTTGCTCAGCAATTTGTTGTTTGGTTCGAATGTTTTTGCGCTTGCTACCTGGCTTGAGGTAAACATAATAGTTGCCATTGACTTTAATAACGTAACCGTCTAAGATTTCATTGATAACGTCTGATTGTTTAAAACGGTAATTAGGATCCGTCATCAACAACTCTTCACTAATAATCGCATCATAAGGAACTTTCCCATTGTAAAAATGATAATGGTCACCATGTGAGGTCACATAGCCTTGGTCAGTAATTTTGACTACGATCTGTTCAGCAGAGATGCCTTCTTCAGCACTGATTTGATCCATCGTTTTGTTTGTTTTAGGGGCTTTTGCCTTACCTTTGCTATCATCAATATAGGCAATTTGATTGTCCTTTGTTGCTGAACCCATATGATGCTTACCAAGTTGGTAACTTCCAATATGAGTAGCTAGTAAAATAGCAGCAACTGAGCCGATATAACCATATGTTTTCTTCACTAATAATCTCCTTTACTTCAACTGTTGATAGAGCACTTCCAAATTTGCTCTAAGATTTTCTAGATATGTCTTGTTTCCGCTTGGAGCAGCTTCAAGTGGACTTAATGTCTTTACTTTAGCTCCTGTTGATTTCGCAATAGCATGAGCAATTTTGGGATTGACATTGTCTTCTGCAAAAATAGTCTTGACGTTGTATTCTTTAACAAAGTCTTGAATTTCTTTCAATTGGCGAGGAGAGGGCTCTTGCTCTGGGGAAATGCCCGAGATACCAAGTTGTTTCAAGCCGAATCGTTTAGCCAGATAAGAAAATGCCGTGTGCTGCGTCACGAATGTTTTTGAGCGCACCTTTTTAAATTTTTGAGTGTATTCTTCAGTTAGTTGCTCTGCTTCTTTTTTGAAAGCCTTAGCATTTTTAGTGTAACTGTCTTTGTGTTTAGGATCCAAACGTCCTAGCTCTTTAGCGATATTAACAGCTTCCTCACCAGCTAAAACGGGATCTGTCCAGGTATGTGGGTCATAAAGTGTCGCAGGATCAATGCCTTGTGTGACTTCCATATCTTCTAGCCCTTTGACTCTATCTAGTGTCAAAGGTTTTGACGCTTCAAACACATCAACCTTTGATTTTTTTAAATTAGGGTCTAGATCCCTTGCCCAAGCTTCTAAGGTATGTGAATGGTAAACAAACAAATCCGCGTCATAAATAGCTGCCACATCATTTACAGACGGTTCAAAGGAATGAATGCCTGCACCTGATTGGATCATCCTCACATCATTGAGGTCTCCAGATACTTCTTTTGTCATCGCATACATTGGGTAAAAGCTGGTTACAACTGACATGCCTTGCGTAGGCTGTTTGGGGTTTGCTGACTTATCACACCCTGCTATCATTACTAAACTCACGACCATAGCCATGAGAAAAAAACCTTTTTTCATAGTACCTCCTCAATTATAATTTAACCAGTTATTAACCAGTTAATTTTACTCCTTTATCAATGCTTTGTCAATGGCAACTACCATCTTTTATCACAGCAACTGAAGAGATAAGCAAAAGACAATTGTTGACAGCTATTTGTCCTAACTTCTTTTTGATGAGGCAGCACATCTAAAAAAATAGAGAGAACCAAATTGGTTCTCTCTATTAAATAAGCTCTTATCAGTTTAAGTAATACTATTTTTTAGTTTCTTTTTGGCGTTTTGTGACTAAAAGACTGCCAAATAGAGACATCAAAGTCATAGTAGCTATAAAGAGTGGCTGTGCTTTTTCACCTGTTGAAGGCAAGTACTTACCTGACTCATGGGCCCTAACCTGTCTTGACAATGAGCGATTTGGAGAGTAAGACTGTTCTTGCTCTTCTTTTTTATCAGAAGATCTCTTTGAAGTTGGTTGTTGAACGGTTTGTTCTGAAACAAGTGAAGAGGCTGCTGGTTTTTCAGCTGCTGAAGATGGCTTATCAGAGTCTTTAGTAACAGCTGGTGGCGTCTGAGTCTCTGATTCAGCTGGAGTTGATGGAGACGGGCTTGTCGTAGCTGCTACTGAAGATTCTTCACTCTCAGCTGGTTGAGATGGAGCTGCTGGTTCTTCAGGAGTTTCTGGAGATGGGGTTTCCTCAGAAGGAGCTGCTACTGAAGGTTCCTCACTCTCAGGTGATGGAGATGGAGCTGCTGGTTCTTCAGGAGTTTCTGGGGCCGCTGGAGTTGATGGAGATGGGGTTTCCTCAGAAGATGCTGCTACTGAAGGTTCCTCACTCTCAGCTGGTTGAGCTGGAGCCTCAGATAAAGCTGGGGCCACTGGACTTTCCGAAGATGGGGTTTCCTCAGGAGAATCAGTCGTAACTGATGTTGAATCACCTGTCACCATCGAATCTGAAGCTGATGCCTGTGTCTCCTGCACGGGTGCCTCAACTGGCTGAGTAGTAGACTCAGTAGACGCTGGAAGATCCTTAACGGCTGTCATATACTCACTATGATACGTGAATAATAGCTTATCTTTGTCTGGTGCAGTTTTAATTTTTTGTTTATACGTTTCTTTTTGTGCTTCAGATAAACGTGATTCTTCTACTTCTTTTTTAAATTCCTCTTTGGCAGCTTCTAAGCTTATACCTAAAGGAATAAGGCCATCCTTATCAATATGATGCCAATTTTCTGATGTAGTGGCTGTAGTCTTTTGAGTAAGAGAGATTGGAGGGATGCCATCTACGGCATAGGCAACCTTTCCTAAAAAGAGACTCGCAATTGCTATACTCGTTACCCCAACGCTCAGTTTGCGAATGGAATAGCGGCTGTGTTTGTTATTTTCTGCTCTACGCATATTGTCCTCACATATCTATTTTTATACTGCTATGCCTTCTTTTGAAAAGAAGACTGATCTAACTCATCATCAATAGTAGCCATCTGATCAGTTGTACTAATCTTCAGTGCGTTTTGTTTTAAAGATATGAGCTACTAATCCCAAGAAGAAAGTGGTCATAACTAACTTAAGGAGATGTAAACGATTTGTATCCTTGTCATTAGTCGTTGGTAACTGATCTTTTGTTGATGCTTTTGTAGCTAAAGCACGCTTAGAAGATCGTTTCTCTAGAGTACGAGAAGGTTGACCTTTTTGAGGAGTTTTACCTGGTGTTTGACCTGAACTATCTTTTTCTGGTTTAGTTTCTGGTTTTTTATCTGGTGTTTGACCTGAACCGTCTTGTTCTGGTTTAGTTTCTGGTTTTTTGTCTGGTGTTTGACCTGAACCGTCTTGTTCTGGTTTAGTTTCTGGTTTTTTATCTGGTGCTTGACCTGAACCGTCTTGTTCTGGTTTAGTTTCTGGTTTTTTGTCTGGTGCTTGATCTGAACCGTCTTGTTCTGGTTTATTAGAGTGGCCTTCCAATAGCTTAGTCACTGGTGTATAAGTGATGTTACCAGCCATATCTTCAACAACATAAGTAAAGTCTGACATTTTCAATGGAACAGTAGCGCCTTCCATTGTTTCAGCCTCTTCAGGAAGAGTAAAGGTACCATCTTCATTTGGAGAAATATACTCTGTTGTTGGCAGATCCTCATCCATATAAGTGTAAGCAATACGCTCACGGTAAACCGGTTGGCTGGTTTTTGGTTTAGATGCAAGTGTCAAACGACGATCTTCTGTTGAGAATGTTGCCGATGTTGCGACTTCAGGTGTCGTATTGTCTACAATCACATCAAAATCAGTGTGTTGTTCTTTTGCACCTGAGCTAATCGGAGTGTAGCGAACACGATAGGTGTATGTTCCGTTAGCAACAACTTTGCCGTCTTTATCTTTACCGTCCCAACGCGTTTTTTCAAAACGGGTTGAACCAAGTGTGCTTGCCAAGTCATTGTTGTAGTTTTTAACAACTTGCTCGGTTACCTCACTTGTCCAAACAACATTTCCTTCTTTGTCCAAGACTTCAGCCACAAGGTTTTTAGCATTACGCAAGAAAGTACCTTGGAATTGGACATAATCTCTGTTACCGTCCCCATTTGGAGAGATCGCAGCATATGGCTTGCCATTAGCGTGACGGTGGATATAGTAGTGGCTATCATCGTCTTGTTTTGCAAAAGTACCTGCAAAAATGGTTTCTGTGATCTCTGAAGATTCGATATCCTCTATGTTTTCAACCCCTTCTTTGACAGCTTTAATAATCGTCCATGGATTAGACTCTGTAGTAAGTGCTGTAAAGTTATTTTTCAGAGCGTAAAACTGTAATCCATCACCATCTAATTGGTCTTTGGCATCACTATTTGCTTCATGATAGTAGCTGCTACCGTCTTTGCTATCATAGATTGGTTTTTCTAAGGCTGACAGATTGCCAAAATCACCTCGGAAACCAATATAGGGAATACTCATAAGCTCTTCTTTTGTAGGATCTTGTTTGAAACGAACAAAACCTTCTAAGAAATAGCCATTTTTCATTGGGGCAAGCAAGTCCTTGCTAAATTGACTAACATCGATTGGAATGGTGACTTGTTTGCTGCTATTGGCTGGAATTGTGATTTTTTGCCATGATGTCTCATACAATGCTTTAGGAGCCAAGGCAAAGAGTTTTCCATCTACTTTATCTGTTTGAACAGTTGCTTGGTAATACAACTCTTGAGGTTTATCAGATTTGTTGTGAACTGTTACTGTTACTTCAAATTTATCAGAAACATTGTTCAGGTGAACCTTGCTTGAGGTATTATCCTTATCTGTCACATACATCGTTGCTGCTGAAGCTTTTTTAGCATCGACTGCTCCTGCTCCTTGTTGGCGAGGAGAAAAATAAGCTTTTTCATCTTCATCATATAAGGCAGTTGCTGAGCTCATCAATACTTTTTTAGCTAAATCAAGACGCTCTGATGGTGTCATATCAGGATACTGTGTCTCATATTGCTTTTGCAACAGTCCCATGATACCCGCTACTAATGGCGCAGACATACTAGTTCCAGAAAGTTTGGCATACTTGTTGTTAGCCACTGATGACAAAATATCTTGGCCGGGTGCTGCAATATCTGGCTTAATATTGCCGTCAGCTGTCAGACCCCAGCTTGAGAAGCGGCTTAGTTTGGTGCCACTTGCTGTTGGCAATACCTTAGGTGTCGCATTGAAGGTGATGGTTTTTTGGGGATTCTCTTTTAATAAGAGACCATCTTTTCGACTGATAAAGGCCGCAGGCATCTGATCAACATTTGGCAATTCAATCGGGAAGCCCTTGTCCTGATTGTCATAGATCAAGACTCCTACAGCACCAGCTTTTTTAGCGTTTGCAATCTTATCTTTGAAATCAATATCGCCACGTTCAATAAGGGCAATCTTACCTTTGACATCCTTAAAATCATCCTCTTTCATCCCACGATTAGCATAAGCATAGTCGTAAGCCTTGTTTGGCTCAAAACGGTTTGTTGAAAGAACAGGCATTTCTTTATCTTGCTGATCGGCTGTTTTGACCGTAGCAGTTTCAGTGAGCTGTTTATCTGGGCTGTAAGAAGCAACTGTCAATGTTGAGTCTGCCGCTGCAGGTGTCCCAACCACCCCATAATCAGGATGATCTGCTAGAGGTAGACGGGTCTTGCCCCCAAAGCTACTATCATTACCAGCTGAGGTCACAATGCTAACACCTTTTGATTTGGCATAGTCAAAGGCTTTTTTGGTTTCGTCTGGAAGGTTGGCATAGGCTAGTGCAGCATTACCAAAGCTCATATTAATCACCTTAGCTCCCAAGTTGACAGCATCTATGATAGCTTGAGCGTAGTTACGAGCATAGTCTGCTAGTCCATTTACAATTTCGACACGCATCAAAAGCAATTGAGCCTCAGGCATCGCACCTTCTAGGCGGTAAGGTTCTTTCGTTTCAGATGGAGCATTTCCTGACAAGATCCCTGACACGTGTGTGCCGTGCTCTTGATCGACAGCGGTTTTACCATCTTTACTATAGTCGTGGTAATAAGCAACCTTATCATTGACCCACTCGCCATAGGTAATACCGTGCTCTTTTTTAGCTTTTTCAAGATCTTCTTTTGATTGGTAACGTGCTTTGGTTTTGTCTGTTAAGCGCCACGCTTCATGATTTTTATCAAAACCAGCATCAATCACTGCAACAACAGTCCCAGCTCCTTTGCCTGCTTTTTCCTGCAGGGTTTTGACCTGAGAAGGGTCGTTCAAATCCCTAATAGTCGCTTTTGAGGTTGCTGGTGTATCAGCAGTTTTAGCAGGAGCTTGAGGGGCTAGATCATTAGCGTCATCTGCTATTGTTTCTTCTGCGTCATCAGGAGTTTGTGGGGTTTTGGTTTCCTTTGATGATGGTGCTTCCTCAGAAACCGCTGTTGGTTGTGGGGTTTCTACAGCTTGTTCGGTAGCAGGAGTGTCTTCTGTCACAGTATTTGCTTTAATGTCTGATTGTGCATTGAGCAAGATGCTCGTAGACATGAGCGCAATGGCAAGTTTATCAAATGGTAATTTTTGTTTTTTACGCAATGTGTCGTCCTTTCCTGATGAGAGACTTTGTCTTTATGACCATTAAGAAAAGAGAGAATCAAACGATTCTCTCCTAGCTGTCCATCTGTGCGTAGAGAAATAAGGATAACGTCTTTTTTAAAGAGCAAACAGGGGTTATTTGCATATGATACAGCTATTTTTCTTGCTTTTGTCATAATGATTAAATGTATCTCATTTATCAATTATATTAATAACATATTTATTATAAAACAAAGATGATTATTAGTAAAGGTCAGCTTTTTAAGAGTTGCTTAGTTTGTGACCTCCTTATCCTCATTCTTTTAGACATAAAAGAGAGAACCGATCGGTTCTCTCTTCAGACTGAAGACAAAGTCCTTAGAATCGCTTTTCTAGGGGCTTTTTATGATATTTAGGAGTATAATATAAGAAAAAGGACTTGTGAGGTTCTCCTATGTTACACAAAGAAAAACCTGATTATAACCGCAATCAGTACGGTTTCTATACCCTTGACCAGTTAGTGCCTGATGAACATTTCCTGCGCCAAGTGGAAGCTGTGATTGACTTCGACTTCATCTATGACCTAGTAGAAGACACCTATTCGTCTGATAATGGTCGCCCTAGCCTTGATCCTGTCATGTTGGTTAAAATCCCTCTGATTCAGTGCTTTTATGGCATTCGTTCCATGCGTCAGACCATCAAGGATATTGAAGTGAATACTGCCTATCGCTGGTTTTTAGGTTTGACTTTGGATGACAAGGTGCCACATTTCACAACCTATGGCAAAAATTATTCCCGTCGCTTTCAAGAAAAAGGCTTGATTGAGTCCATTTTTACGCATATTGTTGGGCTATGTATCAATACAGGCCTGATTGACCCGACGGAGATTTTCATAGATGGGACTCATATTAAGGCTGCGGCTAATAATCGCAAGTTCATCAACCGAGAGGTGGAAAAACAAGCCAAGTTCATGAGTGAACAGCTAGAAATCGAAATCAATCGGGATAGGGAGAAGCATGGAAAAAAGCCGCTAGGGCCCGCCAAAGAGCTAGAGCCCGTCGCTAAGAAAATCTCCACAACCGATCCAGAAAGTGGCTGGTTTCACAAAGGTGATCATAAGGAAGTCTTCGCTTATTCTGCTCAGGTGGCTTGTGACAAGTATGGATGGGCGCTTGCTTATAGTGTTGAGGCTGGCAATATCCATGATAGTCAGGCTTTTCCTGCACTTTTTGCCAAGCTTGAACCCTTGAAACCACAGTTTATTATTGCGGATTCCGGCTATAACGTTCCCAGCATTGCCAAGTTTCTGATTGATAAGGAGATCACTCCTGTCCTTCCTTACACACGACCAAGAGGAAAGAAAGACCTTCTACGTCCGAAAGAATTGATTTATGATGAGCACTTTGATTGTGTCATCTGCCCTGAACATCAAGCCTTGACCTACCGCACTACGACCAGAGAAGGCTACCGAGAATACAAAAGTGACCCTGTAATTTGTGCCAATTGTCCCCTGTTATCTGTATGTACGACCAGTAAGAACTACCAAAAAGTTGTCACACGGCATATTTGGAAAGACTATTTGGCACAGCCAAGGAATACCACAATCTCTGCTATACGAGAGAGAAAGGCAAGTCCAAAATGGAAGATACGGTTGGACTGACTTTGGCATGCTTAAATCTCAAAAAACTGGTCAAAAGGATGGCGGGAGAGCCTTTTTATTTTGTTCAGATGAGGTGGTTTAAGCACGGAAACAGCCATTTTTATCTAAAAACACTAAAAAAGACAAACACCAAATCGATGTTTGTCTTCAATCTGTTCTAGAGACTTTTTCTTTATTCTGAGCGATAGTTGTCATACATTGCTTTTTTAGATGAGTACACTGCACTCTTTTATAATGGTTTTAGTGTCCGTGGAATAAAGAGTTCAGCATTATACTCACTATTGTTAACTTCACTATCACTTTATTCAATGTATCATAGTCTAACCAAGCTTGCTAGTTTCCCCAATGATAGTCACCAGCAATTCAGGTAGTGGCAATATGCTACCCGTCTCCTAAGCAAGAATCTTTCTCGGACTCAGATAGTCCATAGCGCAGCGCATCAATCACTCCTATCAGAAATTTTAGCAAGACATAAATAACATTTTACAGCCCTACATCACCTATGGAATCAGAATTTTTCGTAAAAATCCCTAAGAAGCGTGGCAAAAGCAGCACTAAACTATTCCTATCGCATCCCTTTACGTTGCTGATGGTGTATATGGTGTACCGAAGGCTTGCATGTAACCTTTTTTATATTCGTCTGACCAGCCACCATACTGGAAACCTTCAAAATCAATACCTCTACCTGAGTTTTTTGCTTTCAAGCCAGCTGAAAACCCTCTATCAAAATCTGATTCTTGTGGATTTTTTTGAGGAGTATGTTGCGGTTTTTCTGGCACACGAGGTTCACTTGGAGGGGTGTCCTCAGATTGGCCCCAATCAGAGGGGCCAAATGATAATCCATCAAAGCCATTCCACTGAGGCCACTCAATCTGAGGAGGTTCAGGAATATGAAGTGGGTTTGGTGATTGTTCGTTCTCAGGTTTAGGAATATGTCCAGGTCCTCTCCAATCATCACGTTTTTCATACCCTGTACCTAATGCTCCTCCATATGGTGGAGTGTAAGGGTCAGTTGCCACCGTACCAGG
>JGI2924J29684_1078671_pt1 | contig 99569 bp, 90 predicted proteins | sample BenlonsequencITS_FD_29684 | JGI IMG/M metagenome (IMG submission 29684)
GGTCAGCTCGTCGAGCAGGCGGCGCAGCGCGATGCGCTGCTCCGGGCTGATCTCGCGGGCCGAGCCGATGGCCTGGGCCAGTTCGGCATGGCCGTCGCGCAAGTGCTGGTCGGGATAGTCCAGCAGCAGGGAAATCACTTTAAGGATGCGCATGGCTCAGTCCTCCCACAGCTGGACGGTCTTGATGATGTCGCGGCGGTTGGCCTTCTTGGCACCGAACATGTTGGTGTCCGAGGCGCCCGAGCAGCCGCTGCCGAAACTGAAGCCGCAACCGGAGCGCTCGGCGAAGGCGTCGCTCATGGCCTCTTCGCGGTGCGCGGTCGGGATCACGTAGCGGTCTTCGTAGTTGGCGATGGCCAGGTAGCGGTACATGTCCTCCACCTGGGCCACCGACAGACCGACACTCTCCAGCACCTTGAGGTCCTGCACGCCATCGACCTGCTCGGCGCGCTTGTAGGCACGCATGGCGAGCATGCGCTTGAGCGCCAGCTTGACCGGCTCCTCGTCACCTGCGGTGAGCAGGTTGGCCAGGTAACGCAGCGGGATGCGCAGGCTGTCGACGTCCGGCAGCACGCCGTCCATGCTGACGTGACCGGCGCTGGCAGCGTTCTGGATCGGCGACAGCGGCGGCACGTACCACACCATCGGCAGCGTGCGGTATTCCGGGTGCAGCGGCAGCGCCAGCTTCCAGTCGACCGCCATCTTGTAGACCGGCGACTTCTGCGCGGCTTCGATCACCGACATCGGTACGCCGTCGTTGAGTGCCTGCTCGATGACCTTCGGATCGAACGGATCGAGGAAGATCTCCAGTTGCTTGGCGTACAGGTCCTGCTCGTTGACGGTGCTGGCCACTTCATGGATGCGGTCGGCGTCGTACAGCAGCACGCCGAGGTAGCGGATGCGGCCTACGCAGGTCTCGGCACAGACGGTCGGCATGCCGGCCTCGATGCGCGGGAAGCAGAAGATGCACTTCTCGGATTTGCCGCTCTTCCAGTTGAAGTAGATCTTCTTGTACGGGCAGCCGCTGATGCACATGCGCCAGCCGCGGCACTTCTCCTGGTCGATGAGGACGATGCCGTCCTCCTCGCGCTTGTAGATCGCACCGCTCGGGCAGGACGCCGCGCAGGTCGGGTTCAGGCAGTGCTCGCACAGGCGCGGCAGGTACATCATGAAGGTGTTTTCGTACTGCCCGTAGATGTCCGCCTGGATCTTGTCGAAGTTCTTGTCCTTGCGACGCTTGGCGAACTCGGTACCGAGAATTTCTTCCCAGTTCGGGCCCCACTCGATCTTCTCCATGCGCTGACCGGAGATCAGCGAGCGCGGACGTGCAACCGGCTGGTGATCGGAGATCGGCGCGGTGTGCAGGTTCTGGTAGTCGAAGTCGAACGGCTCGTAGTAGTCATCGATGGTCGGCAGGTCCGGGTTGGCGAAGATATTCGCCAGCACGCGGAACTTGCCACCGATGCGCGGGTTGATGGTGCCGTCGCCATTGCGCACCCAGCCGCCCTTCCACTTGTCCTGGTTCTCCCACTCTTTCGGGTAGCCGATGCCAGGCTTGGTTTCGACGTTGTTGAACCAGGCGTATTCCATGCCTTCGCGGCTGGTCCAGACGTTCTTGCAGGTGATCGAGCAGGTGTGGCAGCCGATGCACTTGTCCAGGTTCAGGACCATGCCAACTTGTGAACGAATCTTCATGGCCTATTCCTCAGATGTCTTGCGGCAGGGGTTGCGGCAGGTCGTTGCCGTTCGGGCCGTCGAGCCAGTCGACCTTGGCCATCTTGCGTACCACGACGAACTCGTCACGGTTGCAACCCACGGTGCCGTAGTAGTTGAAGCCGTACGCCTGTTGGGCGTAACCGCCGATCATGTGGGTGGGCTTGAGCACCACGCGGGTCACCGAGTTGTGGTGGCCGCCGCGGGTCTTGGTGGTCTCGCTGCCGGGCACGTTCACGATGCGTTCCTGGGCGTGGTACATCATCACCATGCCTTCCATCACGCGCTGGCTGACCACCGCACGGGCGGTCAGGGCACCGTTGGCGTTGAAGCACTCGATCCAGTCGTTGTCCTCGATGCCGGCCTTCTTGGCATCGACTTCGGACATCCACACGATCGGGCCGCCACGGCTCAGGGTGAGCATGATCAGGTTGTCCGAGTAGGTGCTGTGAATGCCCCACTTCTGGTGCGGGGTGATCCAGTTCAGGACGATTTCGGTATTGCCGTTGCTCTTCTTGCCCTTCACGTAATCGATGGTGCGGGTGTTGATCGGCGGCCGGTAGCTCATCAGCTGCTCACCAAAGGCCTGCATCCACGGGTGATCCTGGAAGAATTGCTGGCGGCCGGTGATGGTGCGCCACGGGATGTACTCGTGGACGTTGGTGTAGCCGGCGTTGTACGACACATGCTCGTCTTCCAGGCCTGACCAGGTCGGGCTGGAGATGATCTTGCGCGGCTGCGCCTGGATGTCACGGAAGCGAATCGCCTCGTGCTCCTTGGGCAGCGCAAGGTGGCTGTGGTCGCGGCCGGTGAATTCCGACAGCGCGGCCCAGGCCTTCACCGCTACGTGGCCGTTGGTTTCCGGCGCCAGACTGAGGATGACCTCGGCCGCGTCGATGGCCGACTCGATCTGCGGACGCCCTTGGCTGACGCCCTCGTCGCGCACCTTGTAGTTCAGCTCGCCGAGGAAATCGACTTCATCCTGGGTGTTCCAGTTGATGCCCTTGCCGCCGTTGCCGAGCTTGTCGAGCAGCGGGCCGAGGGAGCTGAACTTCTTGTAGGTGGCCGGATAATCACGCTCGACGACCGTCATGTTCGGGCAGTTCTTGCCCGGCTGCGGATCGACGCCAGCGGTTTTCCAGTCGGTGCCGCCGAACGGCTGGGCCAGTTCGCCGGGGCTGTCGTGCAGCAGCGGCACGGTGACCAGATCCTTCTCCACGCCCAGATGACCTTCGGCCATCTTCGAGAACGACTTGGCGATACCCTTGTAGATTTCCCAGTCGGAACGCGCTTCCCAGGCCGGGTCGATGGCTGCCGACAGCGGGTGGATGAAGGGGTGCATGTCCGAGGTGTTCATGTCGTCCTTCTCGTACCAGGTCGCGGTCGGCAGGACGATGTCGGAGTACACGCAGGTCGAGGACATGCGGAAGTCGAGGGTGGTAACCAGGTCGAGCTTGCCGATGGCGCCGTCTTCCTGCCATTCGGCCTCGAGCGGCTTGAAGCCGTCGCGCTTGCCGAGGTCCTCGTTCATCACGCCGTTCTTGGTGCCCAGCAGGTACTTGAGCATGTACTCGTGGCCCTTGCCCGAGCTGCCCAGCAGGTTGGAGCGCCAGATGAACATGTTGCGCGGGAAGTTATCCGGGTTGTCCGGCTGCTCGCAGGCAAACTTCAGCGAACCGTCCTTCAGCGACTGGGTGACGTAGTCCACCGGCGACATGCCGGCCGCTTCGGCTTCACGGCAGATCTGCAGCGGGTTGCGGTTGAGCTGCGGCGCGCTCGGCAGCCAGCCGGCGCGTTCGGCGCGGATGTTGTAGTCGAGCATGTGCTCGGGGAACTGCGACTTGTCGGCCAGCGGCGAGAGCACTTCGTGGATGCTCATCTTCTCGTGGCGCCACTGCGAGCTGTGGTTGTAGAAGAAGCTGGTGCCGTTCATCTGGCGTGGCGGACGGTGCCAGTCGAGGCCGAAGGCCAGTGGCAGCCAGCCGCACTGCGGACGCAGTTTTTCCTGACCCACGTAGTGAGCCCAGCCGCCACCGGTCTGCCCTACGCAACCGCACAACATCAGCATGTTGATCAGGCCGCGGTAGTTCATGTCCATGTGGTACCAGTGGTTCATCGCCGCTCCGACGATGATCATGGAACGGCCATGGGTCTTGTCGGCGTTGTCGGCGAATTCACGGGCGATCTGGATCGCCTTCTCGCGGGACACGCCAGTGATGACTTCCTGCCAGGCCGGGGTGCCGGGCACGCTGGCGTCGTCGTAGCTGGAAGCGACGTTGGCGCCACCCAGACCACGGTCGATACCCAGGTTGGCGGCCATCAGGTCGAACACGGTGGCGACCTTGGTGGTGCTGCCATCGGCCAGGGTGATGCTGCGGACCGGCACGCGGCGCAGCTGGATGCTCTCGCCTTCGGCGTGCTGGAAGTGCTCGTGGAGGATGCCGCCGAAGTACGGGAAGGCAACTTCGGCAGTTTCGCCGCCATCGATCTGGGTCAGGCTCAGGTCGACATCGCGGCCGTCCTTGCCTTCGCGGGCTTCGATGTTCCACTTGCCCTTCTCGCCCCAGCGGTAGCCGATCGAACCCAGCGGCGAAACCAGCTCGCCGGTGGTGCCGTCGACGGCGATGGTTTTCCACTCAGGGTTGTTTTCCTGGCCGAGGTTGTCAGCCAGATCGGAGGCGCGCAGGAAGCGGTCGGCGATGTAGCTGCCATCCTTCTCGTTCAGGCGCACCAGCACCGGCAGGTCGGTGTAGCGCTTGGCGTAGTCACGGAAGTAGGCGCTCGGCTTCTCGAGGTGGAATTCCTTGAAGATGACGTGGGCGAAGGCCTGCGCCAGCGCGGCATCGGTACCCTGCTTCGGGTTGAGCCAGAGGTCGGTGAGCTTGGCGACTTCGGCGTAGTCCGGAGTGATGGCAACGGTCTTGGTGCCCTTGTAGCGGACTTCGGTGAAGAAGTGCGCGTCCGGCGTACGGGTCTGCGGGACGTTGGAACCCCAGGCGATGATGTAGTTGGAGTTGTACCAGTCGGCCGATTCCGGCACGTCGGTCTGCTCGCCCCACACTTGTGGCGAGGCCGGCGGCAGGTCGCAGTACCAGTCGTAGAACGACAGGCACACGCCGCCGATCAGCGACAGGTAGCGGCTACCGGCAGCGTAGGAAACCATCGACATGGCCGGGATCGGCGAGAAGCCGACCACGCGGTCCGGACCGTACTGCTTGACGGTGTAGACGTTAGCGGCGGCGATGATCTCGTTGACTTCTTCCCAGCTGGAACGGATGAAGCCACCCATGCCGCGCTTGCTCTTGTAGGACTCGGCCTTGGCCTTGTCCTCGACGATGCTGGCCCAGGCGTCCACCGGGCTCATGTTGCGTCGCGCTTCACGCCACAGTTTCAGCAGCGGCTTGCGCACCTTGGGGTACTTCAGGCGGTTGGCGCTGTAGATGTACCAGCTGTAGCTGGCCCCACGCGGGCAGCCGCGCGGCTCGTGGTTGGGCAGGTCGTTGCGGGTGCGCGGGTAATCGGTCTGCTGGGTTTCCCAGGTGATCAGGCCGTTCTTCACGTAGATCTTCCAGGAGCACGAACCGGTGCAGTTCACGCCGTGGGTGGAACGCACGATCTTGTCGTACTGCCAGCGGGAACGGTAGACGTTCTCCCAGTCGCGGGATTCGATGCGGGTTTCGCCATGACCATCGGCGAACTCGCCTTGCTTCCTGTTGAAGAAGCGCAGTTGATCGAGCAAGTGGCTCATTGTTTTCTCTCCTCACTCCGGTTGCGAACCACTGGCCCGACCGGTCGGCTTATCAATCTCGGCTCGCGCCAGCCACACGGGCTGGCGCATCTCGGTACAAATCTCAGGAAGCGATCTTCTGGCGGGCCTCCAACTCGCGGTCCACGCTGGACACGTAGTACTCGTCGGAGAACGCCCCCTCGGGCTCCTTCAGCCAGAGCAGGCAGAGCCCGAAGCTGACGAAGGCACCGGCGGCAATCACCATGAAGAATTGCGATGGGGTCACGAAGGTGAACAGGGTCAGGTAGCAGACCGCGCCAACGTTGCCGTAGGCCCCGGCCATGCCGGAGATCTGCCCGGTAACCCGGCGCTTGATCGAGGGGATGATTCCGAAGGTCGCGCCCTCGGCACCCTGGACGAACACCGAGCAGAGCACGGTGATTGCCACGGCGACGATCAGCGGCCACTTGGAGTTCATCAGGCCCATCAGCAGGAAGCCGACGGCGATCCCCAGCATGTACGCCAGCATCACGAAGCGACGGTTGCCGAAGCGGTCGGAGACCAGGCCGCCCATCGGGCGCGCCACCAGGTTCACGAAGGCGAACGACGCGGCGATGATGCCCGCAGTGGTCGGGGTCAGGCCCCAGGTCTGCTCGAAGAACATCGGCAGCATCGACACCACCGCCAGCTCCGCACCGAAGTTGGCGAAGTAGGTGGAGTTGAGTGCAGCTACGGTGTTGAAGGGGTATTTGTCGTCTTCCGGGACGCCCTTCTTCAGGATCGGCACGTTGACGCGCAGGATCTGCACCACCTGGAAGATCACCACCAGGGCGATCACCGCGTAGCAGATCATCGCGCCGGTGGAGCCCAGGTAGCCCAGGCCCTCGATGCGCCAGACCAAGATGCCGAGCACGCCGACCATGGGGATGGTCCAGACGATCAGCTTGATCATGTCGGCCCAGGTGCTGACTTCCAGCGCGCTGGCCTTGTGCGGCTTGCGGTGGATGGTGCCAACCGGGCCATCGGTGAGGGCGAACCAGTAGTACACGCCGTACAGCGCCATGATGATCGCCGAGCTGGCAATCGCCCAGCGCCAGCCTTCCGGACCACCGAAGGCATGGATGGCGATGGCCGGCAGGCTCATCGCGGCGGCAGCGGAACCGAAGTTGCCCCAGCCGGCGTAGAAGCCTTCAGCGAAACCGATGTCCTTGGGCTTGAACCACATGGCGGTCATGTGGATACCGACCACGAAGCTGGCACCGATGGAGCTGAGGATCAGGCGCGACACCAGCAGCTGGGTGCGGCTGTCACCGAAGGCGAAGAACAGTGCGGGTGCGGCCATCACCACCAGCAGCACCGAGAACACCCGGCGCGGGCCCCAGTGGTCGAGCGCCATGCCGACCAGGATGCGTGCCGGAATGGTCAGCGCCACGTTGGCGATGGCGAACAGCTTGAGGTCTTCGGGCGTCAGCCAGTTCACGCTTTTCAGCATGCTCGAGGCCAGCGGCGCCATGCCGAACCAGACGAAGAAGCAGATGTAGAACGCGATCCAGGTCAGATGCAGAGCTCTGATTTCGGGGCGCTTCCATTCGAACAGCGTAGAAACTCTCATGTTGAGCTCCTCACTCAGGGGCAGGCTTGAATCAGGACCGGGCAAGGCGCCCGGCGGGCCAGGAATGCGCTGACGCTGCCGAAGGTCATGTAGTCGAGTTCGTCGACCAACAGATTCAGCGAGCGGGAGATGAAGCCGCCGTCCGGTTCGTTGGAATGCCGCGCGATGACCAGCAGGTCGGGCTTCTTGTGCTCGGCTGCCTTGAGAATCATCTTGCGGGCGTCGCCCTCGGCGATGATCACGTCGGCGTCCAGGCCGAAGGCGCTGACCTTGTCAGCGGCCTCCTGCAGAAAGCTCTGGAACTCGCCACGCTCGCGCTCGTAGAGCTCGACGGCCGAATCACTGGTGTCACGGGTTTCTTCCACCACCCCGATGAGCATGATCAGCGGCTTGAGCGGGCCGAACATGTCGAGGGTCGCTTCCAGGGCTTTCCTGGCATTACGCGAGTTGTCGTAGGCAATCATGATTTTCATGGCGGCACTCCAGACTCAGGGGTTCTTCACGTAGGCGTTGGGGCGCAGGTAGAACCACCAGTTGAGGATCAGGCACAGCGCGTAGAACACCGCGAAGCCGTACATGGCCACCTCGGGGGTGCCGGCCTTGACCTGCTCGCCGATCACGATCGGGGCGACGAAGGAGCCGTAGGCGGCGACAGCGGAGGTCCAGCCGAGTACCGGGCCAGCCTTCTCGCGGTCGTAGATCACGCCGATGGTGCGGAAGGTGGAACCGTTGCCGATGCCGCTGGCAGCGAACAGCACCAGGAACAGCACCAGGAAGAGGAAGAAGTACTCTTCAGGCTGAGCCGAGCCGTAGGCCTGCTGCATCACATAGCCGGCGGCTACCGAGGCACCGACCATGACCACCGAGATCACCTGGGTGACGATCGAGCCGCCGACCTTGTCGGAGATCCAGCCACCCAGCGGACGGATCAGGGCGCCGATGAACGGGCCGATCCAGGCGTAGGTCAGGGCGCTTGGTGCATTCGGGTTGGCAATGCGGGTTACGGTGCCGTCAGCCGCCACTTCGTTCATGAAGCCGAAGATCACGGTGATCGACAGCGGCAGCGCCATGGAGAAGCCGATGAAGGAACCGCAGGTCAGGATGTAGAGGATGCTCATCGACCAGGTGTGCTTGTCCCGGAAGATGGTGAACTGGCGCTTGATGTTCGGCTTGATGCTGCCTGGCAGCATGCGCAGCATGCCGAGGGTCAGGCCGATGGTGAGCAGCATCACGCCCCACATGTTCAGCACGCCGAGACCGGTCGGGGCTGGCAGGTAGAGGTACAGGCCAAGCGCGGCAGCGACGAAGGCCACGCCGTAGAGGCCGAGAATCTTGCCAAAGGCGTTCAGCGGGTAGCCCGGAGTCGGCGAGATCACCAGCAGGTTGTTCATGCCGAACCAGCCGGCGAAGGCCAGCGGGACGAGGAACAGCAGCCAGACCCAGCCGGCGTTCTGGATCCAGGTTTCGGTACCGGCCGAGATCTTGCCGATCAGCGTACCGCTGTCCTTGATCAGCTCCATCGGCGCACCAGCTACAGCACCGAACACACCGGCGGTCATCACCAGCGGGATCAGGATCTGCATGGTGGTCACGCCGAAGTTGCCGAGGCCCGCGTTCAGACCCAGGGCCAGGCCCTGCTGGTTCTTCGGGAAGAAGGTGCTGATGTTGCTCATCGAGCAGGCGAAGTTGCCGCCGCCAATGCCGGAGAGGAAAGCCAGCAGCTGGAATACCCACAGCGGGGTGTCCTGGCTCTGCAAGGCGAGACCGGCGCCGGCCGCCGGGATCATCAGCAGCGCGGTGGTCAGGAAGATGGTGTTGCGTCCGCCGGCGATGCGGATCATGAACGACGCCGGAATGCGCAGCGTGGCGCCAGTGAGGCCGGCGATGGCGGTCAGGGTGAACAGCTCAGCGGGCTGGAACGGAAATCCCAGATTGAGCATCTGCACCGTGACGATGCCCCACATCAGCCAGATGGCAAAGCCCATCAGCAGGCTCGGGATGGAGATCCAGAGATTGCGATTGGCGATCCGCTTGCCGGTGGTGTCCCAGAATTTCTGGTCCTCCACGTCCCACTTTTCGATATTGCTCATGGTCGATCCTCTTGGCGCCAGGACCCTGCTTGCAAACGCAGCGGGATCAGGAATGGCTCGCACGCTAAGCGGAGCGGACCGAGCGAAATTTGACTCAGGTCAATACACGACTGGTGGCAATTTGCTTGGCCGGGTCTTTCTACCTCTTTGGAGATACCCTGAATCCTTCGAAAAAATCGTTTTATTTCAACAGGTTAAACGCACTAGACGGAGCGCCTCATGGGCCCCGGATTAACCCTCAATGCATTGGGAGTACACCCCCACCGTGGCAAGCCTTCGAGACAAGGCGCAGAATGCGAACACCGCCACAGCGACGATCAAGAACATGCCCCACTCCGAAAGCGAGCAGCTCGCCACACGCCATTCGATCGTGTTCAACACGCTGGTTGCCTTCGTCGTGATCATCGGGTTTTCGCTGATCAGCATGCTCGCCAGCCTGTACCTGGCCGACGCCCTGGAGGGTGATGCCGAAGCGATCAACCAGGCCGGCAGCCTGCGCATGCAGGCCTATCGCCTGGCCTTCACCGCCGAACATGGCCCGCAGGATCTGCTTGCCGAACGGATCGAGACACTCGAGCGCACACTGCGCTCGGCCTCGCTGCGCTCGGCGCTGCACCGTCATGGCGACACGCCGCTGCCGGGGCTGCATGCCGGCGTGATGCAGCATTGGCAGGAGCGGATGCGACCGCTGCTCGATGCGCAACCGGCGCAGCTCGATGACTACCGTCAGGAAGCACCGGAGTTCGTCAGTGAGCTGGACGTCTTCGTACGCACCCTGCAGGAGGCATCCGAAGGCAAGCTCGGCGTCATCCGCGCCCTGCAGGCCGGCACCCTGTTCGTCATCGTGCTGATCGCCTTCGTGCTGATCTACGGCTTGCACAACAACCTGGCCTCGCCGCTGCGCAGCCTGACCAGGATGGCCCGCGACATCGGCAAGGGTGACTTCAGCGGCCAGGTGCAGATTCCCGGTGACACCGAACTGAGTCTGCTGGCGCGCACGCTGAACCAGATGAGCCAGGAGCTGGCCGGCCTCTACGCAGAAATGGAGCAGAAGGTCGACGACAAGACTGCCGCCCTCACCCGCAGCAATGCGACCCTGCAGTTGCTGTTCAACAGCGCGCGAATGCTCTACAGCCAGCCGGATGACCCCTCGCAGATGATGGGCTCGCTGCTGGCCAAGGTGCAGCAGATCCTCGGCACCGGCCCGATCTCGCTGTGCCTGAACCGTACCGCCGAAACCGGCAGCCACACCGCGATGACCTCGAACGACCTGCAGCCGCCGGATTACTGCAAGCTGCCGCAATGCGATGTCTGCCTGGTCAACCAGACCGGCCGGTTGCCCAGCGGCGAGGAGCTGGTGACGTTCGAGCTGCGCTCGGGCCAGGATGACCTCGGCTCGCTGCGCGTCGCTCATCCGGAAGGGCAACCACTGGAATCCTGGCAGACGTTGCTGCTGACGACCCTGGCTGACCTGTTCGCTGCCTCGCTGAGCCTCGCCCAGCTGGGTCAGAAACAGGCGCGCCTGGCGCTGATGGAGGAACGCGCGGTGATCGCCCGCGAACTGCATGACTCCCTGGCGCAGGCGCTGTCGGCGCAGAAGCTGCAACTGGCCCGCCTCAAGCGCCTGATGCAGAAGGACAGCGGGCAGGCGCAGCTGGACGACAGCGTGCAGCAGATCGACCGCGGCCTGAACTCGGCCTATCGGCAGTTGCGCGAGCTGCTCACCACCTTCCGCATCAAGGTCAACGAACCGGGCCTCAAACCGGCGCTGCAGGCGACCGTCGAGGAGTTCGGCGCCAACTCCGGCCTGCAGATCATCAACGACTACCACCTGGACCACTGCCCGCTCACCCCCAACGAGGAAGTGCACTGCCTGCAGATCATCCGCGAGGCATTGAGCAACGTGGTCAAGCACGCCGAGGCCGACCACTGCTGGCTGAAGCTGACCCAGGACGAGATCGGCACCATCCACGTGAAAATCGAGGACGACGGGATCGGTATCAGCCCGGAAGAACAGCGTGCCGGCCATTACGGCCTGATCATCCTGCGCGAGCGCGCCAACAGCCTGAACGGCAACATCAGCATCGGCCTGCGCCCCGGTGGCGGCACCTCGGTGCATCTCCGCTTCCCGCCAGCCTATCGCCACATTCCCCTGAAACAGGAGCCAGTCACGTATGAACGAAGGGACATCCACACGAATCCTGCTGGTCGACGACCATCCCATGATGCGTCGGGGTCTGCGTGACCTGCTGGAGCTGGAAGACGACCTGGAGCTGATTGGCGAGGCAGGCAACGGCGAAGAGGCGATCCGCCTGGCGCTGGAGATCGAACCCGACCTGATCCTGATGGACCTCAACATGCCGGGCATCGACGGCCTGGAAACCACCCGGCGCATGCGCGATGCCGACATCGACGCACGCATCGTCATGTTCACCGTCTCCGACGAGCAGAGCCACGTGCTCGAAGCGCTGCGCAACGGTGCTGACGGCTATCTGCTCAAGGACATGGACGCCGAGCAGCTGATCGAGCAGATCCGCATTGCCGCCACCGGACGCATGGCGCTCAGTCCGGAGCTGACCCAGGTGCTGGCCGAGGCGATCCGGGTCCGCCCGAAGCCGTCGGGCCAGGTGCAGTTCTCCAGCCTGACCAAACGCGAGAAGGAAGTGCTGCGCCTGATCGCCAAGGGCCAGAGCAACAAGATGATCGCGCGCAAGCTCGGCATCACCGAGGGTACGGTCAAGGTCCACGTGAAGAATCTGCTGCACAAGCTCGGTCTGCGCTCGCGGGTCGAGGCCGCGGTCTGGGTGCTGGAGAACGAAGCGAAAGCCTGACCACAGCACCACCGCCGGCGGTTTCTGTGCGCCAACACCCAACCCGCAGCGACGCCGGCACGCCCTTGACGATCATCAATGCCATCGCAGTGGAGCGCTCTATCGTCTCGTCCTCGCCGAGCTGACTACTCAGTCAGCATCGCGCCCCGCCCGGACGTAAGGAGCGCCCATGTTCAGATTCCTGCTACCCACCTCACTGCTGCTGGGCCTGCTGGCCGGCAGCCTGTCCTGCCAGGCCGCCATCAGTGACGCGGAAGCCGTCAACCGCGCCGGCATGCAACGCATGCTCAGCCAGCGCATCGCCAAGAACTACCTGATGATCGGCACCGATACCCGGGTCGACCTTGCCGGGACACAGCTCGACAGCAGCATTGCCAGCATCGAAGAGAATGCGCAGCTGCTCAACGATTACGCCCCCAGCGAAAGCATCCGCAAGGCACTCAACGAGGCAAACCAGACCTGGGTTCAGTACCGGCAGATCGCGCTGACCCGACCGGATCGCGGACAGTCCGCCGAGCTGCTGCGCCTGGCCGAGCGCTTTCTCGGCCAGAGCGAAGCCTTGGTCCAGGAAATCGAGCGTCATAGCGGCAATCAGGCCGCACGCCTGGTCAATCGCAGCGGCCGCCAGCGCATGCTCAGCCAACGCATTGCCATGCTCTACCTGGCCATGAGCTGGAAGCTGCCGGAGCAACGCCTGCGCGGCGACTTCGACGCTGCGGTGGCCGAGTTCGAACGCGGCCTGGAAGAACTGCAGAAAGCGCCGCAGAACACCGAGCAGATCAGCCGCCAGCTCGACCAGATCGACACCCAGTGGCGTTTCGCCCGCGCGGGATTCAGCCTGGCGGATGACTCCCGCTTCGTGCCGACCGTGATCGTCACCACCAGTGATTCGCTGCTGCGCAAGATCGAGCAGCTGACCCTGGACTACGAGCGCCTGGCTGGCAGCGCGCGCTGAGGGTCGACTACCTCTCCTGCTCAGAAAGAGGTATGGCTTAGGGGAAATGGGATAGCGGCACTGTGCAACCTAGCATGCCCTCCATCTAAGGGAGGGGTAGCCATGCTGACGGGCTCTGCAGTGCTGAATACCTTGCGTCGTCATCATCTGTTCAGCGGGCTGGCAGAAGCGGCGCTGCAGGATATTGCGGCGCATACCACGGTGAAGCGCCTGCCAGCGGGTTGCACGCTGTTCCATCAGGGCGATGCCGCCGAGCACTTTCACGTGCTGATCAATGGGCAGGTCAAGCTGCACCGGGTCACCTGCGATGGCCAGGAGAAGGTCATCGAGGTGGTCCGTCCCGGCGAGGCCTTCGCCGAGGCGATGCTGTTCAACAAGCTCCCCGAGCATCCGCTGAGCGCCACCACGCTCAAGGAAAGTCTGGTGCTCAACGTGCAGAACAGTCATTACCTGCGCCTGCTGGAGACCCAGCCGCAGCTGTGCATGCAGCTGCTCAGCAGCCTCAGCGCACGCCTCAATCAGCGCCTGCACCAGATCGATAACCTGACTTCATCGAACGTCTGTCAGCGCGTCGTGCGTTATCTGTTCCAGGAACTGCAGGCCGCACGCAGCGGCGTGATCGACCTGGACCTGCCCAAGCGCCTGATCGCTTCGCAACTGGGTATCCAGCCGGAGACGCTGTCACGCATCCTGCATCGCCTGACCGATGCCGGGCTGATCGCGGTGCAGCGCCGGCGCATCGAAATCCTCGACCAGCACAGCCTCTCGGCCTACCTCGAAGCCGCGGCGTGAATGCCTAGGCGGCAGGATCGCCACGCCGGAACGGCTGTGGCGCCGCTTCCGCCGGAGACGGCTCGACTGGCGGCGGGCCATCGCCGAGCTTGAACGGTTGCGGCGGCTCGCTGACCAGCCTGCGGGTGGCGGGCGCCATGCGCTGCGGCTCGGGCTCCGGGCGCTCGCGAATGACGTGCCAGGCAAACCCGGCGAGCAACGCCGCCAGCACCCGGTAGATCAGCGAGGCCAGATCGAAGCCGACCAGCGCACCGCCGTCCAGCCAAAGCGACACCAGCCTGCCCAGCACCAGTGCCGCCATGGTGATCATCAACATCATCAACGCCGGTCGCGCGCGCTCCGGTTCACGCGCGGCCCACAGCAGGAACAGCGCAAGGCCCAGCTGCAGCCCGCCGTAGTAGACCCGCATATGACTGACCGAGGCGCTCTCCATCAGCAGCATGCCGTTCAGATTGGCCATCTCGTAGGGCCAAAGCCAGTAGGCGAGGCTCAGGCAGGCCATGACCAGCGCCTGCGCAAGCAGAACGAAACGGGCAAAACGCATCGAAAACTCTCCTGATGTGCGACTCGGTATCCCGGTAGGTCAGAGACTGTTTCAAACGCACTTGGTTCGCCCGGCCAGCCGCCAGCGATGCGCTGTGACGCTCGACCGGCTCACCGGCAATCGCTTCTACCTCCTACGAAGGTGATACCCCATCGGCAGGATCGACCGGCTACCTGCCACTTACTACCATCCGACCTCGGAGGTAACTGATCATGTCCAAACAGTCCACACACCTGGCCGTGCTTCGCAACCATCCGCTGTTCAACGGGCTGCCTGAATCGGCGCTCGACGAGCTTGAACAGGCAACCTGCAGCAGACGACTGCAAGCCGGCCAGACCCTTTATTACCAGGGCGACAGCGCCCAGAACTTCTTCATCCTTGTCCACGGCCAGCTCAAGCTGCACCGCCATAGCAGCGACGGCAACGAGCATGTCCTCGGCATCGTGCGTCCCGGTGGCGCACTGGGCGAGACGCTGCTGTACGACAGGCGGCCGAGCCATCTGCTCACCGCCACGGCACTGCGCGACTCGCTGGTGATCCAGATACACAACGCCAGCTACCGCAACCTGCTCGAGCGCTACCCGCGACTGGCGCCGGCGCTGCTCGCCCGGCTGAGCGAGCGGCTCAACCAGCGCCTGGAAGACATCGACAACCTGGCCACGTCCAGCGCCAACCATCGCGTTGCGCGCTTCCTCATGCTTCGGCAGAAGAGCAACAGCGGCGTGGTCGAGCTGGACATACCCAAGCGGCTGATCGCGTCCAAGCTGGGCATCCAGCCGGAGACGCTGTCGCGCATCCTGCATCGCCTGTCCGATGCCGGACTGATCAGCATGCAGAGCCGGCGCATCGACATTCTCGACCAGCGCAAGCTTGCGGCCTTTCTCCACGATTCGGTCGATCAGCGCTGCCATCCAATGGGCACCGGCAGCCTGACCACGCTGCGCAAAGCCGGCTGATGCCGTCCGGCGCCGACCGTCGGAACCTGCAAACGCTGAAACATGTGGCACGCAGGAATTGCGGCCCGGCCGCCGGACGAGCGCTATGCTGCACACCTCGCCTGTCGGAGTAATCCTATGCGCCGCCTTCTGCTTCTGCCCGTCCTGTTCGCCGGCTTTGCCCAGGCGGCCGAGCCCATCGCGATCGACGTCTACCGCGACCCCAACTGCGGCTGCTGCGAAGCCTGGATCGACCACCTGGAAGCCAACGGCTTCACGGTGACCGATCACGTGGTCAACGACATGACCTCGGTAAAGATGGAGCACCGTGTTCCGCATCGCCTCGGCTCCTGTCACACCGGCGTGATCGACGGCAAGTTCGTCGAGGGCCATGTGCCGGCCGCCGACATTCTCAAGCTACGCGCACAACCTGACCTGATCGGCGCCGCGGTGCCGGGTATGCCAGTCGGCTCGCCGGGTATGGAAATGGGCGAGCGTAAGGACGCCTTCAAGGTCATCGGCGTCAGCAAGCAGGGCAAGGAAAGCGTGCTTTCCGAGTACCCCGGCAACTGATCAATCAGTCCCATCGCCAGGGCCAGCCGTCGCACCTGCAGCTTTTTCGCGCCGAACGGGTCTGAGTGGAAAGCAGCGGCCGCTTCGATGCGGCCGCGATCTCCCGCAAAACCGTTAGAGGATCAACTCATGCGCTGGAATCGTGCCCGACGCAGCGACAACGTAGTGGACGCCCGGGGCCGCAGCGGCATGCGCCTCGGCGGCGGCCTGGGCCTGGGTGGCATTGCTATTGTCGTGATCATCGGCCTGCTCTCCGGCCAGGACCCGTTGCAGATTCTCGGTCAGCTGGCCAGCCAGAGCGGGCCTCCGGTTACCCAGCAAAGCCAGCGGCCGGCCGGAGATGACCCGCAGACCGAGTTCGTCCGGGCCATCCTCGGCGACACTGAAGACACCTGGCGCGCCCTGTTCCAGCAGCACGGCACGCAGTACCGCGACCCGACCCTGGTGCTGTTTCGCGGCGGCGTGAATTCAGCCTGCGGCTTCGCCAGTTCGGCGGTGGGCCCGTTCTATTGCCCGGGCGACCAGCAGGTCTACCTCGATCTGCAGTTCTTCGACGAAATGGCCCAGCGCTTCTCAGCCTCCGGTGACTTCGCCCAGGCGTACGTCATCGCCCATGAAGTCGGCCACCACGTGCAGACCCTGCTCGGCGTTTCGCAGCAGATGCAGGCCGCACGCCAGCGCGGTGCGAAGATGGAAGGCGATAACGGCCTGCTGGTGCGCCAGGAACTGCAGGCCGACTGCTTCGCCGGGGTCTGGGCCTATCACGCGCAGCAGCGTCATGACTGGCTGGAGGAAGGCGACCTGGAAGAGGCACTGAACGCCGCCAACGCCATCGGTGATGACAACCTGCAGAAGCGCAGCCAGGGCCGCGTGGTGCCGGATGCCTTCACCCACGGCACCTCGGCGCAGCGGGTACGCTGGTTCCGCGATGGCTTCGAACACGGTGACCCGACACGCTGCGACACCTTCAAGGCCGCGCGGCTGTAGGGACGACAGGCTCGGGTCAGGTCACTCCTGCGGGCTCGTTATGGTTTACGGCCGGGTGGGTACGAAGGGCGCCGACGCGTGTCGTCATCATCCGCAGTGCCGCGTTCAAGCCTCGCCCGAAGACAGCAGCCCGTGCAGAACCCGGCAATCCCGCGCGTACAGATCGGTCAGCTCCGGCCATTCGTTGTGCGGCACGTTCACCAGCACACCGCGCGCGCCCGCTGCCCTGGCGCATTCCAGATCGAAGCGGTAGTCGCCGACCATCAGCATCGCCGCCGGGGCCACGCCCCAACGCTGCGCCAAATGCAGCAGTCCGCCCGGATGCGGCTTGGGCGGCGCTTCGTCGCGACCGAGAATGTCCTCAGGCAGAAAGCAGTCGCCCATGCCGACCGCATCCAGGGTCACCTTCGCCAGCTCGTGGGCATTGCGGGTGAGCACGCCAAGCCGGCAGCCACGCTCGCGCAGCGTGTGCAACAGCTCGCGGGCGCCTTCTGCCGGGCGCGCGGCATAGGCCAGTTCACGCTCGTGTTCGAGCAACCAGGCGTGCTTGGCCGCCGCTTCCTCGGCCGGCAGCGCCGCCAGGTGATGGAGGATGTCGTCTTCCTCGGGGATCTCCAGCGCACGGCGGATCGCGGCGAAATCGTGCACGGCGATGGTCAGGGTGCCGTCCATGTCGAACACCCAGTGCCGCACCTCGGCGATCCTCACATCCAGTCCTCGCGCACGCGGATCAGGCCTTCCTGCGCCACCGAGGCGACCAGCTGGCCCTGGCGGTTGAAGATGCTGCCACGGGCGAAGCCGCGCGCATTGCCGGCCCAGGGGCTGTCGATGGAATACAGCAGCCAGTCGTCCATCTTCACCTCGCGGTGGAACCAGATGGCGTGATCGAGGCTGGCCAGCTGAATGAACTTGCTCCACGAACTGACGCCATGGGGCTGCAACGCGGTGCCGATAAAGCTGAAGTCCGAGGCGTAGGCCAGCAGGTACTTGTGCAGCGCAGGGCTGTCGGGCAGCGAGCCGTCGGCGCGGAACCACAGGTGGCGCACCGGTTCGATCGGCTGCGGATTGGCCGGATCGACCAGGGTCACCGGGCGGATCTCGATGGGCTTGGGCCGACGCAGCTTCTCCATCACCCGCTCGGGCACCATCGGCGACAGCTTGTGCAGCAGCTCCCACTCGTTGGGCAGGTCGTCCGGCCCAACCACGTCCGGCATCGGCAACTGGTGCTCGTAGCCGCTCTCCCCGGCCTGGAACGAGGCGATGCCGGTGAAGATGGTCTGCCCCTTCTGAATCGCGCTGACCCGGCGCGTGGTGAAGCTGCCGCCATCGCGCACCCGATCGACGTCGTACACCACCGGCTGGTGCGAGTCGCCAGGACGCAGGAAATAGCCGTGCAGCGAATGCACATGGCGCTCCGGCGTCACCGTCTGGCTGGCAGCGGAGATCACCTGGCCGAGGACCTGGCCGCCGAACAGCTGGGGAAAGCCGAGATCCTGGCTGGCACCGCGGAAGAGGTTTTCCTCGATGCGTTCCAGGGTCAGCAGGTTGACCAGCCCGTCGAGTATCTGAGTCATGTCGGCTTCCTTGATAGGGGGCATGCAGGCGCGCCATGTTACGGATTTCGCCGAAATCGCTCCAGCAACAGTGCTTATTGTCGCCAATCGTCCCGCTGCAGGCGGTAGAGCACCTGCAAATGCAGAGGGTGTTCAGGCGCCAGATCGGGATGGCCGAACGAGCTTGCGTGCTCCGCGCGCATGCCGAGCCCTTCCAGCAGCTGCGTGGCCGGCTCGTTGATCTGCGCCGCACAGGCGACCACCTCGGGCAGGCCGAGCTCGCCAAAGGCGCAGTCAAGTACAGCTTGCGCGGCCTCATGGACCAGACCCTGCCCCCACTGATCGCAGGCCACAGCCCAGAGCAGCTCGAGCGCGGGCGTCGGCGAAGGCAAGGAACACGAGGCGAGCCCGCAGTAACCGATGAACGCCTTGCTGTCCTTGCGCTCCAGCGCCCACAGGCCGAAGCGGTGACGCACGAAGTGCAAGCGACTGCGCACCATCAGCGCCGCACAGTCGTCACGCGACATCAGCGCCGAGCAATAGCGCATCACTTCCGGGTCGGCGCACAGCCGCGCCAACAACTCGAGATCGTCGTCATGCCAGTGGCGCAGCCTGAGCCGCGGTGTCTCAAGTGCGATTCGTGCGACCATCCCTGCTCCCTTGAGCGCTCCGACGGCCAGCCTGCATACTGCGGCGCACATCCATCGAACACGCGTGGTTCATGTCGCTTCCCCTGGTCTTCCACGATGATTACAGCCCGCCGCTGCCACCGGGCCATCGCTTCCCCATGGAGAAGTTTCGTCTGCTGCGCGACCATCTGGTCGCCTTGGGTTTGACCACAGACGCAACGCTATTGCGCCCCGAGCTATGCGGCCACGACATTCTGGCGCTGGCACACGACCCTGACTACGTCGCGCGCTACTGCAGCGGCGAGATGGGCCGCGACGAGCTGCGCCGCCTCGGCCTGCCCTGGAGTCCGGAGCTGGCGCAGCGTACGGTGCGCGCCGTGGGCGGCTCGCTGCTAGCGGCCGAGCAGGCACTGCAGCACGGCCTGGCCTGCCATCTGGCGGGTGGCACGCACCATGCCCACCGAGACCACGCCTCGGGTTTCTGCATCTTCAACGACTTGGCGGTGATCGCGCTGTATCTGCTGGAAAGCGGGCGTGTCGGGCGCGTGCTGATCTTCGACTGCGACGTGCATCAGGGCGACGGCACCGCGCGCATCCTGGAAAACATACCCGATGCGGTGACCGTCTCGCTGCACTGCGAAAAGAACTTCCCCACGCGCAAGGCCCACAGCGACTGGGATATCCCGCTGCCGCCGGGCATGGGCGACGAGGCCTATCTCAAGGTGGTGCACGACACGCTGAACTACCTGCTGCCAATCTACCAGCCAGACCTGGTGCTCTACGATGCCGGTGTGGATGTGCATCGCGACGACGCCCTCGGCCTGCTCTCGCTCAGCGATGCAGGCCTGGCGGCGCGCGACAGTGCCGTGCTGGATCACTGCCTCGGCCGTGATATTCCGGTGGTTGGCCTGATCGGCGGCGGCTACGACAAGGACCGCGCCCTGCTCGCCCGCCGCCACGCGACCTTGCATGTCAGCGCCCACTCGGCCTGGCAGCGCCACGGACTCGGCTGAGCAACCGTCAGCGGCTACAATGCGCGCCCCGTGATGTTCGCCAGGCTATCGCCATGACCCCGCCCGCCCCTTCCTACCGTGTCGCCATCATCGGCGGCGGCCCCGCCGGGCTGATGGCCGCCGAAGTGCTCGGCCAGGCCGGGGTCACCGTCGATCTGTACGACGCCATGCCGTCGGTGGGGCGCAAGTTCCTCCTTGCCGGGGTCGGCGGCATGAACATCACCCATGCCGAGGACTACGCCGCCTTCGTCAACCGCTACGGCGAACGCGCCGGCGAGCTGCGCCCGCTGCTGGACGCTTTCACACCCGCCGCGCTGCGCGAATGGATTCACGGGCTGGGCATCGACACCTTCGTCGGCAGTTCCGGCCGGGTGTTCCCTAGCGACATGAAGGCCGCGCCGTTGCTGCGCGCCTGGCTCAAGCGCCTGCGCGAGAGCGGCGTGCAGCTGCACACCCGCCAGCGCTGGCTGGGCTGGGACGAGCACGGCGCGCTGCGTATCGCCGGGCCGCAAGGCGAAACCCGAGTCGCGGCGCACGCCACCCTGCTCGCCCTCGGCGGCGGCAGCTGGGCGCGACTGGGCTCGGATGGCGCCTGGGTACGGTTGCTGCAAAACCGCGGCATTGCCATCGCACCGCTGCAGCCGGCCAATTGTGGCTTCGAAGTGGCCGGCTGGAGCGAGCACCTGCGCGAGAAATTCGCCGGCGCGCCGCTGAAGACGGTGAGCCTGGCGTTGCCCGGCGAAGCCCCGCGCAAGGGCGAGTTCGTGCTCACCGCCACGGGTATCGAGGGCAGCCTGGTCTATGCGCTGTCCGCGCGCATCCGTGAGACGATCAATCGCGACGGCGCCGCGACCGTGCTGCTCGACCTGCTGCCGGATCGCAGCCAGGTACAGATTGCCGACGCTCTGGCCAGACCGCGCGGTTCGCAGTCGATGGCCAAGCATCTGCATCGCCAGCTGAAGCTCGATGGGGTCAAGGCGGCACTGTTGCGCGAACTGACCGATGCCACCACGTTCCATGACCCGCAGGCGCTGGCCGCGGCGATCAAGGCGCTGCCCATCCGCCTGCTGCACCCGCGCCCGCTGGACGAAGCCATCAGCAGCGCTGGCGGGGTACCGTTCGAGGCACTGGATGCCAACCTCATGCTGCGTCAACTGCCCGGCGTGTTCTGCGCCGGCGAGATGCTCGACTGGGAAGCACCCACCGGTGGCTATCTGCTGACCGCCTGTTTCGCCAGCGGAAGAGCCGCGGCCGAGGGCATGCTGCGCTGGCTGCGCGACCACTAGTCACTCGCCGGTTGCCCCGTGCGCTGCTAGCTTCAGTTGCAGAGCGCGCGCCGCAAGCAGTACCCCGTTTGGCGCGCGAGGACGAACACGCGCGAGGGAACATCGATGGCCGTCAACGCAATCCCGGTGGATCAACGTGTCATCGACATCGACTCCAGGCGCTTCGCTTCGATCGAGAAGGCGCTGGTCGAACTGATCACCAACAGCGACGACAGCTACGCCCGACTGGAGGCAGCGGGTGTGGCAGTTTCCGGGCAGATCCTCGTGCAGTACGAGCGTCACAGGCGCGGTGCTCTGCTGGCCGTCACCGACCAGGCCCAGGGCATGCCGTTCGCCGCGGCCTGCTCGATTCTCAGCTATGGCGGCGCACACAGCCCGCTGGCGCAGGGCACCGGTGGCGGGCGCGGTTATTTCGGCCGTGGCCTCAAGCAGGCGATCTTCGGCCTTGGCTACGGCTGGCTGGAAACCATCCATGGAGGACGGCTGTCGCGGATCGAACTGTTCCGCGCCGAGAACGGCGGCTATCTCTACGATGACGGTGGCCAGGATCGCACGGTGACCGAGCGCGACCGGGAGCGCCTCGGCATTGCCGGCAACGGCACGCGCGTCGCCATCATCATCGAAAGCAGCCAGGTGCGTATTTCCCAGTTCAGCGCCCTGAGCGAGTCGCTGGCCAACAACATCTATCTGCGCGACGTGCTCGGCCGTCGGCACATGGAGATGGCGCATCTGCGTGACGGCGTCGAGATCGAGCGCAGCGGGCGGATCAGTTTCGAGGAACCGTCGTCACTGTTGTTGCTCGGCCCGGACCTGGCGGGCGAATTCCACTGCGACGGCCAGACCTTTGCCTTCCACCTGACACTCAAGCGCGCGCTGGACGCGCAACTGGTGCCGCGCGGTGACGAGCGCACCAGCGGCCTGCTGGTGCTTTCCGGCACGGCGGCGCTGGATTGCCAGCTGTTCGACTACGAGAACCAGGTCGGCACCGAATACCTGTTCGGCACCGTCCGCTGCCCGGCGCTCAGCGAGCAGCTCGGCCAGGGTGTCGCGGTGATCAGCGACGAACGCGCCGGGCTGAACCTGAAGACACCATTGGTGGCGGCATTCGCCCGGGCGGTCAGCCAGTTGATCGCCCCGTTCGTGATGGCCGAGCAGGAAAAACTCAGACACCTGGAACGCGCCACCACCTCCGGGCGCACCGCACACATGATCGAGCACCTGTTGCAGCGCATGAGCCAGGCGGCGATCCACGATTTCGGCATCGTGGCGCCGGCCAGCGCAACGACAGTCCCCTCGGACACCGATGCGCAACCGGCTGCGCTGCGCTTCAGCACGCCGTTCTACTATCGCCAGCCGGAGCGCCCATTTCACATCCGCTTGCTGCTCGATCCACAGCAACTGCCACCGGACACGATCCTGCAGGTGGACGCCAGCCTCAGCGAAGGGCTGAGCATCGATCCGGCGCCCGCGCCTGTTCCGCTACAGGCGCTACGCGACAAGCCATGCATGGAGTGGACGGTCGCCGGCCAGTCGGCGGCCGCTCATGGCGAGATCGTCGTGCGCGCCGGCAACTACCTGGCCTGGTGCGAGATTGTTATCGCCGAGCACGCGTCGACACATGCTCACCACCACCCCGCGGGGCAACACCATGCCACTGCGCACCGCCCTGCGCGCGATCACGGTGAGGCCATGTTCACCGGCTACGAGTTCCGCTATCTCGGCGAAGACCGGGATCGCGCCGTCTACAGTCCGGAAGAACGCAAGATCCTGATCAATACCGCGGCACCCACCGTGCAGCTGTACGTCGACGGCCACGGCAACTTCCGCGATTCGGCACGCCTGCTGCTGGCCGAGCTGTTCATGGACGTGATCGCCGAGGAACTGGCGCGCCGGAAGCTGGGCAAATCGGCGCTGGCCGACGACGTCGCCGCGTTCCATGCGGCCAAGCGCGAGATCATTCGCCGCTACGGCAGCGACATCCACCTGACCTTCATGGGCGGCTGACGGCGCCAGTCGGTAGCGCAGAACTCAGCGTGTTGCGCGGCACGTGTCGCCCGTGGGAGGCGATGCCGCTTGCGCAGCCGGCAGCCTGTCGCCGTCTGTCAGCGAGTCAGCCGGGTGACCGTCGCCTGCATCGCGCCGGCAAACGGGCGCGACGGCAGGTAACGCCTCAGGCGCAGCGCCGGGCGCTCCACCAGGTGGAACGACAGCACGCCCATGGCCAGGCTGGCGGTCATGCTCAGCGCGATGAAGCCGTACAGCGAGAGCTGTTCGGTGCCGAGCCAGTGGATCAGCAGCTGTTGCAAGGGAAAACCGAAGAGGTAGATACCGAACGAGAAATCGCCATGGCGACCGAAGCGCGCCAGCCGCGGAATTCTCGCAAAAGCTAAATATACGACCAGATAGGGCAGGGTCAGCATCGCCGCGACGCCCCCAACGCCAGCACCGATGCCGACCGCCAACACCACGGCCAGCGCAAGAGCCAGCACGCCGCCGCGCGGAACCCTGTCAAACAACAGGTACAGTGCCACGCCCGCGTAAAAGTAGGCACCGAGCCGGATCAGGTTGACCAAGCCACGGCTATCCACGTCGAGCAGTGTCAGCAGGCCGATGTTGAGCAACATCAGGGCAAGAGCGCCAACCAGCACCGTCGAGCGCCGCAGAAGGCCGCTCAGGGCCAGGCCGACGAGCGAAAGGTCCATCAAGATTACGAACGGCAGCGTCCAGATGGAGCCGTTGACCGTATGCGGAAAGGGGTTGGCCGCAAACACGCCGGGCAGTCGATACTGGCCCCAGAAGAACAGGTTGGACAAGTAGCCCCAGGTCTGGCTGTCGCTGTAATAGCGGCCAAGCGGCAGATCGGTCGCCAGCGGCCCGACTACCAGAACGGTCAGCAGCGTCACCACCGTCAGGGCCGGCAAGATCCGCAGCAGCCGTTTGGCAAAGAACGCGAAGACCTGCTGGCTGTTCTGCCAAGACGCGGTGATCAGGAATCCGCTGATCACGAAGAACATGTAGACGGCAATCGGACCGATACCGAACTGCCCCCCAGCTACCGCCAGCGGATTGCTGCGTTCATACAGCCAGAAGCTGTGACTGACCACCACCATCATCGCCGCGAGAAAGCGCAGAAAGTCGAAATTGTTTTCGCTGCGTGCCGGATGCTCCATCTGTTGCTCCCTGTCCCTTTCTCCAATTCAAAGCGCCACCCTGGACAATGTTCGGCCCAGTGACAGACGGCTAACTTCGTCCCGCATCGGCCCAGGTAGTTCCCTCGCAAAAGACAGGTTTATTGTCCGTTCGTCGCCCACGGACGCAGCGCAGAAGCCTGACGCAGCCGGTCCGCGCGGACACTCAGCGCTTTTTCGCCGGTTTGCCGCCGCCCAGGCTCGGTACCTTGCGAATCGGCTTGGCGTTGGGCTTTTCGCTCTCGTCGAACCAGTTGCCGAGATGGATCTTGCCCTTGCCGCCGGCATCCTTGGGCTTTTTCGGTTTCTTCGGCTTCTTGATGATCTGCCCGCCCAGTGTGGTGGTCGGCACGCGGTGGTCCGGCACGAAGCCCAGCTCGTCGTGGCGCGGCAGCACCTGGTTGATCAGGGTTTCGATGGCGGCGAGCTGATCGACTTCATCGGCACTGACCAGGGAAACCGCTTCGCCCGTGGCGCCGGCGCGACCGGTACGGCCGATGCGGTGTACGTAATCCTCGGCGACGATCGGCAGGTCGAAGTTGACCACCTGCGGCAGATCATGGATGTCCAGCCCGCGCGCGGCGACATCGGTCGCCACCAGCACCTGCACTTCGCCCGCCTTGAAGCGCTCCAGCGCGCGCAGCCGCGAGGCCTGTGGCTTGTCGCCGTGGATCGCATCGCTGGAAATGCCCGCAGCCTGCAGCTCGTCGACCAGCTGATCGACGCCCTTGCGCGTCTTGACGAACACCAGCACCTGGCCCCAGCGCTTCTCCGCCAGCAGGTGCAGGAACAGTTCGCTCTTGCGCTTCTTGTCCACCGGCACCAGCCACTGTTTGACCGTCTTCGCCGCGGCGTTGCGCGGGCTGACCTCGACCGACAGCGGATCGCGCAGCAGCTCGCGGGCCATCTGCCGGATCGCCTCGGAGAAGGTCGCGGAAAACAGCAGCGTCTGGCGCTTCTTCGGCAGAGCGGAGAACAGCTGATCCAGCTCGTCGGCGAAACCGAGGTCGAGCATGCGGTCAGCCTCGTCCAGCACCAGCGCCTGCAACTGGTTGAAGCCCACCGCGTTCTGCCGGTAGAGGTCGAGCAGGCGACCGGGCGTGGCCACCAGCACGTCGATGCCCTTGCGCAGCGCCATCATCTGCGGATTGATGCTGACCCCGCCATACACCGCATAGGTGCGCAGCGGCAGGTTCTGCCCGTAGACGCGAAAACTCTCGTGCACCTGCTCGGCCAGCTCGCGGGTCGGCACCAGTACCAGCGCGCGTACCGAATTGCTCGCCACCTTGGCGCCTTCCATGGTCAGGCGCTGCAGCAATGGCAGGGCGAAGCCAGCGGTCTTGCCGGTGCCGGTCTGCGCCGCCGCCATCAGGTCGCGGCCCTTGAGCACGGCGGGAATGGCTTCGATCTGCACCGGCGTCGGCTTGCGGTAATCGAGGGTTTCCAGGGTCCGCAGCAGCGGATCGATCAGGCCCAGGGAGGCGAAGGTCATGGCAGGCTCGCAGCGCCGTTTCGGCGGGATGAAAAAGGGCGGATTCTAGCAGCAGCGCGGCAGCGCTCGCTCGGCCGCGCCTCATGGCGAACGCCGTTCGAGCGGATTTACGTTTTGCCATAACCGGCGGTGGCGGCGAACAACGCACTGCCGCAGGATAGGCGCGGCGCCACGGCGTCAAACCCTCACCTTCACGGAGACATCGATGGAAGCGCTGCTTGCCCACGGCCCCTTCGCCGAATTCGCCATGCTGCTGATCATCTCGGCGGTGGTCGGCGCGATTGCCGTGAGCCTGCGCCAACCCTTGCTGATCTCCTACATCGTGGTCGGCATTCTGCTCGGCCCGGCGCTGTTCGGTCCGGTCAATGCGGCTGAGCAGATCCACCTGCTGGCCGAAATCGGCGTTGCCGTGCTGCTGTTCGTGGTCGGGCTCAAGCTCGACCTCGCGCATATCCGCAATATCGGCCCGGTGGCGCTGGCTACGGGGCTGGGGCAGCTGACCTTCACCATCATCTTCGGCTTCGCGCTCACCCTGCTGATGGGCAAGAGCGCCATGGAAGCGCTTTACATCGCGGTGGCGCTGACCTTTTCCAGCACCATCATCATCGTCAAGCTGCTCTCGGACAAACACGAGCTGGACTCGCTGCACGGGCGTATCGCGGTCGGCTTTCTGATCGTTCAGGACCTTGCCGTGGTGCTGGCGATGATGACCATGAGTGCCCTGCGCGGCGCCGGCGATGCCGGCTGGGCCGAGGTCTCCGGCTCGCTGCTGATACGCCTGGCCGGCGCGGCCATCGTGATGTATGTGCTGATGCGCTACATCCTGCCGAAGCTGGTCAGCCGCATGGCGCGCTCGCAGGAGCTGCTGCTGATCTTCGCCATCGCCTGGGGCACCGGGCTGGCTGCGCTGGGCGACTACGTCGGTTTCAGCAAGGAGGCCGGGGCCTTCGTCGCCGGCTTCTCGCTGGCCTCGACGGCGTATCGCGAGGCGATGAACGCGCGCCTAACCGGCATCCGCGACTTCATGCTGCTGTTCTTCTTCATCGACCTGGGCGGCAGGCTGGATTTTTCCACCCTCGGCAACGAGATCCTGCCGGCCGTCGTGCTGGCGTTGTTCGTGCTGATCGGCAATCCGCTGATCGTCATGGCGATCATGGGCTACATGGGTTATCGCAAGCGCACCGGCTTTCTCGCCGGACTGACGGTGGCGCAGATCAGCGAGTTCTCCATCGTCTTCGTCGCCATGGGCATCACCCTCGGCCATGTCGGGCCGCAAGCGCTGGGGCTGACCACGCTGGTCGGACTGGTGACCATCATGCTCTCGACCTACATGATTCTGTTCTCGCAACCGCTCTACGAACGGCTGGCGCCCTGGCTCGGCGTGTTCGAGCGCAAACGCCCCTATCGCGAGCTGGAAGTGGAGGCTCTGGGGAAGCCGCAGGGCCATCCGCGCATCATCGTCTTCGGCCTGGGCCGCTATGGCTCGCGCCTGTTGCAGCAGCTGGCGGCGGCGCGAATGCCGGTGCTTGGAGTTGATTTCGACCCGGAAGCCGTGCGCACCCTGCGCCGCAGCAAGCTACCGGTCCGTTTCGGCGATGGCGAGGACCCCAGCTTTCTCGAGTCCTTGCCGCTGCAGCATGCCGAATGGGTGGTCACCAGCTTTCCGCAGTGGGAGGCCAATCGCGCCTTCCTCCACGCGCTCAAACATGCCGGCTTCCAGGGCAAGATCGCCGGGGTGGTGCGCGATGACCAGCATGGCAAGGCGCTGGATGCAGCCGGCGTCGCGCGCGTACTGAACCCCTTTACCGATGCCGCCGATTTCGCCGCACGCAGCCTGATCGAGGAGCTCGGCACCAAGCCCAAGCCACCAACGCACCCAGTCGCGAAGCGCTGAAAGCGGCCATGTGTGCCGCGCTGGCAGACCAGCGGACTTCAGCAAGAGGCCGTTCCGCCGCTAACCTGCCATCAGTCCGGTCCCCATCGAGTGCGTCCATGAGTTCAAGCAACACCCGCAACGCCCCAGCTGCCGATGCCCATGCCTGTCATGGCGCCAGCGAGCACGGCGCCTGCCCCAGCTGCGCCAGCGGCGAACGCCTGGGCTTCGGCTTCAGCTACGCCTTTCAACCGATCATCGACCTGCGCAGCCGGCAGATATTCGCTCATGAGGCGCTGGTGCGCGGCGTCGGCGGCGAGCCGGCCCCCACCGTGCTGTCTCAGGTCAACGAGGACAATCGGTTTCGCTTCGATCAGGCCGGCCGGGTCAAAGCAATCAAGACCGCTGCCAAACTGGGCATGCAGAGCAAGCTGTCGATCAATTTCATGCCCAACGCCATCTACCGCCCCGAGCTGTGCATCCGCTCGACGCTGGAAGCCGCCCGCGCCCATGACTTTCCGATCGAGCGGATCATCTTCGAGACCGTCGAAGGCGAACGCATCAGCGATGGCAAATGGCTGACCGAAGTGTTCCGCGAATACCAGCGCATCGGCTTTCTCACCGCCATCGACGACTTCGGTGCGGGCTTTGCCGGGCTCAACCTGCTGGCCGACTTTCAGCCGGACCTCATCAAGCTGGACATGGACCTGATCCGCGGCATCGACCAGAGCCGTCCGCGTCAGGCCATCGTGCGGGCGACGGTGGCGATGTGCGAAGAGCTGGGCATCCAGGTGATTGGTGAAGGTATCGAGACCGCCGACGAATGCAGCGCCCTGTTCGACCTGGGCATTCACCTGATGCAGGGCTATCTGTTCAGCCGGCCGCTGTTCGAGGCCTGCGGCCAGGCGGAACAGCTCGCCTGGCCGCAGTAATCATCAGGCGCGCAGCAGCTTGAGCAGTTCCTGCGCCGCCGCTTCCGATGAGGCGGGGTTCTGCCCGGTTACCAGCAAGCCGTCGACCTGCACGTAGGGCTTCCAGTCCGCCCCCTTGCTGTACTGGCCGCCCCGCTCGCGCAGGCGGTCTTCGAGCAGGAACGGCACCACTTCGGTCAGCTCCACACCGGCTTCCTCGCCATTGGTAAAACCGGTGACGCGCTTGCCCTTGACCAGGTATTCGCCATCCTTGCCGCGAACCTCGGTCAGTGCAGCCGGTGCATGGCAGACCGCGGCCACCGGCTTGTCGGCTTTGACGAAGGACTCGATCAGCGCGATGGAAGTCGGGTTATCCACCAGATCCCACAGCGGGCCATGGCCGCCGGGGTAGAACACCGCGTCGAAATCCTCGGCCGTGACCTGATCCAGCCGGTAGGTATTGGCCAGCAGGGTCTGCGCCTCGCCGTCGCCGTTGAAGCGCTCGGTGGCCTCGGTCTGGGCGTCGGGTTCGTCGCTCTTCGGGTCGAGCGGCGGCTCGCCACCCTCGGGCGAAGCGAGTACCACCTGCGCGCCGGCATCTAGGAAGACGTAGTACGGCGCAGCGAATTCCTCCAGCCAGAAGCCGGTCTGTTTGCCGGTGTCGCCCAGCTGGTCGTGGGACGTGAGCACGATAAGAATTTTCATGGAGCCTCCTTGTTGAAGCGCGACGTGAACAGTTGAGACTGCCCTCACGGGCACATTGCTCCGCGAGCAAATCACATCCATGAAAAAGGGCGCCGCAGCGCCCTTCTAAAACCACCGTTCCGGTCAGATACGGAAGCTGTCCACCAGCTGCTTGAGCCGGCGCGCCTGCTGGTCCAGGTCGCCGCAGGCGCGCAAGGTCGACTGCAGGTTCTCCACGCCCTGCTGGTTCAGCGTGTTGATCTCGGTGATGTCCATGTTCAGTGACTCGATCACCGCGGTCTGTTCCTCGGTGGCGGTGGCCACCGACTGGTTCATGCCGTCGATCTCGCCGATGCGCTGAGTGACCTCGCCGAGGCGCTCGCCGGCGCGGTCGGCGATGGAGACGCTGGACTCGCTCTGCCGCTGACTCTCGGTCATGGTCTGCACCGAGGCGCCGGCGCCGACCTGCAGCTGTTCGATCATCTGCTGGATTTCCTGCGCCGAACTCTGCGTGCGGTGCGCCAGGTTGCGTACCTCGTCGGCGACCACTGCGAAGCCGCGGCCTGCCTCACCGGCCCGTGCCGCTTCGATGGCGGCATTCAGCGCGAGCAGGTTGGTCTGCTCGGAAATGCCCTTGATCACCTCGAGAATCTGGCCAATGTCGACGGTCTTGGCGTTGAGCGCTTCGATCTGCGCACAGGACGCGCTGATCTTCGCCGACAGCTCGCGCATCGCGGCGATGTTCTGCTCGACCACCTGACGACCGTCCTCGGCCTGATGCCGCGCACCGCTGGCCTGCTGCGAGGCATCGGCCGCGTTGCGCGCGATCTCCTGCGCGGCGGCGCCGAGCTCGTTGATCGCTGCCGCCACGCTGTTGGTGCGGCTGGCCTGCTCATCGGAGTTGGCCATCGACGAGTTGGACGCTGCCAACACCCGGGCGGCAACCTCATTGACCTGCTGCGTCGCGGAGGACACTTCGCGGATGGAGGTATGAATACGCTCGACGAAGCGGTTGAAGGCCGAGGCCAGTTCGCCGAATTCGTCCTTCGACTGCACCGCCAGTCGCCGGGTCAGATCGCCCTCACCTTCGGCGATGTTGGCCATGGCGCGGCCCATGTCGGTGAGGGGACGCATCAGCACGCGCATCAGCATGCCGAGCAACAGCAGGATCACACCAACGGCGGTCAGTGCCGCGACCACAGCGGAGGTGCGGAAGCTGGCCAGGGCGGCGTAGGCCTTGGCCTTGTCCAGCGAGATACCGACGTACCAACTCACCGAGGGCAGGCCCTGCACGCGGCTGAAGCTGAGGATGCGGGTCTGTCCGTCCAGTTCGGCCTCGCTGTAGTTGGCGTCCAGCGACGGCGTGTGCCCCGGGAACAGTTCGCCAAGCGACTTCATCACCTTGCTGCCGTCCGGGTGCACCAGGATCTTGCCGTCGCCGCTGACCAGGAAGGCATGGCCCATGCCGTTGAAGTCCAGCGCGTTGATGATCTCAACCAGTACCTTGAGCCCCAGATCTCCGCCGACGACGCCAATGTTCCGACCGTTCTGCTGCGCCGGGGTGGCGATGGATATGACCAGCTCGCCGCTCGCCGCATCCACATAGGGTTCGGTCAGCGTCGAGCCGCCGGCGGCTATCGCGTCCTTGTACCAAGGGCGCGCGCGTGGATCGTAGTCGGCGGGCATCTCTTCGGCAGGCCGCATGAGGAAGCTGCCATCCTGCCCACCGAGGTAACTGAACATGAAGGTCGAAGCCAGTGCCTTCTGCTCGAGCAGCTCAGCTACTCGGGCTTCGGCGTCGTCGCTGCCGATGCTCTGCGCGGCGCTTTCCACCAGCAGGATACGGCCGGACAACCAGTTCTGAATGTTGTGCGCGGTGACGTCGCCCATCTCATCGAGGTAGCTGTTGAGATTGTCGCGAATGGCATTGCGCTGCAGATAGTCGTTGAACAGGGTGAACAACGAGAAGGTCGCAATCACGATCAGCGATGCGGCCAGAAGGATCTTGTGGCTGAACTTCAGGTGCTTGGGCATGGCGTGGTCCGCAACGGTTCGGGCAAATAGAGCGTCCGTGTTCCGTGCGCCAGATCCCTGGCTCTCAGTCAGGGTGTCGGCCAAGCGCAGCCGAACTTTACAATTGCATGACGTAGAGCAACTCGTGCACCAGGCCTGCCGGCGAACGGTCGGCACCGTGCACGCCGTAATCGCAGCCGCAGAAACGAAAACGCCAGCCTCGCGGCTGGCGTTTCCTGTCGCGCCGATGAACTCAGCGCCCGGCCAGCGCCGGCATCACTCGCGGGCGCAGCAGCTCGCCGACCAGGGTGAGTGCACCGATCGCGCCGGCGATCCAGTACCAGCGCTGCAGCGGGTCGAAGCCCAACCAGCCGAGGGCGTGCAGGAACACCATCAGGATCAGCACCGGGCAGACGTAGCGGACCATGAACAGCCACAGTGCGTAGCCCAGCGGCGGCAAGTTCAGCTCGTCGCGCATGATCTCGCTGCGCAGTGCGTAACCGGCCAGCAGCACGGTGAAGATCCCGCCCAGCGGCATCATCCAGCGCGAGGTCAGGTAATCCAGCCAGTCGAAGAAGTTCTTGCCCATCGGCGTCCAGCCGGACATGAGGTTGAACGAGAGCATCGCCAGCATGCTGATCACCAGCAGTACCGCACCCGAGCCCATCGCCGCCTTCAGGCGCGAGATGCCGTGCTTCTCGTTGAGGTAGGCAACGGTGGCTTCGATCATCGAGATCGCCGAGGTCAGCGCTGCGATCGATACCATGGCGAAGAACAGCACGCCGAACGCAGTGCCGAACGGCATCTGCTGGAAGGCCAGCGGCAGGCTCATGAAGATCAGGCCAGGGCCGGCGGTCGGGTCCATGCCATTGGCGAAGATGATCGGGAAGATCGCCAGGCCCGCCAGCAGCGCGACGCAGGTGTCGGCGATGGCGACCATGAAGGTGGTGCGGGCGATGGACTGGTCATCCGGGATGTACGAGCCGTAGGTGAGGATCGCACCGGAAGCCAGGCTGAGGGTGAAGAACGCGTGGCCAAGCGCGGCCAGCAGCGCCTCACCGGTGATCTTCGAGGTATCGAAGCTGAACAGGAAGGCGAAGCCCTGATCGAAGCCGCCACTGGTCACCGCGTAACCCACCAGGATCAGCAGCAGCACGGCCAGGCCCGGCATCATCCAGCGCACGGCGTTCTCGATGCCCTTCTGCACACCCTTGGCGACGATCCACAGGGTCAGCAGCGCTACCAGCAGACTCCAGCCGCCGAGCTGCCAGGGGTTGGAGTTGTGCGCCTCGAATACGCCGCCCAATGCCTCGACGCTGGTCGCGGCCAGGGAGCCGTCGAGCATCTTCACCGTGTAGGCGAAGGCCCAGCCGGCAACCACCACATAGAAGCAGAGGATCAGGAAGCCGGCCGTCATGGCCATGCCGCCGACCGCCTTCCACAGCGGGTTGCCGTTGTTCTCGCGGACCACCCGGCCGATGGCGTCGATCGGGCTGCCACGGCCGCGGCGACCGATGGCGATCTCGCACATCATTACCGGTACGCCGATGGCGAGGATGCACAGCAGGTACATCAATACGAAGGCACCACCGCCGAACTCGCCGGTGATGTAGGGGAATTTCCAGATGTTGCCCAGGCCCACGGCGGAGCCGGTTGCCGCGAGGATGAAGCCCCAGCGCGACAGCCAGAGGTTCTTCGGTTTTTCACGAGTCATACGTCACCTGTTTGTTGTTATCTGTGACGGGATCGGGACCGTCGCGCAGGGCGCGGCGGCGTGCAAGGCGGATTCAGTCGTTCATTGAGCGTCGGGCTGCACCTCCGGCGCGGCCTGCTGGAAGGCCGGAAGCGTCTCGCAGCGGGCAACGATCTCGAGAATGCGTGGATACGCCGCGAGGTCACAGGCAAAACGGCGCGCATTGTATACCTGCGGCACCAGGCATGCCTCCAGATAACCTGGCCGATCGTTCAGGGAAAGCTTGTCACCAAAGGTTTCCAGGCCCTGCTCCACCGCCGCCAGCCCCTGGCTGACCCAATGCCGATACCAGGCATTCTTCGCCTCGTCATCGACGCCCAGTTCGGCGCTGAGGTACTGCAGCACGCGCAGGTTGTTCAGCGGATGGATCTCGCAGGCGATGTGCATGGCCAGCGAGCGCACCTGGGCGCGCTCAACCGGATCGGCCGGCAGCAGCGCCGGTACCGGAAACACCTCGTCGAGGTACTCCAGGATCGCCAGCGACTGGCTGATGCGCGCGCCGCCATTGCCTTCGTCCACCAGCAGCGGCACCAGCTGCTGCGGGTTGAGGGCGCGGTAATCGGCCGCACGCTGCTGGCCGCCATCCTTGACCAGATGCACCGGCACCTGGCGGTAGGCCAGGCCCTTCAGATTCAGCGCGATGCGCACCCGGTAGGCGGCACTGGAGCGCCAGTAGCCGTAGAGCGTCAGCTCAGTGCCCATAGCGCTCCACCTGCTGATCGATGGCACCAAAGATGCTCTGCCCGGCGGCGTCGAACATCTCGATGCGCACCCGGTCGCCGAACTTGAGGAACGGCGTCTTCGCCTCGCCGTGCTCGACGACCTCGAGCATGCGTTTCTCGGCCAGGCAGGACGAGCCGGCGCTGCGGTCGTAGTTCGACACCGTACCCGAACCGATGATGGTGCCGGCGCCCAGCGGACGGGTGCGCGCGGCATGGGCAACCAGGGTCGGGAAGTTGAAGGTCATGTCGGTGCCGGCATCCGGCTGGCCGAACAGCTCGCCGTTGATGTGCGAGACCAGCGGCCGATGCACCTTGCCGTCGCGCCAGGTTTCGCCTAACTCGTCCGGCGTCACCGCCACCGGCGAGAAGCTCGACGACGGCTTGCTCTGGTAGAAGCCGAAGCCCTTGGCCAGCTCGCCGGGGATCAGGTTGCGCAGCGACACGTCGTTGACCAGCATCAGCAGCTGGATGTGCGAGGCCGCCTCGGCCGGCGTCGCACCCATGGGCACGTCGTCGGTGATCACCGCCAGCTCGCCTTCCAGGTCGATGCCCCAGGCCTCGTCGGCCAGGCGGATCGGGCTGTGCGGCGGGATAAAAGCATCGGCGCCGCCCTGGTACATCAGCGGGTCGTGCCAGAAGGATTCCGGCATCTCCGCACCACGCGCCTTGCGCACCAGCTCGACGTGGTTGACGTAGGCACTGCCGTCGGCCCAGTGATAGGCACGGGGCAGCGGGCTGTGGCAGGCGGTCTGGTCGAAGGCGAATGCGCCCTCCTCCAGCCCGTCGTTGAGGCGCTGGTAGACCGCTTCCAGCTTCGGCTTGCAGTAGTTCCAGTCATCCAGCGCGGCCTGCAGCGTGGCGGCGATCTGCGGCACTTTCACCGCCTGGGCGAGATCACGGGAGACCACGACGAGCACGCCGTCGCGGCCCTGGTTGAGGGTTGCGAGTTTCATCAGGATTCCTTGCCCGGCGCACGCCAGGAGTTGACGTATTCGGGGACATCGACGGCGGCGGCAGCCTCGCCGACTTCCAGCGCGCGGCGGGTGTCGATCATCACTGCCACCTCGTCGGCAAAGGTCGCCGGGTCATCCTGCGCCTTCTTCAGCGCCTTCGGATGCGGCCCGTGGGGGAAGCCGCAAGGGTGGAAGGTCACCATGCCCTGCTCGATGTTGTCGCGGCTGAAGAAGTTGCCGCGGTGGTAGAACAGCACTTCGTCGTAGTCATCGTTGTTGTGGAAGAACGGCACCTTTAGCGCACCCGGATCGGATTCCACCGGCCGCGGGGTGAAGGTGCAGACCACGAAACCGTTGGCGACGAAGGTGGTGTGCGCTGACGGCGGCAGGTGGTAGCGATGGCTCATCAGCGGGCGGATGTCGCGCCAGTTGAGCCGTACCACGGTGTTGTCGCCATGCCAGCCGACCACGTCCAGCGGGTTGTACGGGTAGGTCACGGTGGTGATCTGGTCGCGCCGCTTGATGCGGATCTGCCAGGGGTTCTCGTCCTGCTGCGCACGGAAGGCGTCGTCCAGGCGCGGATGATCGAGCACCGCGGCGTCGAAGATCGCGTGCGGGCCGACCAGGCCCTTGTCCGGCAGCTGGTAGGCGCCGTCGGTGTTCTCGATCAGCAGCATGAACACCGGCTGCGTCGCCTCGATGCGCCAGGCGGTGCCGCGCGGGATCATCAGGTAGTCGCCGTCGCGGAATTCCAGGTGGCCGAAGTCGCAGTACAAATGCCCGGCGCCCTCATGGATGAACAGCAGCTCGTCACCGTCGCCGTTGCGCACCAGATGACGCATGGCGCCGTTGGTCTTCCACAGGCGCAGCTTGACGTCGGCGTTGTGCAGCGCCAGCGGCGCCTGCAGCGGGCAGTCGCCTTCGCTGGGGATCTGATTGAAGTTGAAGGCGTGCGGACGCAGCGGGCCTTCCCAGTCGATCCAGCCGGTCGGCGGATGCTTGTGATGCAGGTGCGAAGCCGGGCCGAAGAAGCCTTCCCGGCCCATTTCGCGCTCGTAGGTGCCCTGCGGAAAATCGCAGTGCGCCTGACGCGAACTCTCACCCTCGCGGATGGGGAAACTGATCCATTTGCGGCTCATGTGCCTCTCCTCGTGATACCGCGTGATCTGAATGGCGCTGCGGTGGTTGCCGATGCGTAGGGTGGAAGACTGCGAAGCATCTTCCACGCGTCTGTGTCAGGCCGACCGAACACGTGGATGTGCTGCGCGACATCCACCCTACGCAAACCACCTCGGCCCCGAACTTACTCGTCCGCCTTGATCACGCCGCGGCGCAGCTGGTCTTCCTCGATGGATTCGAACAGCGCCTTGAAGTTGCCTTCGCCGAAGCCCTGGTTGCCCTTGCGCTGGATGATCTCGAAGAAGATCGGACCGATCACCGTGTTGGTGAAGATCTGCAGCAGAATGCCGTCATCGCCCGGTGCACCATCGATCAGGATATTCAGCTCACGCAGCACGTCGGTCGGCTCGCCGTGGCCGGCGACGCGGGTGTCGACCTTCTCGTAGTAGGTGTCCGGGGTGGTCATGAAGTCCACGCCGTTGGCACGCAGCTGGCGCACGGTGGCGTAGATATCGTCGGTGGACAGCGCGATGTGCTGGATGCCCTCGCCGTGGTACTCGCGGATGAATTCCTCGATCTGCGACTTGTCGTCGGCCGACTCGTTGATCGGGATGCGGATCTTCCCGCACGGTGCGGTCATGGCGCGGGAGAACAGGCCGGTCAGCTTGCCTTCGATGTCGAAGTAGCGAATCTCACGGAAGTTGGCGATGCGCTCGTAGAAGCCGGACCACACGTCCATCTGCCCGCGCATGACGTTGTGGGTCAGGTGGTCGATGCACATCAGGCCGACGGCGTTGTCATTCGGCGTGCGCCCTTCGATGTACTCGAAGTCGACGTCGTAGATGCTCTTGTCGCCGTAGCGATCGACGAGATACAGCAGCGAGCCGCCGATGCCTTCGACACAGGGGATGTTCAGCTCGCCGAAGTTGGCGTGGCTGCCGACCAGCTTGGCGCCCTGGGATTCGACGTAGGCCGCCGCCTGGGCGGCATTCTTCACCCGGAAGGCCATGGCGCAGGCGCTCGGCCCGTGCTTTTCGGCAAACGCATGCACATGCCCGGTGGGGCTGCCGTTGAGCACGATGTTGATGTCGTGCTGCTGGAACAGCCAGACCTCCTTGGAGCGGTGCTTGGCGGTTTCGGTGAAGCCCATCTGGGTGAACAGCGTGCGCAGCTGCTCGATGCCTTCGGCATTCGGCGCGGTGAATTCGACGAACTCGAAGCCGTCGGTACCAATGGGATTGTGTTGCTCGATCTTGTTCACGGCGTTCATATCGCCTCCTGATTATTGTTGTGAGGACTGCCGCTGCACGGCTTGGCTGGCCCCATCACACCCCAGGGCCGAGCGCCGAACAATGCTGTTTACGGGTACGGCAAGCAGCCGACGCCATCCCTGCTGTCAGGTTTTCCTTACAGCGCCTGTTTCGCTGAAAAGCCTGGCCCGGCGGCTTGCCAGGCGTAACGAAAAGCTGACAGAGCGGTGCGACAACCTGCCGCACATGTCATCTCCCGCTTAACCTGGCGCATAAAAAAGGTGGGCTGAAGCCCACCCCATGAAGGCCTGCGTCGGCCTTCCGATAGGATGGACCTGAGCCCACCAAAAGGACTTCGATAGAAGCCCGCAGCATTCTTGTAGAGTGGGCTTCAGCCCACCAGGCGACCCGCTAGATCAAGCCGAGCAGGTTGAGAAACACCAGCACGATGGCCACTGGCGTGCCGTAGCGCAGCAGGTTCCACCAGGCCTGGAACAGCCCGGCGTTGCGAATGCCGATGGCCTCGCTGACCACCTGACGCTGCAGCACCCAGCCGGTGAACAGCACGGTGCCCAGCCCGCCCAACGGCATCAGCCAGTTGGTGGTGAGGTAGTCCAGGGTGTCGAAGAAGGTCTTGCCGAACAGCTGGTAGTCCGCCCAGTGATTGAAGGAGAACACGCTGCCCAGGCTCAGCAGCCAGAGCACCAGACCGCTGCCCAGCACGGCCTTGGTCCGGCTGATACGGAAGCGTTCGGTGAGCCAGGCGATGCTCGGCTCGGAGAGCGAGATGGCCGACGTCAGCGCGGCGATCACCAGCATGATGAAGAACAACCCACCGACGACCTGCCCCAACGGCATCTGGCCAAAGGCTATCGGCAGCGTGACGAAGATCAGCCCCGGCCCGGCACCCGGCTCCAGGCCGTTGCCGAACACCAGCGGGAAGATCGCCAGGCCGGCCAGCAGCGCCACCGCGGTATCGGCCAGCGCCACCAGAATCGAGGTCTTGGCGATCGAGGTGCCTTCCGGCAGGTAGGAGCCGTAGACCATCATCGCGCCGCAGCCCAGGCTCAGGGTGAAGAAGGCATGGCCGAGGGCGATCAGCACGCTCTGCGCGGTCAGCGCGGAGAAATCCGGCACGAAGAGAAACTGCAGCGCCTGGGCGAATTCGCCTTCGATGGCGGCGTAAACGACCAGCACCAGCATCAGCACGAACAGCCCTGGCATCAGAAAGCGCAGCGATCGCTCCAGCCCGCCGCGCACGCCGAAGCCGACGATCAGCATGGTCGCCGCCAGCACCAGCGTGGCGCAGACCACCAGGCGCAGCGGGTCCGCCAGCAGCGCGCCGAACAGCTCGCCGCTGGCCTCGCCGCTGACCCCGGCGAAGCCGCCGCTGAAGGTCGCCGGCACATAGGCCAGCGCCCAGCCAGCCACCACCAGATAGAAACTCAGGATGAGAAAGCCAGTCAGCCCGCCGAGCCAGCCGACCACGCGCCAGCGCGAACTGGCTCCGGCTTCACGGGCCAGCCGAGCGACGGCGCCATCAGGATTCGCCCGACCGCGACGGCCGATCATCACCTCGGTCATCAGCAGCGGAATGCCGATCAGCAGGATGCAGGCGAGATACACCAGAACGAAGGCACCGCCGCCGTTCTGCCCGGTCACGTAGGGGAATTTCCAGATATTGCCCAGGCCCACCGCCGAGCCGGTGGCGGCGAGGAAGAACACCCAGCGCGACGACCACAGGCCGCGGCTGGCGTTGTCTTGGATGCGTGCGCGCGCGCCGGCGAAGGTGCCGGCCGCGAGGCTGGTTTTATCGGACATTGCGGATTCCTGCTTGTTGTTTTTGTCAGGGATGGTGCGAACGAACGGAGCGGGCGCAGCGCTGGCATTCAGAGCCCGCCGCCCCGCTCAGCGAAGGCCGGCGCACTCAGGCGGCCGGCCGGGATCACTCATGAAGCCTGGCGCTTGAACGCTTCGGTTTGCGGCACGCCACCGGCGTGCAGCCGCTCCAACGCCAGGCGATCGGCGATCACCGAAGTCGGTTCACCGCTGGCAGCGGAGCGGGTGAAGATCTCGCCCAGCGTGTCGCCGATGGCTTTCACATGGGCGTCGATCTGCGCGGCGCTGCCGCCGGTGCGCTGGTAGTAGACGTCGATGATGCCGCCGGCGTTTATCGCGTAGTCCGGCGCGTAGAGCTGGTTGCGCCGCTGCAGTTCGATGCCGATCTCGGCGGTTGCCAGCTGGTTGTTCGCCGCGCCGGCGATCACCGGGGCGCGCAGCACTTCCAGGGTCTGCTCGTTGAGGATGCCGCCCATGGCGCAGGGCGCGAAAACGTCCACGTCCAGGCCGTAGATGTCCTGCGGACGCACCACGTTGGCGCCCACTTCCTCCATCGCCTGCTTGACGTTGGCATCGAAGATGTCTGCCACCCACAGCTCGGCGCCGGCAGCTTTGAGGTGCCGCGCCAGGCCCAGGCCGACATGGCCGACGCCCTGGATCGCCACCTTCAGCCCGGCCAGGTCATCGCGACCGAGGCGCTGACGCACCGCTTCCTTGAGGCCGACGAACACCCCGTAAGCGGTGGATGGCGAGGGGTCGCCGCTGGCGATACTGCCATCCAGCGTGGTGCGCGGCGTGGCGCCCACCACATGGCGGGTGCGCTGGGCAAACGCCTGCATCTCGGCATCGCCGGTGCCGGAATCCGCAGCGGTGATATAGCGCCCACCGAGGCTGTCGACGAAGTCGCCCATCGCATGCAGCAGCGTCTGGCTCTTGCCGGTGTGCGGGTCGCCGATGATCACCGCCTTGCCGCCGCCGAGCTTGAGTCCGGCCAGCGAGGATTTCAGGGTCATCCCGCGCGACAGCCGCAGCACATCGCGCAGGGCGTCGTCGTCATTGGCATAGGGGAACATCCGGCAGCCACCCAGCGCCGGACCGAGGCGCGTGTCGTGGATGGCGATAATGGCTTTCAGACCCGACGCCTGGTCATGGCAGAAGACCACCTGTTCGTGGCGATCGAAGTCGGGATGAGCGAAGACGGACATTTGGGTTACCTCGTTCTTGTTGGTCTGGTTCCCTGCCGCGGGCAGGGCTACTTGTCTGGTACCGGGGCCACCGCTATTCGGGCGATCCGGGCCGCGAAAAACTGGCAGGCGTTACTCCTGCGCCAGTAACTTCGCGGCCATCGCGCTAGGCCGCAGGCTGGAACAGCCGCACGCTCTGCACCTCGTCGCCCTTGGCCAATTGCTCGCGGAGCAACTTCTCCTGCTGGCGGGCCTTGGCGATGGAGCGCTCCTTCACCGGGCCGTAGCCGCGGATCTGTTCCGGTAGCGCGGCGATGGCCACGGCGGTGCGGTAGTTGGTCGGCTTGAGCTGGGCCAGCAGCTCGTCCACGGTTTTCTCGTACTCGCTGATCAGCTGGCGCTCGACGCGGCGGTCGTGGCCATAGCCGAACGGATCGAGCGGCGTACCGCGCAGGAAGCGGAACTTGGCCAGCACGCCAAACAGGTTCAGCACCCACGGCCCCAGCTCGCGCTTGCGCGGTTCACCGGTTACGGGGTCACGCTTGGCCAGCCAGGCCGGGGCGAGGTGGAACTGCAGCTTGTAGTCGCCCTCGAACTGCGCTTCGAGCTGCTGGCGGAATTCCGGCTCGCTGTACAGCCGCGCCACCTCGTACTCGTCCTTGTAGGCGAGGAGCTTGAAGTAGTAGCGCGCGACGGCCTTGGATAGCGCCAGATCATCGGCGCTATCGGCGTCGCGCACGCGCTCGACCAGCTGGCGATAGCGGCGCGCCAGCCCGGCACTCTGGTAGCGGGTGAGGAAATCCACGCGCCAGTCGACGATCTCTTCCAAGGTCTTGCAGATCGGTTCGACCATATCGACGGGGCGTGCCAACTGCTCCACCGCTTCACGCTCGAGCACGGCACGGCGGCCCCAGCGGAAGGCCTGCAGATTCAGCTTGGCCGACACGCCGTTGAGCTCGATGGCCTTCTCGATGGCCTCGGCGCTGATCGGCAGCAGCCCCTGCTGATAGGCGAAGCCGAGCAGGAACAGGTTGGTGGCGATGCTGTCACCCAACAGCCGCGTGGCCAGGCGAGTGGCATCGACGAAGTGGGTCTTGTCGGCACCGACCGCATCGCTGATGGCCTGGCGCATAGCCGCGCCGGGCACCTGCGCATCCGGGTTGCGGGTGAACTCTGCGGTGGCCGACTCGTGGCTGTTCACCACGGCGTTGCTGATCTGCTCGTTGAGCCGGGTCAGTGACTCGTCACCAGCGGCGACGATCAGGTCGCAGCCCAGCAGCAGGTCGGCTTCACCGGCAGCGATGCGCACGGCATAGATGTCGCTCTGCTTCGCGGCGATGCGCACGTGGGTGGTCACCGGGCCGAATTTCTGCGCCAGACCGGCCTGGTCGAGCACCGTGCAGCCCTTGCCTTCCAGATGCGCGGCCATGCCGAGCAGCGCGCCGAGTGTGGTCACGCCGCTGCCACCGACGCCAGGAATCAGCACGTTCCATGGACGATCCAGCGTTGGGTGCTGCGGCTCGGGCAAAGTCGCCGCCTCGATACCGCCAGCTACTGCTTCGGGTTTGCGCAACCCGCCGCCATGCACGGTGACGAAGCTCGGGCAGAAGCCCTCGACGCAGGAGAAATCCTTGTTGCAGGCGTTCTGGTCGATCTCGCGCTTGCGCCCCAGTTCGGTTTCCAGCGGCAGCACGGCGAGGCAGTTGGACTTCTCACCGCAGTCGCCGCACCCCTCGCAGACCGCCGGGTTGATGAAGGCGCGCTTGGCCGGGTCTTCCATCTTGCCGCGCTTGCGCCGGCGACGCTTCTCGGTGGCGCAGGTCTGGTCGTAGATGATCACCGAGACGCCCTTGAACTCACGCAGCTCACGCTGCACGGCATCCAGTTCACGGCGGTGGTGGAAGCTGGTGATCGGCGCGAAGGTATCGCGGCTCGGGTACTTGTCCGGCTCGTCGCTGACCAGGGCGATGCGCTTGACGCCCTCGTGGAAGATCTGCCGGCTGAGCTGGTCGACGCGCAACTCGCCGTCGATCGGCTGGCCACCGGTCATGGCCACGGCATCGTTGTAGAGAATCTTGTAGGTGACGTTGACACCTGCTGCGACGGCGGCGCGCACCGCCAGGCTGCCGGAGTGGAAGTAGGTGCCGTCACCGAGGTTCTGGAACATGTGCGGGGTGTCGGTGAACGGCGCCTGGCCGATCCAGTTGACACCCTCGCCGCCCATCTGGGTAAAGGTCTCGGTGCGTCGGTCCATCCACTGCACCATGTAGTGACAGCCGATGCCGGCCGAGGCGCGGCTGCCCTCGGGCACCTTGGTCGAACTGTTGTGCGGGCAGCCGGAGCAGTAGTGCGGCGTACGCACGGTGCTGTAGCTGCGCGCGGCCAGGGCCTTCTCCTTGGCGGCCAGGAAGGCCAGACGGGCCTGGATGCTGTCGCTGGTGTAGATCGGCGCGAGGCGCTTGGCGATCACCCGCGCGATCATCGCCGGGGTCAGTTCGGAGAGGTTCGGCAGCAATGAATTGCCCTGCTCGTCGAACTCGCCAACCACCCGCGGACGCTTGCTGACGGGCCAGTTGTAGAGCTGCCCGGTGAGCTGGTCCTCGATGATGCTGCGCTTCTCCTCGACCACCAGAATCTCGTCCAGCCCCTGGGCGAACTCGTGCACCGAGACCGGCTCCAGCGGCCAGCTCATGCCGACCTTGAGCACGCGCAGGCCGACCGAGGCGCACAGCGCTTCGTCCAGGCCCAGGTCATCCAGCGCCTGGCGCACATCGAGATAGGACTTGCCGGTGGTGATGATGCCAAGCCGCGGATTCGGCGAATCGAGCATCACCCGGTTCAGGTTGTTGGCCCGGGCAAAGGCGCGAGCAGCGTAGATCTTGTACAGGTTGAGGCGCTTTTCCTGAGCCAGCGGCGGGTCCGGCCAGCGGATGTGCACGCCGTCCTCGGGCAGCTCGAAGTCTTCCGGAATGCGCGTCTGCACGCGCAGCGGGTCGACTTCCACCACGGCGGAGGAGTCGACGTTCTCGGCAATGGTCTTCAGCGCCACCCAGCAGCCGGAGTAGCGCGACAGCTCCCAGCCGATGATGCCGTAGTCGAGAATTTCCTGAACGTTGGCCGGGTTCAGCACCGGAATCGAGGCGGCGATGAAGGCATGCTCGCTCTGGTGCGGCAGCGTCGAGGATTTGCAGCCGTGGTCGTCACCCGCCAGCAGCAGCACGCCGCCCTGGGGCGACACACCCGCCGCATTCGCATGCTTGAACACGTCGCCGGCGCGGTCGACGCCCGGGCCCTTGCCGTACCACATGGCGAACACGCCGTCGTACTTGGCGCCGGGGAACAGGTTGGTCTGCTGGCTGCCCCACACCGCGGTGGCGGCCAACTCTTCGTTGACGCCGGGCTGAAAGTGGATGGCGTGTTGCTTGAGGTAGTCGCGGGCTTCCCAGAGGCTCTTGTCCAGCCCGCCCAGTGGCGAGCCGCGATAGCCGGAGATGAAGCCACCGGTATTCAAACCACGGGCCTGATCACGCTGATGCTGCAGCATCGGCAAGCGGGTCAGCGCCTGGGTGCCGGTGAGGTACAGATGACCGGTTGCAAGCCGGTACTTGTCGTCCAGACGGATCTCGGCCAGAGACATGGGGCGCTCCTAATTTGTTGTTATCGGAGTCAGGGCAGCGTTGTTCGCTACCCGCCTGACGCAGTCATGGAGAAACCGCACGGTTGTTTCTCGATGCTGGCAATCGGCAGGGGATCACCCCACCGTCGCGTGTCGATTAACAGTCTGGCCGTGACGAAGAGAGATTTTCTTTCTACTTTTGCGGTAGAACAGTGCTTCTGTGCATGACCCATTCGCTAACAACAAGAAAACAGGCACGACCATGCAGACTTCGCCACTAAGCAGCATCGATCGCAAGATTCTCCTGCTGCTGCAACACAACGCCGATCTCTCCGCGGCGGAAATCGCCGAGAAGGTCGAACTGTCGCAATCGCCGTGCTGGCGACGCATCCACCGCATGCAGGAAGAGGGGCTGATCGAGCGCAAGGTCGCCCTGCTCAACCCGAAGAAACTCGGGCTGAACATGACGGTGTTCGTCAACATCAAGCTCTCGGCCCACGGGCGCAGCAACCTCGACGAGTTCGAGCGGGCCGTGGTCGGGTATCCCGAGGTGCTGGAGTGCCACACCATGGCTGGCGAGTCGGATTACCTGCTCAAGGTGGTGGCGCGCGATATCGACAGCTACGAGCGCTTCCTGCGTGACCAGCTTTTGCAGCGGCCGCACGTGCAGGAGGCGCATTCGCATATCGCCATGAGCGAGGTGAAGCGCACCACGGAGTTGCCGCTGGATTAAGCGTTAAGACTGGCGGGACGTTCGCGGCAGGCGGTGGATAAGGCGGAGCCGTGATACAGCCTACGGGCGAAGCAGCCGCCACGAGGGAATGAAAGCGTAGGGTGGAAAACGGCCAGAGCCTTTTCCACGCGTCCACCAGGATCGCCTCCGACACCGTCCAGGGCACCCGCATGCGTCGGGCCTGATTGCGGTGGATAAGGCTTCGCCGTTATCCACCCGACACACCGCTTGCACGCCTACTCCTGCGGTATCCCTTCCAGACGCGCGTCCCGTCCGATCTGCCGCTCGGCGAACCAGCCCTGGTTCATCTCCAGCGCATAACGCGCGGGCCGCTTCGAACATCGTATTTCGGTGTTGAATGGCTCCAGGTCGAGCACATCGACCAGAACGCCGTCCTCATCGAAGAACGCCGCGGACAGAGGCAGCGGCGTGTCCTTCATCCACAGGCAATGCCGGCGCACTTCGTCGAAGCGGAACAGCATGCCGCTGTCGGCGGCCAGTTCACTGCGCCCCATCAGGCCGCGTTCGCGCCGGGCGACGGTCTGCGCGTACTCGGCGTGCAGTTCATGTCCATCCAGACGCAGCCGCAATGGCTCATCGGCCTGAACGGTGCCTGCAAGCACCAGCAGTGACAGCAAAAGCGCAACAGGCATCGAGCAACCTCCTCAAGCGGAGCGCAGCGGGAACAGCCGGCCGCCGCCGCACTCATAAGCGAAGCGCCGCACCTGCGCGGCGACATAACGACAACAAGGGAGAACCCCATCGTGCTCAACAGAATAACCGCCGCCAGCGTCTATCTGGTGCAACGCTTCCTCCCCTCGCCCTTCGTCTTCGCCATCCTGCTCACGCTGATCGTGCTGATCGCCGCCATGCTCAGCACCGGCCAGGGCCTGCCGGCGATGGCGCAGCACTGGGGCAACGGCTTCTGGAACCTGCTGGCCTTCACCATGCAGATGTCGCTGATCCTGGTCACCGGCCATGCCCTGGCACGGGCGCCGGCAATCAATCGCCTGCTCGACCGCATGGCGCGCATCCCGCAGTCGCCCGGGCAGGCCATCATTCTGGTGACGCTGGTGGCGCTGGCCGGCTCCTGGATCAACTGGGGCTTTGGCCTGGTGATCGGCGCGGTGTTCGCCCGCGCGCTGGCGCGCCAGGTGCGCGGCGTTGACTATCCGCTGCTGGTGGCCTCGGCCTACTCAGGCTTCCTGATCTGGCACGGCGGCTTTTCCGGTTCGATCCCGCTGTCCCTGGCCAGCGGTGGCGCCGATCTGGAAAAGATGACCGGCGGCGCGCTGACCGAAGCCATCGGCGTCGGCCAGACGCTGTTCGCCTCCTACAACCTGATCATCATCGCCGTGCTGGTGGTGGGCCTGCCGCTGTTGAACTGGGCTATGCAGCCGAAGACGCCGAAAGTGGTCGACCCGGCGCTGCTGGAGGAACCCCAGCCGAGCGACATCCCGCGGGAAACCGCCACCCAGCGCCTGGACGACAGCCGCATCCTCGGCCTGATCATGGTTGCCCTGGCGGTGCTGTTCTTCTACCAGCACTTCAGCAATAACGGTCTGGCACTGAGCCTGAACATCGTCATCTCGATCTTTCTCTTCGCCGGCCTGCTGATGCATGGCACGCCGGAGCGCTACATGCGCGCCATCGAGGAAAGCATTCGCGGCATCGCCGGGATCGTCGTGCAGTTCCCCTTCTACGCCGGGATCATGGGCATGATGGTCGGCGCCAATGCCGCTGGTGTGTCCCTCGGCCGCCAGGTCACCGACACCTTTATCGCCTGGTCGTCGGCCGAGAGCTTCCCGGTGCTGGCCTTTCTCAGCGCCGGGCTGGTCAACGTCTTCGTGCCCTCCGGTGGCGGCCAGTGGGCGGTACAGGGGCCGATCATGCTGCCGGCTGGCGCCGCGCTCGGCGTGGCACCGGAAGTCACGGCCATGGCGATCGCCTGGGGCGATGCCTGGACCAACATGATCCAGCCGTTCTGGGCCCTGCCGCTGCTGGGCATCGCCGGACTCGGGGCGCGCGACATCATGGGCTACTGCCTGCTCTGCCTGGTGTTCTCCGGTGTGGTGATCGCTGGTGGGCTGTACTTCCTGACCTGATACGCCTCTGCATTCCGGACCGCGCTGCTGTCCGGAATGCTGGACCGCACTGTCCAGCATTCAAGACATCGATACCGTCCACCATTTTGGACAGCCTGCAGAAACCCTATCGAAATCAGTGAGTTGCATATCTGGCACGGAACTCGCTAAATCACGGTGCGGCCTGTCCGCAGCCGAAACAAGAAAAACAATGCGCCTGCCGTGCAGCAGCGAGTCCCCGAATGCCCTCGGCAGCGTTCGGTCGTGCCGCACGGGGCCAGGAGATCGTCCCCGATGAGCGTCGTCATCGCCCTTGCTGCATTGGCCCTGCTGATGCTCGCCGCCTACCGCGGCTACAGCGTCATTCTGTTTGCTCCCATCGCCGCCATGGGTGCGGTGCTGCTCACCGACCCGTCCGCGGTGGCGCCGGCGTTCACCGGCATCTTCATGGAGAAGATGGTCGGCTTCATCAAGCTCTATTTCCCGGTATTCCTGCTCGGTGCGGTGTTCGGCAAGCTGATCGAAATGTCCGGCTTCTCGCGCTCCATCGTCGCCGCGGCGATCCGCCTGCTCGGCACCAGCCAGGCGATGCTGGTGATCGTGCTGGTCTGCGCGCTGCTGACCTACGGCGGCGTGTCGCTGTTCGTCGTGGTGTTCGCGGTGTACCCCTTCGCCGCCGAGATGTTCCGCCAGAGCAACATGCCCAAGCGGCTAATCCCGGCGACCATCGCCCTCGGCGCGTTCACCTTCACCATGACCGCCATTCCCGGCACGCCGCAGATCCAGAACATCATCCCCACCACCTTCTTCAACACCACCACCTGGGCTGCGCCCTGGCTGGGTCTGATCGGCACCGTCTTCGTCTTCGGCCTGGGCATGCTTTATCTGAAGTGGCAGCTTGGCAAGGCCATGGCCGCCGGCGAAGGCTACGGCACCAACCTGCGCAACGAGCCGGAAACACCCGCCGATATTGCCCTGCCGAACCCCTGGCTGGCGCTGTCGCCGTTGATTCTGGTGCTGGTGGCCAACCTCTTGTTCACCCGCTGGATTCCCGAGTTCTACGGCACCAGCCATAGCCTGCAGCTACCGGGCATGAGCGCGCCGCTGGTCACCGAGGTCGGCAAGCTCACCGCCATCTGGGCGGTGGAAGCGGCGCTGCTGCTGGGCATTGCCCTGGTACTGGCGACCAGCTTCGGCACCCTGCGCGGCAAGCTTGCCGAGGGCAGCCGCACGGCGGTCGGAGGCTCGCTGCTGGCGGCGATGAATACCGCCTCGGAATTCGGTTTCGGCGCGGTGATCGCCTCACTGCCAGGCTTCATCGTGGTGGCCGATGCGCTCTCGGCGATTCCCAACCCGCTGCTCAACGAAGCCATCACCGTCAACCTGCTGGCCGGCATCACCGGCTCGGCCTCCGGCGGCATGAGCATCGCGCTGGCGGCGATGGCCGACAGTTTCGTCGCTGCGGCGAATGCCGCGCAGATTCCCCTGGAAGTGCTGCACCGGGTTGCCTCGATGGCCTCCGGCGGGCTCGACACCCTGCCGCATAACGGCGCGGTAATCACCCTGCTGGCGGTCACCGGGCTGACCCACCGCGAATCCTACAAGGACATCTTCGCCATCACCCTGATCGCCACGGCCGCGGCCTTCTTCGTGATCGGCGTGTACTACGCTACCGGCATCGTCTGATGGTGGCGGCTGCTCGCCGTTATCGGCGAAGCGCCGCGCCATCAGCGATTGCCTTCCGACAACAAAAAAAGCAAAGGCACCGTCCTCGGGCGGTCGCCGCCAAGCGGGAGAAACCATGAACCTCACAGGCAAGACCGCACTGGTCACCGGCTCCACCAGCGGCATTGGCCTCGGGATCGCACTGAAGCTGGCCGAAGCCGGCGCCGACCTGATCCTCAACGGTTTCGGTGATGCCTCGGCAGCGCTGGCCGAAGTCGGCCGCCATGGCCGCAAGGTCGGCCACCACGGCGCGGACGTGTCCGATCCGGCACAGATCGCCGAGCTGTTCGCCTATGCCGAGCGCGATTTCGGTGGCGTCGACATCCTGGTCAACAATGCCGGCATCCAGCACGTGGCGCCGGTGGAGGAGTTTCCGGTAGAGCGCTGGGACGCGATCATCGCCATCAACCTGTCCTCGGCGTTTCACACCACACGCCTGGCCCTGCCCGGCATGCGTCAGCGCGGCTGGGGGCGGATCATCAATATCGCTTCGGTGCACGGGCTGGTGGGCTCCGAGCAGAAGGCCGCCTACGTCGCCGCCAAGCACGGCCTGGTCGGGCTGACCAAGGTGGTCGCGCTGGAAACCGCCACCACGCCGATCACCTGCAACGCCATCTGCCCCGGTTGGGTACTGACCCCACTGGTACAGCAGCAGATCGACGAGCGCGCGCGGGAGAGCGGCGATGAACAGCAAGCCCGCCACGACCTGCTGGCCGAGAAGCAACCCTCGCTGGACTTCGTCACCCCCGCGCAACTGGGTGCCATGGCGCTGTTTCTCTGCAGCGAGGCCGGTGACCAGGTGCGCGGTGCGGCATGGAACATGGACGGCGGCTGGGCGGCGCGCTGAATACGGTTTTTGCTGACCTGCGGCAACGCACCAGGGCAAAACGCGCGCGGCCGCTTGGCAAGCGGCGCTACGCTGAGGCTAGATAGCCATCATCCCTCCAGCGATGCGCGCGCATGACCACCATCAGCAGTGAAACACCGATCAATGGCAAGTCTCCGGTGCACCTGGCGCTGCGCCGGGTTGCGATCGATACCTACCGGGAAAACGTCGCCTACCTGCACCGCGACTGTGCCGCCTGCCGCGCCGAAGGTTTCCAGGCGCTGGCCAAGGTGGAGATTCGCGTCAACGGCAAGCGCATTCTGGCCAGCCTCAATCTGGTGGACGACCCGGCCATCGTCGGCTGTGACGAGCTCGGTTTGTCCGAAGATGCCTTCGCCCAGCTTGGCGCCGAAGCCGGCGTGCCGGCATCGATTTCCCAGGCTGAACCGGCGGCATCCATTCCCGCCCTGCATCGCAAGATCGCCGGCGAACGCCTGCGCCGCGAGGACTTTCTGGCGATCATGCGCGACATCGCCGAGCATCGTTATTCAAAGATCGAGCTGACCGCCTTCGTGGTCGCCTGCAACCAGGGCGAACTGGACCGTGAGGAGGTGTTCTTCCTCACCGACGCGATGATTCAGGTCGGCCGCCGCCTGGACTGGCGCGAGCACCCTGTGGTCGACAAGCACTGCATCGGCGGCATCCCCGGCAATCGCACGTCGATGCTGGTGGTGCCCATCGTCGCCGCCCACGGCATGCTGTGCCCGAAGACCAGCTCGCGGGCGATCACCTCACCGGCCGGTACCGCCGACACCATGGAGGTGCTGGCCAACGTCGAACTGCCGTTCGAGCGCCTCTGCGAGATGGTCCGCGAGGAACGCGGCTGCCTGGCCTGGGGCGGCACCAGCGAGCTGTCGCCGGCCGATGACGTGCTGATCGCCGTCGAGCGGCCGCTGTCGATCGACTCGCCCGGGCAGATGGTCGCTTCGATCCTGTCGAAGAAGATTGCCGCCGGCTCCACTCACCTGCTGCTGGACATTCCCATCGGCCCGACGGCCAAGGTGCGTTCGATGGCCGAGGCGCAGCGCCTGCGCAAGCTCTTCGAATTCGTCGCCTCTCGCCTGGGCCTGACCCTGGACGTGGTGATCACCGATGGCCGCCAGCCGATCGGCAATGGTATCGGCCCGGTGCTGGAGGCACGCGACGTGATGCAGGTGCTGCAGAACGATCCGGCGGCGCCGATCGACCTGCGCCAGAAGGCGCTACGCCTGGCCGGACGCATGCTGGAGTTCGACCCCGACGTACGCGGCGGCGACGGCTATGCCATCGCCCGCGACATCCTCGATTCGGGCCGGGCGCTGAAGAAAATGCATTCGATCATCGCCGCCCAGGGCAGCAAGCCCTTCGATCACAACCATCCACCACTCGCCCGCCTCAGCTTCGACGTGCTGGCCGAGCGCAGCGCGGTGGTCACCGGCATCGACAACCTGCAGCTGGCACGCATTGCGCGGCTGGCCGGCGCACCCAAGGTGCAGGGTGCCGGCGTGGACATTCTGCGCAAGCTCGGCGAACCGGTGCAGGCTGGTGACTGTCTGTATCGCGTTTACGCGGATTTTCCCGCCGACCTCGCCTTCGCCCGCCAGGCCACCGAGCGCGCCAGCGGCGTCAGCCTCGGCAGTGCCGACCAGGTTCCCAGTGTTTTCGTGGAGTTCTGATGCAAAGCCAGCTGCTGTATTTCGATGATGAGCGCGCCGCCGCCCTGCGCCTGGCCGAAGCCTGCGGCCTGACCGCGGCGCAGATCGAGCGCCACCGCTTTCCCGATGACGAACTGCGCCTGCGCCTGCCGCTGGCCGACGGCGAAGCGATCGCCGAGCAACTGGTGATCTACCGCGGCCTCGATCATCCCAACGAGAAGCTGGTCGAGCTGCTGCTGATCGCGGGCGAGGCGCGCCGCCTGGGCGCCAAGCGACTGGTTCTGGTCACGCCTTATTTGGCCTACATGCGTCAGGACATCGCCTTCAACCCGGGCGAGGTGGTCAGCCAGCGGGTCATCGGCCAGCTGCTGGCCGGGCAGTTCGACGGGCTGATCACCGTCGACCCGCACCTGCACCGCGTTGCCACCCTGCAGGAAGCCGTGCCGCTGGAAGATGCCGTCACCCTCTGCGCGGCCCCTGCACTGGCACGGCTGATCGCCGAGCGCCATCCCGATGCCCTGCTGATCGGCCCGGATGCCGAGGCGCTGCAGTGGATCGAAGCGGCGGCCGCCGAGCATGGCTTCGCCCATGGCGTCTGCAGCAAGGTCCGCCACGGCGACCATCAGGTGGAGATCGCCCTGCCGGAACTGCAGTTTGCCGGACGCCATGTGGTGCTGCTCGATGACGTCGCCAGCTCCGGCCGCACCCTCGCCCAAGCCGCGGAGAAGCTGCTCGCTGCCGGTGCCGCCTCGGTCGACGTGGCCGTGACCCATGCGCTGTTTGCCGGCGATGCGCTGCAGGTGATACGCGACGCCGGCGTCGGCCATGTCTGGAGCACCGACTGCATCGCCCACGGGAGCAACGCCGTGAGCATGGCGCCGCAGCTGGCCGAAGCGCTCAGGCCGCTGTTGCGCTGAGACGCTAGGCAACGCACAGCAGAGCCCGACCGCGACGTGGACAAGGCGCTGCCGTTGTCCACCCTACGAGCATCCTGCACCGGCGAACCATCTACGCCTCAACACCACGCCGCCGTAGGGTGGAAAACACGCAGCTTTTTCACCGAGCCGGGCGACCACCTCGGCGGCGGCGGAACAACCGCGTGGACAAGGCTGCGCCGTTGTCCACCCTACCCCTCATCCACCGCACTCGGCTCCTCGGGCACGAGCTGTGATGAATCACCGTAGCGCTTTTGGCAGCGCTCGCAGAAGAACGCCCGCCGCCTGCTGCGCCCCAGTTCTTTCACCTTCACCAGCGGAATATGGCAGCGCACGCAGGCCGTCTTGCCATGGGCCAACCAGTGCGCCTTGAGCACGCCGGCCTGTTTCCACTCGAGAAACTCGAAGCTGTAGCTACGCGCCTCGCGTACCAGTTCGCGCAGCTTGGCTGGCGGCAACTCGCCGATCAGCGACAGCGGATGCACACGAATCCGATAGAGCACCTCGTTCTTGATGATGTTGCCGGAGCCGGCGAACAGCGTCTGGTCGAGCAGCGCATCGCAGGCCAGCAACCGTGGCCGTGCGCGCAAACGCTTGAGCGTCGTGCGCGGGCTCCAGGCATCGCTCATCACATCCATGCTCCAGTCATAGGCCGCACCCAGCGGCCCCTCGATCAGCTGCACGGAGCAGGCATAGAAGTTCAGCTCGCCATTGGCAAAAGCCAGGCTCAGCCGTGCGGTGGCGTCCTTGCGTTCGTTGATGCGGTAACTGCCGAACAGCAACAGATGGATGCGAACGGCGACGTCTTCCAGCTCGATCAGGAAATGCTTGCCCCAACTATGGAAGCCGCGCACCGCCTGACCGACGAGGCGAGACATGTCGATCTTCGCGCTGCCTTCGGCACGCTCGACGGTGCGCCCGCTGAATGCCGCGACTTCTTCACGCAGGATAACGATGGAGGGACCTTCGGGCATGGCGGTATCGCTTCTGCTGGAGCAATACCGATATCGACTGAAGCCTGGCCTGAAGGTGCGATGGGGGTGACCGAATGACCCGAGCCGACTCGCAAGCTGGCTAGATCACCCGGCCAACGCTGCCGCAAGGATGACGATGGCAGGACAGGTCTGACGTCCCAGGGCTAGCTGTGGCCCTCAGGCAGCAAGGTAGCCCCAGATCCAGATAGTGCCGCTAAAGATGAGTCCCAGATAGCCCAGGATCAGCACCATGTAGCCCATCACATCGCGCAGTTTCAGCTTGGAAATTGCCAGCGCCGGCAGTATCCAGAACGGCTGAATCATGTTGGTCCACTGATCGCCGACCTGCACACCCAGTGCGGTTGCCGCCAGGGACGCATTCAGCTCGCGCGCAGCCTCGATCACAACGGGCCCCTGCATCGCCCACTGACCACCCCCCGACGGCGCGAGAATATTGATCAGTCCACCGCTGATGAACGACCAGATCGGCAGCGTTTCGGCAGTGGAAATCCGGACGAACAGCTCGGCGAAGGATACAACCAGCCCCGAACCAACCAGGACGCCCATGATGCCGGCGTAGAACGGGTACTGGATGATGATCCCCGAAACGATCTTCACCCCTTCAGCCAACGCCGCCAGATAGCGGGCCGGCGAAGCGAACAGCAGAATCCCGAGAAACACGAAGATGAAATTGACCGTGTTCAGATCCAGCGAACCACCATCGGAGAAGCGCAAGCCGACATAGAACAATCCGAGCGCGCCGATGACGATCCCGGTCACCTTGCTGTGATTCATCCGATCAGCCAGGGTCGCCTCAGTGTTTCCTGCCAGGCTCGGCTCGAACGGGATGGCGACCGTTGTCGGATCGATTTCAACGATCTGCCTGGGGTTCTTCGGATGAAGCCAGGCGTTGAACAGCGGTAGCGTCAGCACAACCAGTGCCGATGCGATCAGCAGCGGAGCGCTGAAGATGGTCTCCGAAAGGGGTATCAACCCCATGCGGTCCTGCAGGAAATGCCCTTCGGTCGCGATCAGCAGCGGGACACTGCCAGACAAACCGATACCGTAAACCGAGAACCCGGAAAACGCTGCCGCGATTACCAGCGGGTAATGCAGGCCCGGCACCTTCAGTGCCAGCTTCTGAGCGACGATGCTGCCAATCACCAGGCCGAACCCCCAGTTCAGCCAGCTGCCGATCGTACCGACCAGGGTGGCGACGACAATGGCGGCAAACGGCGTACGTACAGTGCCGGCGATCCGGTCTAGCAAACCGTCGACGAGAGGGGTGCGAGCCAGTATGTAACCTGCCAGGAGGATGACCGTCATCTGCATGCTGAACGCCAGCAGGTTCCAGAAACCACCGCCCCAGTAGCGCGTAACGTCGAGCGGGCTGCTGCCTTCGACAAGCACCGCAAGGAGCATGGTTAGAACCGTGAGCCCCATGGCGATGACCAACGGGTCCGGCATATAGCGATTGACTAGGCGTGTGAAGAAGTTGGCTAACGCATTCATGGGGCCTCCTGGCCGTTGTTTTTCTGGACGGCGACGGTAGACGGCCTGGATCAAAGCCAACAATCCGATAATCGAGTAACGGTTCGTTTATCGAACGCTTTCGATTGGACGCACGAAGCCTCAGCCGTGATGGAATGAGGCAAGGGATGCATTGATCACTGAGAGAAGCGAAACCCGGGCGGCTGGGGCGCGCCGCCTTGTGCGCAATGGCGGTACGAAGCTCGGCCCTGATGCTCTATGGAACGAGCAACCCGCGGATCACCACTCGAGCTGCAGCATGCTCTCGAACTCGCGCAGCGCTCCGCTCAACGGGTCGCGAAAGCGCAAGCCGCGTGCCAGCAGCTTGAGCGGGCGTGCGTAGTCGTCAGCGTCGCGCTGGCTTCGCTCCAGCAGCTGCGGGTAGAAGGGGTCGTTGCAGATGCCGGCGCCGAGCGTGGCCATGTGCAGGCGCAGCTGGTGCTTTTTGCCACTGATGGGTGAAAGCCCATAGCGCCAGAAGTCGCCGCGCCTTTCCAGCACCTCGATCAGTGTCTCGCTGTTCGGTTCGCCATCGCCTTCGCGCATGAGGAAGAACGGCTCACCCGGCACCATGCACAGGCGTCGGCGCATGGGGAACTCAAGCCCAGGCAGCGCCGGGCAGATCGCCTCGTAGCGCTTGTTGATCTCTCGCTGACGAAACAGCGCCTGGTAGGCACCGCGGCTCTCGCGGTTGGCCGAGAACAGCACCAGCCCGGCGGTGAGACGGTCGATGCGATGGATCGGCACCAGATCGGCGTTACCCAGCCGTTTGCTGAGCCGCGCCAGCAGGGTTTCGTTGACGTACTCGCCGGCGGGCATTACCGAAAGAAAGTGCGGTTTGTCCGCCACCACCAGATGCTCGTCGACATGCAGGACGCGCTCCTCGAACGGCACCGGCGTCTCGTTCGGAACTTCGCGAAAGTAATGGATGCGCATGCCGACCCGATAGGCCTGCGCGGCATCGATCGGCTGCATGTCGGCATCCAGCACCCGGCCACGGGCCATGCGATCGAGCCAGGTGTCGCGACCGATCGCTGGAAAATGCGCGCACAGGCAGTCGAGTACCGTAGGCCAGTCGCCTTGGGGCAGATGCAGGGTGCTGGGACGGGAGTTGGAAACGGACATGGAAGCAGCTACGCGGCGCGACGAGGAGCTGGATGATACCCGCTCTATCAGTGGCTGCCTCCCGTTGCGGGAGTATCGCCGCAGGTGCCCGCTGAGCGCAGCGCCGCCTCAGCAAGGCGATGCATGCGCTCAGCGTAAACGTCAGTTGCGCGGTGGATGCAGCATCAGTCTTCCTTTTCCTTGGTCACTTCGCCGGTGCGGCCGTCGATGCTGAACTCGTACTTCTTGCCGTCCTGCTTCATGCCCTCGCCTTCCCAGCCGTCGTCATCGGCTTCGATGCCGTGCAGTTCGGTATAGCCGGCGGCCTTCGCCTTCTCCACAGCTTGCTCAAGGGTGATCCAGTCGGCGCCGGGCTTGTCGGCTGCAAAGGCAGCGCCAGAACCCAGGATGGCAACAGCGAACGCGGCGGTCAGTGTCTTGTTATACATCTCGTTTTCCTTCTGCGAGCGGAACCAGATCGGGCCATATGAATAGGCCCCTGCCTGAATTACGAGCGCAACGACGGCCGCTAAGTTCAACCGCGGCACCGCCAGCTGCCGGGCATGTGCAGGTCCGATGTCGATTTCGCCTGGCGCCAATCGACTCTGCCACAGGGCCATCGCCACGCGACGCTGGCTCCGCGCACGCTCCCCAATTCGCGCCCCGGAGGTTCCCATGGCAACGCACAAGGTCGTATCCGATCAGGACTGGCTGGCTGCTCACAGCGCCCATCTGCAGGAAGAAAAACAGCTCACCCGCCAGCGCGATGCGCTCTTCGAGAAGCGCCGGCAATTGCCCTGGCGGCGCATCACCCAGGACTACCACTTTCACGACGCTGGCGGCCCGGTTCGCCTGAGCGAGCTGTTCGAAGGGCGCAGCCAGCTGGTGATCAAGCACTTCATGTTCGGCCCGGACTGGACCGAGGGCTGCGTCGGCTGTTCGTTCGAGGCCGATCATATCGGCGGCGCGCTGCTGCACCTGCTGCACCATGACGTCAGCTTTGCCGCTATTTCCCGCGCCTCGTTCGACCGGCTGGAGGCGTTCCGCCAGCGCATGGGCTGGTCATTCCGCTGGCTGTCGTCAGCGGGCAGCACGTTCAACCGTGACTTCCACGTGTCCTTCGATGCCGAGGACATCGTTGAGGGCAAGGTCTTCTACAACTTCGCCTGGCAACCCTTCGTCTGCGAGGAGCTGTCGGGCTTCAGCGTTTTCTACCGGGACCGGCAGGGCAAGATCTTCCACACCTTCTCGGCCTATGGTCGTGGCGCGGAAGAACTACTCGGCACCTATGTCCTGCTGGACATGACGCCCAACGGGCGCAACGAAACCGGGCCCCAACACAACCTCACCGACTGGGTACGCCTGCATGACCGTTACGACAGCGACGATCGCGTTGCCCCGACCGGTCGCTCCGAGCCCGCTGGCTGCTGCCATGAGCAGCGACGCTGAGGCTACTGCCGTCGAATGAAGACGATCTGCGGGTCCATCTCGCCGTCGGTGAAGCGAAACTCCACCGCATCGCCCACGGCCAGCCCGCGGAGCTGTGCGGCGTCCACCGTGAACGGCATCACCATCGCCGGCCACTTCAATTCCGGCACGGGCCCGTGGGCGATGGTGACGCTGCCCTGCTGCGCATCGATGGCACGGATCACGCCTTCAGCCCGGTAAGCGGTCTCGGCCTCCAGACTGTTGCCAGCCGACACATCATCGACCGGCGGCGGTGTGGTGGAGGGTTTCAGCAGGTCTTCGGCTACGGCGTGCCCCGCCAGGCAAAGCGTGACAAGCAGCGCGACAAGTGCGGTCTTCATGTGGCTCACCCCGATCGATTCGGTGCGACGTGCTGGATAAGCCTAGTAGGCCTGGTGGCGTTCGCCCTCGCCCGAACGATGCATTTGCCACGGCTGAATGACATTAAGTTTCGTTTAAGCCAGCCCCCGTAACCTGTGAATCGTCGAAACCAACCACAGGAATCAACACCATGAAAACACTGACTACGCTGTTCACCGCTGCAACCCTCGCCCTCGGTGCCAACCTGGCCATGGCCAAGGACATCGGTCCGGACGAAGCACTGAAGCTGCGCGATGCCGGCACCATTCAGTCGTTCGAGAAGCTCAATGAAGCAGCACTGGCCAAACACCCCGGCGCGACCATCGAGGAGACCGAGCTGGAAGAAGAGTACGGCCGCTACGTCTACCAGCTTGAATTGCGCGACGACAAAGGTGTGCAATGGGATCTCGAACTCGACGCCAAGACCGGCGAAGTGCTGAAGGACCATCAGGACGACTGAGGCCAGCCATGCGTGCCCCATTTCTCGCAACGCTTCCACTCGCACTGCTGCTCGCTGCCACTCCGGCAGCGAGCCGCGACCTCGATCAGGACGAAGCCCTGCGGCTGCGCAATGAGGGCCTGATCGTGCCGCTGGAAACGTTGATCCAGCGGGCGCTGGAGCGCTATCCCGGGGCACGGCTGCTGGAGGCGGAGCTGGAAGAAGACGACGATATCTACGTCTATGAAATCGAATTGCTGACCACCCAGGGCGTTGCCCGCGAGCTGGAGTTCGATGCTCGCGATGGCCGCCTGATCAAGGACGAGGAAGACTGATGCGTCTGCTCTTGGTCGAAGACAACGTTCCGCTGGCCGACGAACTGGTCGCCAGTCTCAGCCGCAACGGCTATGCGATCGACTGGCTCACCGATGGCCGCGATGCCGAATACCAGGGCTCAAGCGAGCCCTACGACCTGATCATTCTCGACCTCGGCTTGCCTGGCAAACCGGGGCTGGAGGTGCTGCGGGCCTGGCGCGCCGGCGGCCTCACCACACCGGTGCTGATCCTCACCGCGCGCGGCTCCTGGGCCGAGCGCATCGATGGCCTCAAGGCCGGCGCCGATGACTACCTGACCAAGCCCTTCCACCCCGAAGAACTGCTGCTGCGCATCCAGGCACTGTTGCGCCGTGCCCACGGCCTGGCCAACCAGCCCATGCTGCAGGCCGGTGGTCTGGAGCTGGACGAATCGCGCCAGTGCTGCCGCAAGGACGGCGAGGACATTGAACTCACCGCCGGTGAGTTCCGCCTGCTGCGCTATTTCATGCTGCACCCTGGCCAGCTGCTCTCCAAGTCACAACTGACCGAACATCTCTACGACGGAGAAACCGAACGCGACTCCAATGTCATCGAGGTGCACATCAACCGGCTGCGCGGCAAGCTCGGCCGCGAGCTGATCGAAACGCGCCGCGGTCAGGGCTATCGCTTCGGCGGCCAGGTGTGAAGTCGATCCAGCGCAGCCTCGGGCTGGCACTGATTGCCACGTTGTTGCTGGTGGCACTGGTATTGGTACAGACCAGCCTGTGGCTGTTCGAGTCGGGACTCAGACGCAGCCTGGAGACAGACCTGCGCGAGGAGACCGAAGGCTTGCTGATCGCCCTGGTGAAGGGGCCGAACGGTGATCAGCTGGACCTGAAGCGCCTCAATCCGCGCTATCAACGGCCCTTTTCCGGCCACTATTTCAAGATCGAGCTGCCCGGGCGCACCTGGCGCTCACGCTCGCTGTGGGATGCCACACCGCAATGGCCAGACCGTGCGGGGCTGGCAGACGAACTGCTCGACGGCCCCCAGGGCCAGCGATTGCTCGGCTATCGCGCCGAGTACCGCCGCGATGGTCAGCCGATCATCATCAGCGTGGCGCAGGACTACACGCCTATCCTCGACAGCTTTGCCCGCGTGCGGCTGAGCGGTCTGGGTCTGGTCGGCTTCGCCCTGCTCGCTCTGCTGCTGTTGCAACGCTACGCCATGGCCCTGGCACTACGACCGCTGGAGCGCGCACGCCAGCAGATCGCCCAGCTGCAGCAGGGCCAGCGCCAGCAGCTGGACCAGCAGGCGCCCGTCGAACTGCAGCCGCTGGTGGAGCAGATCAACCATCTGCTCAGCCACACCGAGGAGACACTGCAGCGCTCGCGGCATGCGCTGGGCAATCTCGGCCATGCGCTGAAGACGCCGCTGGCGGTGCTCGGCAGCCTGGTACAACGCGAGGAACTGGCCGCCCATCCCGAACTGCAGGCCAGCCTGCAGGAGCAGCTGGAGCAGATTCAGCAGCGCGTCAGCCGCGAACTTGGCCGCGCACGGCTCTCTGTCGACGTGCTGCCCGGCGCCCATTTCGATTGCGACGCCGAACTGCCGGCGCTGTTCGACACCCTGGCGATGATCCACCGCTCCGACCTCGAGCTGCGCTGGCATGCCCCAGCCGACTGCCGTCTGCCGCATGATCGCGAGGACATGCTCGAGCTGCTCGGCAACCTGCTGGACAACGCCTGCAAATGGGCCAGCAACCGTGTCGAGCTGAGCATCGAGCGCAGCAGCAACGGCTTCGTTCTGCTGGTGGACGACGACGGGCCGGGTATACCCGCGCAACAGCGGGAAAAGGTCATCGACCGCGGTGTGCGACTGGACGAGACGGCGGAAGGTCACGGCCTGGGGCTGGGAATCGTCAGCGACATCCTGACGGCCTGGCGTGGGGAATGGAGCCTGGAGGAAAGTCCGCTGGGGGGCTTGCGTGTGCGCGTCGCGCTACCCGCGATTCGTTGAGGCGATTACCGCGGACGTGCCAGCTCGTTGCGCATGTCTTCGAGAATGGTTTCCACCAGTAGTGTGTTCTGTACCTGATGTCCGGCCACGATCCGCGTCGCATGGGTGCCATTGATCGGATAGCCGACATGGACTTCCAGCCTGCCGTCCGCCTGCGGCTCCACGCGGGTGCGGTATTGCGAAGTGAAGGTATCGGCCAAATGACGGGACAGAGTCTTCATGGAGCATCTCTAGCAGTGAGCCTGAGACAAAGACCCGGTTCTACGCTCGGAGATTCCAGCCGTCCATCGGGAAGCCTTCGATCTTCAACAAACTGTAACCCTCCTCGTCATTTGCGATCGGCATCGGCATAGGCCAGCCATGCCAGCAAAAGCATCGCGACAAACGCCGCACAGGACATCACCAACGCATTGATCAGCAGGCTCATGTCAGGGTCTCCTCATCCACCGGATCGAGTTGAAACATACCCCGAATATATGTAGCGTTGCGCGACACGTCGACGTGCTCGACATAGGCATGTAAATCTTTGGAACAGGTGCAGAGGCGATGAAACGCAAGCAATCGATCAGTCAGATTCGCTGGGACCTGGCGCTGCGCTACCGGCTGATCGAGACCATCGCCTGGTGGGAAGGCCGCCTGACCACGGGCCACCTGATGCAGAGTTTCGGCATCAGCCGCCAGCAGGCATCGAAGGACATCAACACCTACCTGAACGAACATGCGCCCAAAAACCTGACATATGACCGCCACCTGAAGGGCTACAAGCCGACCAAAGTCTTCCAGCCGCTGTTCATCGACGGCAGCGCCAGCGCCTACCTGCACCTGCTTGACCAGAACCGCGTGCGCGCCCCGCATATCGAGGGCCTGGCGCTGGCCTACGCGCATACCGAAGTACTGCAGGTGCCGGACCGCAGCATCCGTCCGGAGGTACTGCGGCCGATCCTGCAGGCCTGCCGCGAGGGCCTGCGCCTGGAGAGCGAGTACGTCTCGCTGGCCAACCCGGAGGTGGAAATCCGCGTGATGGCGCCGCACACGCTGGTGTTCACCGGCATGCGCTGGCACGTGCGCGCCTACTGCGAGAAGAATCGCGAGTACCGCGACTTCGTCCTCAGCCGCTTCCGCGGCGAGCCGGACCTGATGGACGCAAGCGACCACACCCGCGAGCAGGACGATGCGTGGAACACGCCGGTGACTGTGCTGATCGAGCCGGACGCGCGATTGAGCCCGGCGCAGAAGGCGATCATCGAGGTGGACTTCGGCATGCTCGACGGCCACCTACCGGTGGAGACGCGCGGGGCGCTGGTGCAGTACGTGCTGCAGCGCTTCGGCATCGACCCGAATACCGTGCAGGCGAATGCGGCGGCGCAGCAGCTGCAGGTGGGGAATCTGCAGGCGTTGAAGGGGTGGTTGTACTCGTGAGGGCTTGTGGGGGTGGTCTTGGCCGTGAAGGGCATCGGCGCGGATTTCGGTATGTGAGCGCCGCGCTTTGCTTGGCATTTAGCTCAGGTTTCGCCCTGCTGGGCGACTCACTTTTCTTTGCACGCGCAAAGAAAAGTAAGCAAAAGAAAGCGCGCCCCTACATCCGGCCCTGCGCTACGCGCAGGGTTCGTTCGCTCCATCGCCGCTCCAGGGGTCGGCTTACAAGGGCCATCCATGGCCCTTTAAGCCTTTCGCCGCATCCATGCGGCTCACCCCCTTGCGCAACGATTCCGCTCTCCCTACTGAAGGGGAATCTGGTGCTGCCTGTCAGGCCGCGCATGGAAACGCACAAAGCAAAGTCAACTGCGAAGCAAAGCGAAGTCAGCCTTCGATCCATCAGGCGGCCCGGACTGGAATCCTCTTCAGGAAGCCGAACGCAGGCGTTGCGCAGGGGGACGCAAGGCGTTGACGCCGAGCAAGGAATGACGGAACAGGAACGTCCCGTCATAACATGTCCCCAGAGCAGCGATGTAGGGTGGAAAACTGCGCAGCATTTTCCACCGCAGGCTTCAAGCAAGTTTTTGCCGGGCCACGGCGGGTCACTTTGCAAACCGGTAGGTAAGCTTCGCGTTACCCGCCCATCCCTAATTGCACGACCTTTCAGGCAACACCAAACGCCCCTTTCAGGAGGCCGAGCGCAGGTGGCGTGGAAAGGGTTGAGCGGCATGGATGCCGCGAGAGCTGCGATGGACCAGGGATGGCCCTTCGCAGCGGACCCTTGGAACGTCACCGGAGCGAGGGAACCCCGGCGCAGCCGGGGCCGGATGCAGGGGCAAGAGTTTTTGGTTCCTTTGGGCGGGGCCGGCCATCCGGCGACTGCTAAAAGGAACTCGCCCAGCAGGGCGAAACCAGCGCGTCAAAACAGCACGATAAGTGACAGCCACATCCGACCGCGCCCACAAGCCTTACATCCGACGCAACTGCCCGCCGCACAAACCAAGCCAGTGGTTCGCCGCTGCGTCCGCACACAATGAGCCTGAGCCCATGCGCCTGATCCACACCTCCGACTGGCACCTCGGCCAGACCCTCCACGGCCAGGACCGCGACTACGAGCACGCGCAATTCCTCGCCTGGCTGCTCGACCAGCTGGTAGCCCACCGCGCCGACGCCCTGCTGATCGCCGGCGATGTGTTCGACACGGTCAACCCGCCACTCAAGGCACAGGAGCGCCTCTACGACTTCATCGTCCGCACCCACGAAAAGCTCCCGCAGCTGGACATCGTGATGATCGCCGGCAACCACGACTCGGGCGGGCGCATCGAACTGCCGGCGCCGCTGATGAAGCGCCTCAATGCCCATGCCGTCGGTCGTATCAGCTGGGTCGCCGAGGGCCAGCTCGATCACCAGCGGCTGCTGGTGCCGCTGCATGACGCCAATGGCAACACCGCCGCCTGGTGTCTCACCCTGCCCTTCCTGCGTCCGGCCGAAGTCACCGGCATGGAGCTGGGCGATGACTACATGGCCGGCATTCGCCAGGTCCACGAGCGGCTGATCGCTGCTGCCGAAACCGCACGCCAGCCCGGCCAGGCGCTGGTCGCCATGAGCCACGCGCACATGGCCGGCGGTGCGGTGTCGGAGGAATCCGAGCGCAACATCGTCATCGGCAACGCGGAAGCGCTGCCGGCCAGCCTGTTTCCCGAGTCCGTCGCTTACGTCGCGCTTGGCCATTTGCACAAGCCGCAGCAGGTCGCCGGGCAGGCGCGCATCCGTTACAGCGGCTCGCCGCTGCCGCTGTCCTTCGCCGAGGTCAATTACCCGCATCAGGTGCTGCTGGTCGAACTGGACGGCGACCAATTGAAAAACGTCGAACAGCTGCCGGTGCCGCGCGCGGTGGAGATGATCCGTATCGGTCGCGCGTCGCTGGCCGAGGTGATCGCCGCGCTGGAGGCGCTGCCGCCCACCGGCCTGTTCGACGACAACCTGCCCTGGCTGGAGGTACGCGTGCTGCTCGACGAGCCACTGCCGGACCTGCGCCAGCGCATCGAAACCGCGATAACCGGCAAGGCCTGCCGACTGGTGCGCATCGCCAGCGAATACGCCGGCAAACGCGGCGAGGCGGAATCGGAAGTATTGCTCGGCCTGGACCAGATCAGCCCGCAGGAGCTGTTCGCGCGCGCCTGGGAAGAACAGTACGGCAACCCGGCGGACGAACAGGCGCTGGACGATTTCGCCACGTTGCTGCAACGGGTCGAGTTCGCCCATGAGGAGATTGAGCGATGAAAATCCTCGCCATCCGTCTGAAGAACCTGGCCTCACTGGCCGGCGAACAGGTCATCGACTTCACCACCGAACCGCTGGCCAGCGCTGGCCTGTTCGCCATCACCGGGCCGACGGGGGCCGGCAAGAGCACCATTCTCGACGCCCTGTGCCTGGCGCTCTTCGGCAGCACACCGCGGCTCGACAGCGTCTCCCCGCTGAACAAGGTCCCCGACGTCGAAGCCGAGATCGGCGGTGGCGACGAACGCAATCTGCTGCGCCGCGGTTGTGGTGCAGGGTTCGCCGAGGTGGATTTCGTCGGCGTCGACGGCCACCGCTACCGCGCCCGCTGGGAGGTCAAGCGCGCCCGCGAAAAGGTCGACGGCCGCCTGCAGGCCAGCAGCCAAAGCCTTACGGATCTCGACAGTGGCACACTCCTGGCCAGCGGCAAGAAGCGCGAATTCAAGGAGCTGCTCGAAGCCCGCCTGGGGCTGACGCTGGCGCAGTTCACCCGCGCCGTGCTGCTGGCGCAGAGCGAGTTTTCCGCCTTCCTCAAGGCCGACGACAACGAGCGCGGCACGCTGCTGGAAAAGCTCACCGACACCGGTCTCTACAGCCGACTCGGCCAGGCTGCCTTCGAGGCCGCCAAGCAGGCGAAGGAAAGCCTCACCCGCCTGGAACAGCAGGCTGGCGGCTTGCAGCCGCTGGAACCCGAGCAGCGTGACGTACTGGAGCGCGAACATCAGGCCCAGCTCGAAGAATTGAAGAAGCTGCAACAGCAGCTCAAGGAACTGGAAGCCCAGCGGCAATGGCTCAGCGAACTGCAGCGCCTGGAAAACGAGCGCGAAGCGGCACGCCAGCAGCTGCAGGACGCCGAAGACGAGCGTGAAAGCCTGACCGCGGCCCGCCGTATCCTCGACCTGTTCGAACTGCTCGCGCCGCAGCGCCATCGTTTTCTGCGTCAGCAGGAACTCGAACCCCTGCTCGGCAAGGCCGCCGAAAGTCTCACTCGCCTGCAGCACGAGGCGCAAAGCCTGCAGCAACGTCTCGACAGCTTGCAGAGGCAGTGCGAAGCCGCTGGCAACGACCTGCGCGCAGCCGAACAGGCGCGGCAGACGGCCGAGCCGAGGCTTGCACAAGCGCGCCGCGAAGAGGAGCGCCTCAGCCATCTGAACGCCGACCTCGCCTCGATCCGCGAAGAAAGCGCCCAGGCCGATGCCGCGGCCAGCGCCGGCGAGGCAACGCTCAAGCAGCTCGGCGATCAGCAACAGCGCGCCGCCGAACAGCTGGCGACGCTGACGCAGCAACTCGAGACCAGCGCAGCGCTGCAACCGCTCTGTGTCGCCTGGGGTGGCTACCGCCCGCGCTTGCAACAGGCGGTTCAGCTGGCAGCACGCTTGCAGCAGGGTCAGAGCGAACTCCCCGCGCTGCAAGCGCAGGCTGAGGCCGCGGAGTCGCAGCAAAGCCTGGCACGCGAGGCGCTGGATAATCTGCAACGCGAGCGCGACAGCGAACTCGGGCTGGCCGAACAGCTGGCCGGTCTGCACCGACAACTCGATGAATGGCGCCAGGCCGAGCGCGAAACCGATGCGCTGCAACAGCTCTGGGCGCAGCAGCTGACGCTCACCGCCAGCCAGCACGAACTGAGCAACGCCAACAGTCGCCAGCAGGCCGAACTGGACAGCCTGGTGCCGCTGGGCAAACAGGTCCGCAATGATCGCGACGCTGCCGAGCAGGCGCTCAAGGTCACCCTTGCCCTGCTCGAACGCCAACGTCTGGCACGCAGCGAGAATGTCGAAGCGCTGCGCGCGTCGCTGGTCCCGGGCGAGCCCTGCCCGGTCTGCGGCAGCGACGAGCATCCCTGGCAGCAGACCGACGCGCTGGTCGCCAGTCTCGATCGCCACGACGACAGCGAGGCCGCGCACGCGCAGCAGGCGCTACAGGAACAGGACCAGCGCCTGCAGGAGCTGCGTGACCGCCACGTCGCGCTCAGCACGCAGTTGCGTCAGACGCAACAACGCCAGAGCGAAGTCGAGCTGCAGCTGCAGGCCCTAGCACCGCGCCTGCTCGCCCTGCCCGTCCACACGCGATTGCTTGAGCAGCCGGAAGCCGAGCGTTCGCAATGGCTGGAAACGCAGCTGACCAATCTCAAAGACCAGATCGCCAGCGCCAGCCAGCGTCAGCAGCAGTTGCTCGCCCTACAACAGCGCAGCGAAACCCTGCAGCAGGCCTGGCAGGCCGCGCGCGAAGCCTGTGTCGAGGCGACGCAGCAACTCGCCCGCCAGCGCGACGCCCTTGCCCGCGACAGCCAACAGCTCGACGAGGAATTGCTGGCCTTTGCCGAGCTGCTGCCCGTCGAACAGCTGCAGCGCTGGCGCGAAAACCCGGCGCAGACCTTTATGCAGCTGGACGCCAGCATCGCCACGCGACTGCAGCAACTGCAGGCGCAAACCGAGCTCGCCGAGGAGCTGCGCCAGTGCGAGCAGCGCCGCAGCGACGAGCAGTTGCAACAACGCCATCGTCAGGAGAAACAGGCTAGCTGCAGCGCACGACTGAGCGAGCGCGAGAAACTGCTGCTGGCCTGCCAGCAGGCGCTGCGTACCAGCCTTGGCGAGCAAAGCAGCGCCAGCGCCTGGCAACAGCAGCTAGATGCGGCAATCCAGACCGCCCGCCAGGCGCAGACCGCGATCGATCAGCAGCTCAACGAGAGCAAGCTCGGCCTGACGCGCTTGCACAGCGAGCAGCAGAACTGCCGCCAGCGCCATGCCGAACTGGCGCAGGAACGCGATGCGCTGAACGCCGAACTGGCAAGCTGGCGCGCCGACCATCCGCAGCTGGACGACGCCAGTCTCGCCCAGCTGCTGCATATGGACGACCAGCTGATCGCCGAGGCGCGCCAGCGTTTGCGAGAGAACAGCGACAGCCTGACCCGCTGTCGCGAGCGTCTCGACGGTTGCCTCAACCGCCTGAACCTGCACAAACAGCAGCAGAGCGACGCCCCGGATACCGAGCAGCTGCAACAGCGCTATGCCGAGCAGCTGCAGCAGTGCGAGCAGGCCGATCAACGCTGCGCGGAAACCCGCGCCCAGCTGATCGACGACGACAAACGCCGCAGTCAGAGCCAGGCGCTGCTCACCCAGATCGACGCGGCGCGGGCCGAGCATCAGCGCTGGGGGCGTATCGCCGCGCTGATCGGTTCCAGCGACGGCGGCGCCTTCCGCAAGATCGCCCAGGCCTACAACCTCGACCTGCTGGTGCAGCACGCCAACGTGCAGCTGCGCCAACTGGCGCGGCGCTATCGGCTCAAGCGCGGCGGCAGCCCGCTGGGGTTGCTGGTGCTGGATACCGAAATGGGTGACGAACTGCGCTCGGTGCATTCGCTGTCCGGCGGCGAGACCTTCCTCGTTTCGCTGGCCCTGGCGCTGGGCCTGGCATCGATGGCGTCGAGCAAGCTGAAGATCGAATCGCTGTTCATCGACGAAGGCTTCGGCAGCCTCGACCCCGAGTCGCTGCAGATCGCCATGGACGCGCTGGATTCGCTGCAGGCCCAAGGCCGCAAGGTGGCGGTGATCAGTCACGTCGCGGAGATGCACGAGCGCATTCCGGTGCAGATCCGTGTACGGCGTCAGGGCAATGGGCAAAGCGATCTGCAGATTGTCGGGGGGCCTTCATAAAGGTCGGCGTCGAACGCTAGACATCCCGCTGCGCGCAACTCCATCGCGTTTTTTGCGCAACCTGTGAGCAGCCCTGGAGCGCGGCTTTGCTCGGAAACCACAGGCGCTGGCAGCCCTTGCGGCCATTCGTCCGCTTGTGTTTCCCCAGCACCAGCCGTAAGGTTCGCGCGTTTTCTTATCCGCCCAGGTGTGCACGACCGCAAGGTCCGCATTAAACGGGAAGCCGGTGCGCTCGATGAGCAAGGCCGGCGCTGCCCCCGCAACGGTAATCGACCGCGATCCTTGGGATCGCCGTCCGCTCCATAGCCACTGTGTTCCGACATGGGAAGGTGAGCGTGATGCGCGTCGACAGCCCGGAGACCGGCCTGACGGATTCGACTGGTGTTGCGGAGGGCAGCACCGTCAAGCGCTGCTGCCCGTAATCCCCGCGCTTGTTCCTGCCCTCCTCAAAAGTCTGCGATCTTTTGAGGAATTCCTAGAATGAAACTGTCCCGACTTGCCTTGGCCGTGGCGCTGCTGCCTGGCGTGCAGGTGTTTGCTGCCGATGCCGAGCAGGAACTGCCGAGCATGCTAATCACCTCGGCCCGCCAGGCCGAGCCCCGCGCCCAAGCCACTGCAGCCAATACTGTCTTCACTCGCGCCGATATCGAACGCCTGCAGGCACGCAGCGTGCCCGAGCTGTTGCGTCGGGTCCCGGGCGTGCAGGTAAGTAGCGCTGGTGGTTTGCCGTCGCTGTCGCTGCGCGGCACCGGCACCGCGCAAACACTGGTGCTGGTCGACGGCCAACGCATTGCCTCGGCCACCAGCGGTTTCGCCCGTCTCGACTATCTGGCCATCGACAACATCGAGCGGGTCGAAGTGATCCGTGGCCCGCGCTCCTCGCTTTACGGCGCGGATGCCATTGGTGGCGTCATCCAGATCTTTACCCGTGGCGGCAAAACCGGAATAAACCCGGAAGTCCGCTTGGCCGCCGGCAGCGAGCAGACCTTCCAGCGCAGCCTGAGCCTCGCAGCCGGAACGGAGCAGACTCGCGTCCACCTCGGCGCCAGCCTCGACGAGCGCGACGGCTTCGATATCACCCGCGACAACCGCGGCGCCGACCGGGACAACGATGGCCAGCGTAACAAGGCCTTGCACCTGAAGCTGGATCACCAGTTCGATGCAAACTGGAAAACGGGCTTGAGCCTCAACGACCAGCGCGGCAAGAACGAGTATGACGATGCCAATGATTTCGAACCCGGAACGCCGCAGGACGAGTTTCGGGTCAGCAGTTACAGCGGCTACCTGGACGGTCAGTTGACCGACATGTGGAATAGCCGTCTGGAGCTGGGTCGCAGCTTCGATCGTAATCACGCCGTCGGCGCCGGCAGCGCTTGGAATAACACCCTGTTGGAGACCACGCGTCATTCGGCGGCCTGGATAAATCGGCTGCAATTGAGCGAGCGCCAGCAACTGAGCGTCGGCGGCGACTGGTATGAAGACCAACTCGATTCCGCGACGATTTTTGAGGAAGACAGCCGCGACAACTCGGCTTTCTTTGCCCAGCACAGCTTTCAAGGCGAGCGCTTCGGCACCGAGCTGGGGCTACGCCACGATGACAACCAGCAGTTCGGCAGCCACAACAGCTGGAATGCCGCGGTCAGCCTGCCGGTAGGTCAGTCGCAGCGCTGGATTCTGAGCTATGGCGAAGGCTTCCGCGCTCCAACATTCTCCGATCTTTACGGACCGCCGTTGTGGGGACCAAATCCGGACCTCAAGCCGGAGACCTCGAAGACCTATGAGTTGCAATGGCGCGCTGATCTGGACGCCACTCAGCTCGAAGCAGCGCTCTATCGTACCGACGTCGAAGACATGATCGCCTGGGGCGAAAACCGGATGGGGAACGTCAGCCAGGCACGGATCAACGGTTTCGAAGCCAGTGCGGCGCGCGAACTGCTGGGCTGGCAGGCGAGCCTCGGCGTTAGCATCATCGATCCACGCGATCGGGACAGCGGCCATACTCTGGCGCGCCGGGCAAAGCGCACGCTCAGCATCGACCTTGATCGCACTTTCGGCACGCTTTCGGCTGGCGCCGGTTGGCACGTTTCCAGCGCTCGTTACGACACGATCGCAAACACCCGCGAGCTGTCCGGCTATGGCGTTTTTGATCTGCGCGCTGGCTGGCAGAGCCATCCGGAGCTGCGTTGGGAGGCGAAGGTCAACAACCTGTTCGACCGCGACTACGCGCTGGCGACCTACAACCGCCCAGACGGAACTAATTGGTGGGATCCGTCGCAGAATTACGGCTATCGCGAAGCGGGCCGCACCGCGCTGTTCGCCGTCACCTGGACTCCGTCACTGTAGTCGCGTTAACCGGCGCGCCCGCTCAGGGCGCTGCCGCCATCACTTCGCAGAGCTTCCCGATCGCCCCCAGCATCTGGAAGCTCGGCCGCTCCAGCCCCTTGTCGGGGACTTCCAGTAATCGCCCATCGCGCACAGCACTGAGCTGCGGCCAGGCCTGCCACTCATCCAGCTGCGCACCACTGCCGGCCAGAATGACTTCAGGATCGCGAGCAAGCACGGCTTCGATGCTGACCTGAGGCGCCGCCAGGGTCAGATCGGCGAAGACATTCTGCCCACCACACACCTCGATCGCTTCGCTGATGATCTGCTGTCCGCCGAGGGTATACAGCGGGCGATTCCAGATCTGATAGAACACCCGCAGCGGTTGCTCACGTACATACTTCCGGCGCAGCTCGACCAAGCCCTGGCGAAAACGCTCGGCCAGTCTCTCCCCTTCCTCGGCTCGATTGACGGCATTGCCGACCACGACGAATTGTTCGGCCAGCCTTTCGAGACGGGTTTGCTCGACGACCAGAACAGGAATACCGAACTGCTGCAGCTGCTCTCGCTGGCTACGCGGCACGCTGTCCGGCCAGAGCAGGACGAGATCAGGACGCAGGCTGAGCAGGGTTTCCATCTCCACCTGGCCGTAGCGCCCAACCGAAGGTACCGACTGCAGCGCGGCTGGACGCTCGCCACCATCCAGGACGCCAACCAGCCGGTCGGCAGCATCGAGTTCGAGCATGATCTCGCTGAGCGATGGCGCCAGGCTCACTACTCGCTCGGCAGCCAACGCAGGCAATGACGCCAGGGAAACCAGCGCGGCGAGTAGCAGACGTCGCATCAATGCAATTGCCGCGGAATGCGGTAGAGCACCAGCAACACCAGGCTGCCAAATACCAGCAACAGGCGAGCAACCGGCTCCATGCCGAATAGCGCACCCGCAGCGCCGAACCATGCCGGTAATGAGGCGATCAGCAGACCGCGACGGCGCACACGACGCAGATCGCTCCAAGCATCGTCCTCCACCGGGCCGTTCAGCGCCTGTTCGGTGGCGATCAGTGCATGTTTGAAGCGGGTGAAGGCTCGCAGGCTGAAGAACAGCGAAACCAGGCCGGCAGCGAAGAGCGGCAGACCCCAATCGGCAAACACCACCGATGTGCGCCCAAGCACCAGCACAGGCAGCACCATCAGCAGCGTATGCAGCCAGCCATCACGTGCGAGCTGGCGAAGGGCGGCGGCTCGCGTCACGACTGCTCGGCTTCGCCCTGGTGAATCTCGCCGAGCATGTGGCCGAGCTTGCCGGCCTTGGTGGCGAGGTATTTGCGGTTATGCGGATTGTGCGCGATCTGCAGCGGCTTGCGCTCGGCGACGCGAATGCCGAAGCCCTGCAGCGCCTTGACCTTGCGCGGGTTGTTGGTCATCAGCTTGATTTCGGCGATGCCCAGATGCTCGAGCATCGGCAGGCAGATGCCGTAGTCGCGCATGTCAGGCGCGAAGCCCAGGCGCTCGTTGGCCTCAACGGTATCGGCGCCGGCGTCCTGCAACTCGTAGGCGCGGATCTTGTTCAGCAGGCCGATGCCGCGGCCTTCCTGGCGCAGATAGAGCAGCACGCCGCGGCCCTCGTCGGCAATCGCCCGCAGGGCCGCTTCCAGCTGGAAGCCGCAATCACAGCGCAGGCTGAACAACGCATCGCCGGTCAGGCACTCGGAATGCAGACGGCCCAGCACCGGCTTGCCATCGGCCACATCGCCCAGCGTCAGCGCGACATGCTCCTTGCCAGTGTCCTGGTCGAGAAAACCATGCATGGTGAACACACCGAACGGCGTCGGCAGTTGGGAAGCGGCGACGAACACGACAGACACGGGCGGAAATCCCAGAGGCGGAAAAGCGGACATTGTAACACCAACAAAAGACGAATCAGGCCGCAGAGTTTTGCCAGCGTAAGCGCCAATCGTGCCGCTCAGCGAGCTTGGCGACCGGTTGCTAGGACGTCTTCGACTCCAGCACCAGCACGCCCTGCTCCTCGCGCCAGCTGACGCGACCGAGAAAACTCATGCCGAGCAGCGCTTCGGTGGGCGAGCCCCCCTCGACGACTACCGCTTCCACGCCGATCACTTCGATCGCACCGACCTTCACACTGTTGAGATGGACGCGCCAGGCCTTGGCAGTACCGCTGGCGGTACTCACCACCATCGGCCGGCCGTTGACCCGGTAGTCGATGCCCAACCGGCGCGCCTGATGTTCGTTGATCGCCACCGAGGTAGCGCCGGTATCGACGAGAAACTGGATCGGCTGACCATTGATCGCCCCGGCGATCCAGTAATGGCCGCCGGTGCCCTTGGCGACGCTCAGCTGAGTCTTGCTTGGAGTGGCGTAGGCGCCGCTGTACTCGCGGCTCAGGTTGTAGTGACGCTCGACGCCATCGACCCGCAGCACCGCGCCACTGGCATCGGCACTGATCACCTGAACGCCGCCCGGCCCGGTCTGGCCGACCTTGACCAGCTTGCGCTGGCCGTCGACATTGACCACCGCAGCCCCCGGAAACAGCCCGACCACCTGCACCATGGATGCGGCCTGCGCCAGAGCGGGAAGCAGCAACAGGCTGGCGAACACGATGGGGATGCTACGCATGACTATCTCCTCGAAACCAGGCCGCCCGGGCCGGAACGGCCGATCATCCATTAACCGCCGGCACGCTGCAGCGACCGGACGCACAATCAAACCAGCAGCGCCACCAGCCCCTGCATGACGACCCAGGCCGCGACGCCGGCAAGGATGTCATCGAGCATGATCCCGAAGCCGCCATGGATATGCCGATCTACCCAGCTGATCGGCCAGGGCTTGGCGATATCCATCACGCGGAAGATGACGAAACCAAGCAGCATCCAGTACCAGCCTTCCGGCACCAGCCAGAAGGTGATCCAGATGCCGACGAACTCATCCCAGACGATACCTTCGTGGTCGTGCACACCGAGTTCGCGCGCCACCTTGCCGCACAGCCAGACGCCGAACAGCATGGTCAGCCCGAGCATCAGCAGATAACCCCAGCCCGGCAGCAGTTGCCACAGCGGCACGAACGGCAGTGCTACCAGCGAACCCCAGGTGCCCGGCGCCTTGGGCATCAGCCCGGAACCGAAGCCGAACGCCAGGTTGTGCCAGGGATTGGACCAGACCAGGGTTTGCGGCTTGGCCGCGACCGGCGAGGAGTCAGTCAAAACAGCGTTCCTTATCGGGTCGGAGCAAGCGCCTGCTGGCTCGCAGCGGCGCTTACGCATTGAAATGGTTGTAGCCGCGTTCGGACACGGGCACTTCGTTGCCCGCCGCATCGAGCAGTTGCACAGCCTGGCCAGCCACCACTTGACCGATGACGTGTACCGACCAGCCCGCGTCGAGCAGCGCCGGTAATTCAGCGGGCGGCAGCGTAAAAGCGAGCAGGTAGTCATCGCCACCGGCCAGCGCGCAGCGCAACGCTTCTGCCTCACCAGCGAAACGCCGCAATGGTTCGGACAACGGCAGCCGATCGCGCTCGATCCGCAGCGCGACGCCCGAAGCCTTGGCGATATGCCCGCAGTCGGCCAGCAGACCGTCGGAGATATCCAGCGCCGCCGTGGCCTTGCCTCGCAGCGCTTCACCCAGGGCCAACTGCGGTTGCGGCGACCAGTAGCGCGCCAGCAGGTGTTCGGCGACATCCGCATCGGTTTCGGCCTGACCGAGCACCAGCGGCAACGCGCCGGCCGCTTCACCAAGCACGCCGCCGACGCAGAGCAGATCGCCGACCTGCGCGCCGGAACGAGCCAGCGCCTGGCCGGCCGGCACCCGGCCGAACACGGTGACGGTCAGGCTCAGCGGGCCACGGGTGGTGTCGCCGCCAATCAAACGCAGGCTGCAATCAAGCGCCATCGAATCCAGGCCACGGGCAAGTTCCGCCAGCCAGAGTGGATCGCCAGCAGGCAAGGTCAGGGCGAGAGTGAAGCCGATGGGCGTGGCGCCCATGGCGGCAAGATCACTGGCCGCCACGGCCAACGCGCGTTGGCCGAGCAGGAAAGGATCGCAGGGATCGGGGAAATGCACCCCGGCGACCAGGGTATCGGTGGAAACAGCCAGCTGTTCGCCGACCGGAAGCTGCAGCAGGGCACAATCATCGCCAATGCCGAGAACGACTTCGCCGCCAGCCCTGGCACAAGCGGCGGCGGCGAAGTAGTGACGGATCAGCTCGAACTCACCCAGCAAGGCGAGCAGCCCTCAGCGCTTGTGGTTGCGCACTTCGGCGCTGCGCAGCGTGGGGGCCAGCTTGTCCAGCACGCCGTTGACGAACTTGTGCCCGTCGGTGGCGCCATAGACCTTGGCCAGCTCGATGCCTTCGTTGATGACCACGCGGTAAGGCACGTCGATGCGCTGCATCAGCTCGTAGGTGGACAACCGCAGGATCGCCAGCTCCACCGGATCGAGCTCGTCCAGCGGACGGTCGAGATTCGGCGCGATGGCACCGTCGACTTCGCTTTTGCTGCGCGCGACACCGGTCAGCAGCTCATGGAAGTAGCTGCCATCAACGCCGGAGAAATCGTTGTCGACGCGAAACTGCGCCTCGATTTCGTTGAGGCTCTGACCGGCCATGTGCCACTGATACAGCGCCTGCATCGCCAGGCTGCGGGCAACCCGGCGCGTGGCGATCTTGCCCTTGGCCTTGGGCTGCGGAGCGTCCTGGCTATCGTCGTGATTCAGGCTCACTTCGCCTCCAGCTGCGACAGCAGGCTCACCATTTCCAGTGCGGAAAGTGCGGCTTCGGCGCCCTTGTTGCCGGCCTTGGTGCCGGAACGCTCGATGGCCTGTTCGATGGAATCGACGGTCAGTACGCCGAAGGCGACCGGTACACCGAATTCCATGGAGACCTGGGCCAGGCCCTTGGTGCACTCACCGGCGACGTATTCGAAATGCGGCGTGCCGCCACGAATGACCGCGCCGAGGGCGACGATGGCGTCGTATTCACCCTGCTGGGCAACCTTCTGCGCGACCAGCGGAATCTCGAAGGCACCCGGTGCGCGGATGATGGTGATGTCGTTCTCGCTGACGCCGTGGCGAACCAGCGCGTCGACCGCGCCGCTGACCAGGCTCTCGACGACGAAACTGTTGAAGCGGCCTACGACCAGGGCGTATTTGCCCTGCGGGGCGATGAAGGTTCCTTCGATGGTCTTCAGGGGCATGGGTGCTTTCTCATCTCTTTAAAGAACGAAGGCGCCGCGGACTGCGCGGCGCCTCTGATTTATTCGGCCGGCAGGTATTCTACAACTTCCAGATCGAAGCCGGATATCGCGTTGAACTTCATCGGCGCACTCATCAGGCGCATCTTGCGCACACCCAGATCACGCAAAATCTGCGAACCGGCGCCGACGGTGCTGTAAGTGGCCGGTGTCGGCGGTTGCTGACGGGTCAGCTGCGCCAGCAGCTGCGGACCGGTCAGCGGATTGCCGAGCAGCAGCACCACGCCCTTGCCCGCCTTGGCCACTTCACTCATCGCCGCGCGCAGGCTCCAGCGACCCGGTACGGTGACCAGCAGCAGATCACGCAGCGGCTCCATGTTGTGCACACGCACCAACGTCGGCTCCTCCGGGGAGATTTCGCCGCGGGTCAGCGCCATGTGCACGGTGTCCTCGACGCCGTCGCGATAGGTAACCAGGTTGAACTGGCCCAGCTCGGTTTCCAGCGGCTGCTCGGAAACCCGCTCGACGGTGCGCTCGTGGATCATGCGGTAATGGATCAGGTCGGCGATGGTGCCGATCTTGAGCCCGTGCTGCTCGGCGAACAGCTCGAGCTCCGGGCGGCGCGCCATGGTGCCGTCGTCGTTCATGATTTCGCAGATCACGCCGCTGGCCTCGAACCCGGCCATGCGCGCCAGATCGCAGGCGGCTTCGGTATGACCGGCACGCGCCAGTACCCCGCCTGGTTGCGCCATCAGCGGGAAGATGTGGCCCGGGCTGACGATGTCTTCGGCTTTCGCAGCACGCGCCACAGCAGCCTGCACGGTACGGGCGCGGTCTGCCGCGGAAATGCCGGTGGTCACGCCTTCAGCCGCCTCGATGGAAACGGTGAACTTGGTGCCGAAACCGGAACCATTGCGCGGCGCCATCAGCGGCAGTTTGAGCAATTCGCAGCGCTCGCGGGTCATCGGCATGCAGATCAGGCCGCGGGCGAAGCGCGCCATGAAGTTGATGTGCTCGGCGGTGACGCATTCGGAGGCGACGATGATGTCGCCCTCGTTCTCGCGGTCTTCGTCATCCATGAGGATGACCATCTTGCCGGCGCGGATGTCTTCGATCAGTTCTTCAGCGGTATTGAGCGCCATGGGGCGTCTCCTCAATTCTTCAGGTAGCCGTGCTCGGCGAGAAAACCTTCGGTAAGCCCCGAGGCCTTGGGTTCGGCGGCCTTGTCGCCCATCATCAGGCGCTCCAGGTAACGTGCCAGCAGGTCGACTTCCAGGTTCACCTGCCGCCCGGGGCGGTAGTCGGCCATGATGGTTTCGCCGAGGGTGTGCGGCACGATGGTCAGCTCGAACTCGGCGCCATTGACCGCGTTGACCGTGAGGCTGGTGCCATCGACGGTGATCGAGCCCTTGAGCGCGATGTACTTGGCCAGCTCGCGCGGCGCGCGGATGCGGAACTGCACGGCGCGGGCGTTATCTTCCCGCGCCACGACTTCGCCGACCCCGTCGACGTGACCGCTGACCAGATGGCCGCCAAGACGGCTGGTAGGCGTCAGGGCCTTTTCCAGGTTGACCCGGCTACCGGCCTTGAGATCGATAAAGGCGGTGCGCGCCAGGGTTTCGCGGCTGACGTCGGCCCAGAAGCCGTTGCCCGGCAGCTCGACCGCGGTCAGGCAGACGCCGTTGACGGCGATGCTGTCGCCCAGCTTGACGTCGCCCAGATCCAACTTGCCGGTGTCGACCAGCACGCGGACATCACCGCCCTTGGGCGTGAGCGCACGAATGGTGCCAATGGATTCGATTATTCCGGTGAACATGTGGCCTCCCGTGGAAGGCGGGTAAAACGCTGCATACGACGAACTCCTGTTTTTGAAAAACAGGGCGCTACAGATCGATAGGGATGCATGACGGATGCACGGACGGCGCCCATCGGGATATCCCGCTCTCTCTCATCCGGACTATACCGTCGGCCCCGGAATCACACCGAGTCTGCTGACCTTGCCGAAGCAAGCGCTCGCGGGCTAGGCCGTGGCCATTACCGCCGGTGGGGAATCGCACCCCGCCCTGAGAACGTTGGGCCGCTTGCGGCCCGGCAGCGTTTTTAACACAAATAGCGGCGCGGGGCAGCCCGATATCGCCCGATAGCAGCTATGAGGGTGCAAGACGAACGCTATCGGCAGACGCAGCCGGCATGCGTTGCCGATCAGTTGGCCGGGCGCGCCACGATCTTCCAGTCGTCGCCCACCGCACGGATGTCGACGATTTTGAGCTCGCGCGCCTCGCTCATGCGCTCGAGCGGCAGCTCCAGCAACGGCCGCGCCGAGGAGCCGAGAAACTTGGCGGCCATGAATATCTGGTATTCGTCGATCAAACCAAGACTGGCGAAGGCGCCGACCAGCCGCGGGCCGGCTTCGACCAGCACCTCGTTGGCACCACGCGCGCCCAGCTCACGCAACAATGCAGTTAGATCGACCCGCTCCTGGCCCAACACCAGCAACTCATGCCCCGCAGCAGCGAACGCACCCTCATGGCCAGCGACAGTGGTGGCGACCAGCGCCGGACCTGCCTGAAAGAACGGTGCATCCAGCGGCACGCGCAGCTGCCCATCGACCAGCACCCGCAGAGGCGGACGCTGCAGCGCCAGTGCCGTGGTTTCCGCATCCAGCCCCAGCTCATCGCCACGCACGGTCAGCCGCGCGGCGTCCATCAGCACGGTATCGGCGCCGGTCAGCACCACGCTGGAGCGGGCGCGCAAGCGCTGCACCTCGGCACGGGCGGCCGGGCCGGTGATCCACTGGCTTTCGCCGCTGGCCATCGCGGTGCGCCCGTCCAGGCTCATCGCGAGTTTGGCGCGAACGAACGGCAGGCCGCTTTCCATACGCTTGATAAAGCCGCAGTTGATCTCGCGCGCCTCGGCTTCCAGCACACCGCTGACGACTTCGATGCCGGCGCTGCGCAGTAATTGCAGGCCACGCCCAGCGACCTGCGGGTTGGGGTCCTGCATGGCCGCCACCACGCGCCCGACGCCGGCCTTGACCAGCGCTTCGGCACAGGGCGGTGTACGCCCGTAGTGGCTGCAGGGTTCGAGGGTGACGTAGGCGGTGGCGCCGCGGGCGCGCTCACCCGCCTGGCGCAGCGCATGGACTTCGGCATGCGGCTCGCCGGCGCGTACATGCCAGCCTTCGCCGACCAGCTCGCCAGCGGCGACGATCACGCAACCGACCCGCGGGTTCGGATGGGTCGAATACAGGCCTTTGCGCGCCAGCTGCAGCGCGCGGGCCATCCAGGCGTGATCGGTAGTCATTCGGGCTTCGCGGGCTCGCGGGACAGCCGCTCGATTTCCTCACGGAATTCGTTGAGGTCCTGGAAGCGGCGGTAGACCGAGGCGAAGCGGATATAGGCGACCTCGTCGAGCTTCTGCAGCTCGGCCATCACCAGTTCGCCGAGCACCCGCGACTTGATTTCGCGCTCGCCGGTGGCGCGTAGCTGATGCTTGATATGGGCGATCGCAGCTTCCAGGCGCTCGACGCTGACCGGGCGTTTCTCCAGCGCGCGCTGCATGCCGGCGCGCAGCTTCTGCTCGTCGAACGGCTGGCGGCTGCCGTCGGACTTGATCAGGCGCGGCATCACCAGCTCGGCGGTTTCGAAGGTGGTGAAACGCTCACCACAGGCCAGGCACTCGCGGCGACGGCGCACCTGATCGCCCTCGGCAACCAGGCGGGAATCGATGACCTTGGTATCGTTGGCAGCACAGAAGGGACAATGCATGGGGCTGAAATCGGTCGTACGTCGGGACGGCCATGGTAGCGCATCCGACCCGCAAGACAAGGCGACGGCTTTGCTGCTATACAACCCGCAATCGTCGTTCAGGAGGCTGTCCGTGCCGCCACGTTTTTTCGTTCTACCTGCCTTCCTGGCCCTGCTCGCCGGCTGCAGCAGTCAGCCAAGCGAAGCGCCGACCGCACCGGTCGAGCTGAGCACCGCCCCGCACTCCAAACTGCTCAACGAACTGAGCGGTAGCCTGATCGGCGCGCCGGCTGGCAGCGATGTCGAACTCGCCTTGCTGGAAGTCGATCGTCGCGACCAGCCGGACCGCCTGCTCAGCAACGTCCAGCTCAAGGGCCGCGATAGCCAACTGCCCTTCATCCTGCAGTTCAACCCCGACGCCTTCCCCACCGGCCAGCGTGTCGAGCTGCGCGGCCGGGTCACCCAGGCCGGTCAGCTGATCATGCGGCTGCCGCCGCGGACTATTTCCAGCCCAGCCAGTCAGGCGCTCGGCCCGCTGCAGCTGGTTCCTGCGCCGTGACAGCGCCGGCACCCTTACAGGCGGCACTGAACGAGCTGCTGGGCGATGCGCGTCTGGTCGTAGAGCCGCTGCCGGACACCGACCTGCGCCTCTGGCTGATCGACGCAGCCAATATGGACCGCGCCTTCAGCGCCGAGGAAACCCGACGGATTCTCGAAGACCCGCCGTACTGGAGCTTCTGCTGGGCCAGCGGCCTCGTGCTGGCGCGCTGGTTGGCCGAACGGCCGGAGTGGGTGCGCGGCAAGCGCGTGCTGGATTTCGGTGCCGGCTCAGGTGTCGCCGCCATCGCCGCCGCCAAGGCCGGCGCTGCCGAAGTGGTGGCCTGCGATCTGGACCCGCTGGCGCTCGCCGCCTGCCAGGCCAACGCCGCGCTGAATGAGGTCGAGCTACGCTATTCGCAAGACTTCTTCGGCGAGGCGGATCGCTACGACCTGATCATCGTCGCCGATGTGCTCTACGACCGCGCCAATCTGCCGCTGCTGGATCACTTCCTCAGTCGTGGACGCGAAGCGCTGGTGGCCGATTCGCGGGTGCGCGATTTCGCCCACCCGCTGTACCGGCGCCTGGACGTGCTGGATGCCTGCACCTGGCCGGATCTGGCCGAGCCGGCAGAGTTTCGCCAGGTCAGCCTCTATCACGCGACGCGCTAGTCGCACGGAGACCACCATGAGCGAGGAAAACCTGCGGCTGTTCTTCGCGCTGCCCTGCCCGCCCGAGCAGGCGGCTGCGATCTGCGCGTGGCGGGACGACCAGGCAATCGATGGCCGAGCGGTACCGCGCGACAACCTGCACCTGACCCTGGCATTTCTCGGCGCACAGCCGAAGGATCATCTCGACGCCCTTTTGCAGATGGCGGCGACGGTGCAGACCGATTCATTCAGCCTCACCCTCGACCGCCTGACCACGATCGGAAAAGGTTTCATCTGCCTGCAGCCCAGCAATACAAACCCCGCACTACTGCAGCTTGTCGAAGCGCTGAGCGAGCGGCTGGCGGCGCTTGGCGTAATTCTCGACTGCCGCCCGTTCCTGCCGCACCTGACGTTGAGCCGCCAGGCCCGGAGCCGACCGCAGCAACCGGCTCCGGACTTCAGCTGGCACGTCGATCGCTTCGTGCTCTACCGCTCACGCAATACCGAGGATGGTGTGCACTACGACGAACTGGGCAGCTGGCCGCTGGCTGCGCCATAGCAACCCAAAGGCTGCAATGGCGCTGTCGCTCAACGCGGTACTTCGATCAGAAAGCGAAACAGCGCGCCGTGCTGCTCCACCGCCAGACAATTGTAGCCCTTGGCCTTGGCATCTTCGGGAATGCCATGTACCGACTGCGAGCAATCGGTCACCACCTCGAGCAACTGCCCCGGCTGCATGGTTTCCAGGGTTTCCAGCGTAGCGATAGCGTTATACGGGCAGTGCTCGCCACGTAGATCAAGCGAGAGATTCGGTTTGGCCTGGCTCACGGGCAGGACTCCTTTTCGGTTGGAAACGACGGGCATTGAGGTGCACCAGCAACATGGCGATGGCTAGGCCGGCGAAGGTCAGCAGCAAGCCACTGGCCGGGCCGAAGCTCTCCAGCAGATTGATCTTCGGATAGGGCAGCGCCAGCGACGTGCCGAGTTCGTCCCAGTAGACCGCCACCAGCGTGCCGCCGATGACATTGCCGACGCCGACCACCCAGAAGTGCACCTGCCCTTCCATGGCGCGATACATCCAGCCGGTTTCGCAGCCGCCGGCAACGACGATACCGATGCCAAACAGCACGCCACCGATGATTGCGTTCGGCCCCATCCAGAAAATCTTCGGGCTTGCCCCTAGCGCGATGGCGCCGAAAGTACCGACGCAGGCCACAGCCATGCCCAGCAGGATGCCGTAGGCAGCGCGGGTTCGGCCGGTGGTCCAGAGATCGCGCGCGGCACTGGTAAAGCAGATCTGTGCACGCTCGATTAGCCCGCCGAACAGGAGGCCGAACAGCACCGCCATGCCGAGCACCAGCGAGGCATCGAAACGCCAGGCGGCGAAGGCGACCGCAAGCACCGCGACCGCCGTGCCGATCCGGGCCTGCACCGTGGCCCGCCGCCGCGTGCCTTCCGCATCGCCGAACAGCGAACTGGCCTGGCTACCGACCTTCAGCGGCGTGCGCAACCAGGGCAACAGGCAGATCTTCACGCCAATCCAGGCGCCACCCACGGTGGCCAGCATGAACGCCCAGGCGTGCAGCGAGAACATCGGAATGCCGGTGAAGAAAGCCGCCAGGTTGCAACCCATTGCCAGGCGCGCGCCGAAGCCGGCGACTACCCCACCGATCAGCCCCTGCAACAAGCGGCGCTTGCTGGTCGGCCAGCGCAGGCTGACGTTGTTTGCCCACAACGCCGCACACAGTGCGCCAAATAACATTCCGATGATCATCACGCCATCCACGCGATCGAGCGGAGTGCCGGACAAGCCGATCAGCTTGAAGTAACTCCACTCCTCAGGTGCGTAGCCGAACCAGGAAATGACGTGTCCACCCCAGCGAGTGAACTCGCCGGTAACGGCCCAGAAGGTGCCGGTTATGGCGAAGTAGTAAGCGGAAGCGACGCCCAGCGCGACAAGCGCGGGCAGCGGCGACCAGAAGCGCACGAGGTAGCGCTCCCGGAAGTCGGAGAGAACGGACATGTGAAACTCCTTATGACGCGCGACTGCAAACGCCGCACCGGTCTAGGAAAAGGGTTGCGCCACGATGCGCCGGCAAGAAGCCTGCGCCACCTGGCGGGCGCAACCATAGACCAATGGCAACCGCCATGCGAGCCCTTGCTTCCCGTGGCGAGCGCCCCCACATACCATGCACAGCCTTTCAGTCATTCGTCGCCCACGAGAATCCCGATGAGCCAGACGCCCTATATCTTCGATGTCACCACCGCCAGCTTCGAACAGCTGGTGCTCGAGAACTCGTTTCACAAGCCGGTACTGGTCGACTTCTGGGCCGAATGGTGCGCGCCATGCAAGGCGCTGATGCCAATGCTGGCGAAGATCGCCGAGGAGTATCAGGGCGAGCTGCTGCTGGCCAAGGTCAACTGCGACATCGAGCAGGAAGTCGTCGCCCGCTTCGGCATTCGCAGCCTGCCGACCGTGGTGCTGTTCAAGGACGGTCAGCCGGTGGACGGCTTTGCCGGTGCGCAGCCGGAATCGGCCATTCGCGCCATGCTCGAGCCCCATGTGCAGGCACCGGCGACGCCGCAGGGCAACTTGCTGGAAAGCGCCCAGGCTGCCTTCGCCGAAGGCCGTTTCGCCGAGGCCGAGACTCAGTTGCAGCAACTGCTGAGTGAAGACAACGAGAACGCTGCTGGCCTGATCCTCTATGCCCGCTGCCTGGCCGAACGTGGTGAGCTGGCCGAAGCCGAAACGGTGCTTGATGCCGTGAAAGGCGACGAGCACAAGCAGGCCCTGGCCGGTGCGCGCGCTCAGCTGACGTTTTTGCGTCAGGCCACCGACCTGCCCGAGGTAGCCACGCTGAAGAGCCGGCTGGCACAAAACGGCGAGGACGATGAAGCGGCTTATCAGCTGGCCATCCAGCAGCTGGCGCGCCAGCAATATGAGGCGGCGCTCGACGGCCTGCTCAAGCTGTTCGTGCGCAATCGCAACTATGCCGACGGGCAACCGCACAAGACGCTGCTGCAAGTCTTCGATCTGCTGGGCAACGACCATCCGCTGGTGACGCTGTACCGCCGCAAGCTCTATCAGGCGATCTATTGATCGTTCGCAACAGCAGGCGAGCCGTTCAGGACGGCTCGCCGACCCAGTGGTAGCAGGGCGAGTCGGCACCGTGCTCGACTTTCACGTCGTCGCAATGCCGCAGCCGCACCAATAGCCGCTTAGCCAGCTGTGCGTTGCCGGTCAGGGCTTCCAGTTCGGCGAGCAGCTCGGGGCCGTCCAATTTGCCAGCGCGGCGCAAACGCTCGCGAGCGCTGTGCCACAGCGCATCGACGGGCGGCGCTGCGGTCGCCGGAGCGCTACCGGTTACCACGCCGACATCGGCTAAGCCACGGGCCAGCTGCGACCAGTCCCGCTCACCAAGCTCGATTTCAAGATCGACCGGCCAATCGCCTATACGTCCGCGAATTCGAATCATGCTGCGCCTCCTGATTGATGCACGCATGCTCACACGACGGCAGCGGACTGGCCAGCGGCGCAGCAAAGTTGTTATAAGGTAACAACCCCTTTTCGATGGAGCTGACCATGCGCCACCTATTGCTTGCCGTGCCTGTGCTTCTGCTGCCTCTGAGCTACAGCCACGCCCAGGAAGAACACCATCACCATGCACATGAAGAGGCCTCCAGCCTGGGCGCGCATGAGCACGGCGCGGCGCGACTGAATGTGGCGCTGGATGGCAAGCGGCTGGAGCTGGAGCTGTTCAGCCCGGCGATGAATCTGCTGGGTTTCGAGCACGCACCGGCCAATGCAGCGGATGAAGCGAAGATCGCCAGTGCCCGCTCGCAACTGGAACAACCCCAGGCCCTGTTCGGCCTACCGGCGGCGGCAGGCTGCAGCTTGAGTGAACAGCAGTTTGCCGGCGAACTGCTCGGCTCGGCCCATGCAGGCTATCAGCGCGGTGATCAACATGATCACAAGCAGGAACATAAGCACGGTCACGACGACCATGAGGCCGCTGGCCATAGCGATATCGAAGCGCACTACCAGTTCGACTGCAGCAAACCTGACGCGCTGCAGGCCTTGGATCTGAAAGGCCTGTTCGAAAGCTTCCCCGGCACGGAAAAGATTCAGGTACAACTGATCGGCCCTAACGGCCAGCAGGGCGTGGAACTGACTCCGGCACGCTCGCAACTGCCCTTCTGAAACATTCTGGACCTCGATGACTGCTCCACTACTTGCAATCGACAGTCTCGGCTTCGCCTGGCCTCGCCAGGCCGAGTTGCTGGATATTCCAACGTTTCGCCTCGAACGTGGCGAAAGTCTCTTTCTCAAGGGCCCTTCAGGCAGTGGCAAGACCACCCTGCTGGGGCTGATCGGCGGCGTGCAGAAAGCCGGCCGCGGCAGCATTCGCCTGCTCGACCATGATCTTGGCCGCCTTTCGGCCGGTGCCCGGGATCGCTTCCGCGTCGATCACACCGGCTACATCTTCCAGCAGTTCAACCTGCTGCCTTTTCTTTCGGTGCGTGAAAACGTCGGTCTGCCCTGCCATTTTTCGCGGCTGCGTGCCGAACGTGCGCGCAAGCGTCACGGCAGCACCGATGCCGCGGCGGCGAGCCTGCTGGAGCATCTGGGACTGTCCCCGGAGCTGTTCGAGCGGCGCGCCGACGCACTCTCGATCGGCCAGCAGCAGCGCGTTGCGGCCGCTCGCGCCCTGATCGGCCAACCGGAACTGGTCATCGCCGACGAGCCGACCTCGGCGCTGGATGCAGATAGCCGCGAAGCCTTCCTGCACCTGCTGTTCTCCGAATGTCGCGCGGCCGGCGCGAGCCTGCTGTTCGTCAGCCATGACCAGAGCCTGGCGCCGTTGTTCGACCGCAGCCTGTCACTGGCCGAGCTGAACCGCGCAGCCAGCAATCCGGAGCTTTAGCCGATGTATCTCCTGCGCCTGGCCCTGGCGAGCCTGAACAATCGCCGTTTCACTGCCCTGCTGACGGTATTCGCCATCGCCCTGTCGGTGTGCCTGCTGCTCGCCGTTGAACGGGTGCGCAATGAAACCCGCGCGAGCTTCGCCAACACCATCAGCGGTACCGATCTGGTGGTCGGCGCCCGTTCCGGTTCGGTAAACCTGCTGCTGTACTCGGTGTTTCGCATCGGCAATGCGACCAACAATATTCGCTGGGACAGTTACCAACGCTTCGCCGAGCACCCGCGGGTCGACTGGGCAATCCCGATTTCCCTCGGCGACTCCCATCGCGGTTATCGCGTGATGGGCACCAGCACCAATTACTTCGAGCACTACCGTTACGGCCGCAAACAGCCACTGCAGCTGGCCGAAGGCCGCGCCTTCGAAAGCGACCCGTTCGAGGTTGTACTGGGCGCGGAAGTGGCCAGCGCGCTGGGCTACCAGCTGGATGACAGCATCGTCCTCGCCCACGGCGTAGCACGGGTCAGCCTGGTTCAACATGAGGACAAGCCGTTCCGTGTGGTCGGCGTGCTGCAGCGCACCGGTACGCCGGTCGATCGCACGCTGCACATCAGCCTTGAAGGCATGGAAGCGCTGCATGTCGACTGGCAGAACGGTATGCCGGCCCGCGGCGCGGCGCGTATCGACGCCGAGCAGGCGCGCCAGCTCGATCTTCAGCCACAGCAGATCACAGCGTTCCTACTCGGCCTCAACAGCAAGATCGCGACGTTCACCCTGCAGCGGGAAATCAACGAGTACCGCGGCGAGCCGCTGCTGGCGATTCTGCCCGGCGTCGCCCTGCAGGAACTGTGGAGCCTGATGGGTACGGCCGAGAAGGCGCTGTTCGTGGTTTCACTGTTCGTCGTGCTGACCGGCCTGATCGGCATGCTCACGGCGATCCTCACCAGCCTGAACGAGCGCCGCCGCGAGATGGCGATCCTGCGCTCAGTTGGTGCCCGTCCCTGGCATATCGCCGCGCTGCTGATCATCGAGGCGTTCGGCTTGGCATTGGCTGGAACACTGCTGGGCCTGGCACTGCTCTATCTCGGCATCGCCGTGGCGCAGTCACCGCTGCAGAGCCTCTACGGGCTGTACCTGCCGCTTGCCTGGCCGAGCAGCTATGAGTGGAGTCTGCTCGGCGCTATCCTGCTGGCGGCACTGCTGATGGGCAGCGTGCCGGCCTGGCGTGCCTATCGCCAATCGCTGGCCGATGGCCTGTCGATTCGACTGTGAGGAACCCGATGTCGCGCCTGTTGATCGCCCTGCTCCTAGCCTGCGTGCTGCCCGTGCACGCAGCCGAAGTCCGTCTGCTGCAGTGGGCAGAGCTGATCCCCGAAGGCGCGCCGCCACCACCGCCGCCGCTGGCGATACATGACATGTCGCAGCTCGCCGATGCGCTGGCTGCCGAGGCAGGGCCAGCCGCCGCGCAGCAATCACCGGCCGCGCCTGTCGTCGAAGCACTCGATGGTCAGATGGTGAAGTTGCCGGGCTATATCGTGCCGCTGGACATGACCGACGAAGGTCGCGTTACCGAATTCCTGCTGGTGCCGTATTTCGGCGCCTGCATCCATGTGCCGCCACCGCCGTCCAACCAGATCGTGCATGCCACCAGCGAACTGGGCGTGCGGGTGGATGCGCTATACGAGCCGTTCTGGATCGAGGGCCCCCTCAGCGTCGAACATGCCAGCAGCGAGCTGGCGGAGGCGGGTTACCGCATGCAGGCACAGAAGATCTATCCCTACGAGCTGCAGTAACCGCCAGTCGGCCAACGCGGCGGCGATTACGTTTTGCCAGTCTGATCAGTGTGCGCTGGCGACCTGCCGTTCGCGCTCGAAGCTGAGCTCGCCTTCGGCCCACTCGCGCCATTCGCGCACCCGACGACGCTCTGCGCCCGCCCGCTCGGCCTGCTTCAAGGCCTCGAGGCCGGCCTGCCAGCGCGCCTGTTCCAGCTCGAGCTGGGCGACGTTCATCCAGAACTTGGCGCTGCCCGTCTGGGTCGCCAACTGGCGGTAGATCTTCGAAGCTTCGGTACGCTCGCGTGCCTGCCACCAGAGCATACCCATGCGCTCCTGGCGCGTCGCGTTGCTCGGCAGCAAGCGCGATGCCAGCATGCCTTCGAGCAGCTTGGCGCCTTGCCACGGCTGGCCGGCGGCACTGGCGAGAGCGACGAGGTTGTCCAGCTCCGCTTCGCTGAAGCGCAAGCCCTTTGCATGTGCCGCGCGCAGCGTTGCCAGCGCACGATCTTCCGCACCAGCCAGCTGCTGCAGACCGGCCAGCTGACGCCAGGCCTTGGCCTGATCGGGATGGCGCAGCAACAGCTTTTTCTGCCAGCCTTCAGCCGCTTGATAGCGCTTCAGCTCGGCGTTACCGGCAACCAGAAACTGCAACCAGGTATCGCCGGCTTTCGGATTGGCCTGCACATAGCGCTCGGCCAGCGGCAGCGCCTTGGCGTGCTGGCCGAGGCCCTGATAGGACTGCACCAGCATCTGCAGCACTTCTTCGTTGGCCTGATTGGCCGAGCCCAGCAGGCTGACCACCTTGGCATAGCGACCCTCGACCAGATTCAGACGTGCCAGATTGAGCCGTTCGCCGGCGAGTAGCTCTTCATCCAGCTTGCCGCTGGCTACGGCTTTATCCAACCACTCCAGTGCCTGGCGATTGTTGCCCTCGGCCCAGGCCAGATAACCACGGCTGCGCCAGAGCAACGCCTCTTCACCGCTACCGGCCTTGGCGGTCACAGCCTCGAGCGCCTTGCGTGCTGTCGCGTAGTCGCCTTTGCTCTGCGCGGTCTGTGCGCGCTCAAGGGCCATGAACACGGCCGGGTCGATGGCCTGGGCAGCCTGGACCGAAGCAGCGAGGGAAAAGGTGAGCACAAGCAGCTGACGAAGCATCTCAGCGTTCTCCTTGCAGGCGGAAGTGCAGGGTTTTCACGGCTTCACGGGATACCGCCGCACCGTTTTCGGTACGCGGTGCGAAACGCCAACGGGCCGCGGCACGCCGAGCCTCGCGGTCAAATACGTTACGTGGCGAAGCCTCCAGCACACGAATGTTCTCCACGCGACCCTGCGGGTTGATGGTGAAGGCCAGCTTGATATGCCCTTCGATGCCCTGCTGCCGCGCACGATAGGGGTACTCGGGGCGCACATCATTGAGCGGCATCACTTCCTGCTCTGGGCCACCCGGGTTACCCGCCGCTTCCACTGCCGCAGTGGCCGGCGCTGGGGCGGCTGCAGGGGCGCTCGGCGCGGCCGTCAGACCGGACAGGCTAGGAGCCGGCGCGGTGGCGACGGAAATACCGGCGTTGATGCTCGGCAGATCGAGATCGAGCTTCGGCAGGTTGGCGTCCGGCGTCGCCATGTTCGGCGTCGGCGGTGTCGGTGGTTGCGGCGTCTTGGGTTGCGGCGGCTGCGGCGCCTGCTGGCGAGAACGCGTGGCGCTGTCTTCGTTGCGCCCGTCCATGCGCACGAAGTTGGCGATCGCCAGCGGGTCTTCCTGAATCTTGCTGCGCGGCGGATTGACCATGCTCAGCATCAGAGCGAACAGCAGCAGCGCCACCACGCAGGCGGCGACGAAGGCCAGACTGAAGCGCACCAGCCGCGGTTGCATCAACGCGCCCCCGTGCTGGCAGCCAGCGCGACGTCCTGCACGCCGGCCTGACGCGCCTGATCCATGACCTGCACCACCAGCCCGGTGCGCGCATCCTGGTCGGCCTGTACCACCACCGCGCCTTCCGGTTGATCCACACGCAGCCGCTCGACATGCGCGCGCACGCTGCGCACGTCCACTGCCTGCTTGTCGATCCAGACCTGGCCGTCGGCGGTGACGGCGATAAGAATATTGCCCTTGTCCTGCGCACTGGCGGTATCCGCCTGCGGACGATGGACCTCCACACCGGACTCCTTGATGAAGGAGCTGGTGACGATGAAGAAGATCAGCATGATGAAGACCACATCGAGCATCGGCGTAAGGTCGATGCCGGTGTCCTCTTCCTGCTGGTAATGATGACGACGCATACGCATCCCGCTAATCCTCAGTCGTGACGCAGCTGGTCAGCCAGCCGGTCGAGAGACTGGCGCGCGATACGCTCAAGGCGCGCCAGACTGAACAATCCTGTGATGGCCAGCACCATGCCGGCCATGGTTGGCAGGGTCGCCTGCCAGACACCCGCGGCCATACCGCGCGGGTTGCCGGAGCCACTCAGCGCCAGCACGTCGAATACCGCGATCATGCCGCTGACCGTGCCGAGAAGCCCGAGCAGCGGATACATCGCAACCAGGGTCTTGCTTAGCCGTAGAGGTCCGGACAATTGCTGCTGCGCTTGCGCCAGCCAGGCCGAGCGCACCGCACGCTGCCAGCTGCCAGGCTCGTCGGCCATCTGCGCCCAGGCCTGCCGGCGTGACTCCACCCAATGCGGGAAGACCCGCCGCATGAACCACAGGCGCTCGAAAACCAGCGTCCAATACAGCACGCACAGGCCTGCCAGCGCCCACATCACCACCCCGCCTGCAGTCATGAAATCGAGCAGTGCATGACCGCTATCGACCAGACTCAGCCAGTGGGCACGCAGATCAGTCACGGCGTGACGCCCCCGACAGATGCAGTGCAATCAAACCGGCACTCTGCTGTTCCAGGAGCTGGATCAGCGCTTTGCTGCGACTGGCCAGCAGGCTGTGCAGGAACAGCAGCGGGATCGCTACCACCAGGCCCAGCACGGTGGTCACCAGTGCCTGGGAGATACCGTCGGCCATCAGCCGCGAATCGCCACCACCGCTCTGAGTGATCGCCTGGAAGGTGATGATCATGCCAGTCACGGTACCGAGCAGACCGAGCAGCGGTGCGACGGCTGCAAGCAGCTTGAGCAGCGGCTGGCCGCGCTCCAGTGGCGGAGTCTCCTGGAGAATCGCCTCGTCCAGCTTGAGCTCCAGCGTCTCAAGATCCGACAACTGGGGCTTCGGCCCAAGCACGCCAATGATGCGCCCGAGCGGATTGTCGTCGCGCGGATGATTGAGCTCACGCATCTGGCTACCGACCTTGCGACCGATGCCGCCGAGATAAACCATGCGCCAGATTGCCAGCAGCAGGCCGATGGCGCCGAGCACCAGAATCACGCCACCAACCAGACCGCCTTGTTTGACGCGATCCCAGAGGTCCGGCTGGCGCTGCAATTGCGCGATCAGGGTGCCACGGCTCGGGTCCAGCGGCAGAGTGGCGAGCGCATCGGAGCTTTTCAGGTAATCACCGATCAGCCCTTGCCCCGATGGCTGGCGCGTCGGCACCAGCAGTTCGCCAGCATCGGCGTCATAGCGCAGGAAGGCATTGTCAGTAAACGCAGAGAAGCTGCCGACTCGCAGCACCGGCTGCTCACTACGTGCGCCATCGGTGCCCACCACGGGCAGTTGGATGCGCTCGACACGTCCGCTGGCAGCCAGATCTTCCAGCAGAGTCATCCAGAAGGCATCCAGATCATCGGCTGACGGCAGGGCGCGGCTTTCCGCCAGGCTGCGCAGCTGGGTCAGGCGCTCGGGATACTGGGCATTGAGCATGCTGTCCTGCCACTGACCCGCAATATCACCGGCACTTTGGCGGACCACCCCGAACAACTCACCAAGATGGCCAACGCGCTGTGCCAGAAGCTTCTCCTGCTCGGCCAGTTCGGCTTCCTGCCGGTCGAAATCGGCCTTCTGTCGTTCGGCCTCGGCCTTCTGCTCGGCCAGGGCGGCACGTGCACGGGCGAGTAGCTGCTGCTGTTCGCCGCGGTCGCGGACGAAGGCCTGTTCACGCGCCTGCATGGCGCTGACTTCCGCTGCTCGATCGCTGCGAATACGTTCGAGCAGCTGATCAGGGCTGAGCGGTTCTGCCGCATGAGCCGCAAGGGGCAACAGCGCGACCAGGAAAAGGGAAAACAGACGACTCATTGCGAGGCCTCCTCGGCCAGGGTCTTCACGGGCAGTTGCAGGTAGGCAGGTGCCTGCTGCTGACGGGCAATGGCAATGGCCTGCGTCAGCGGACGGCGGGCGCTGCCATCGAGCACTTCCCAGCTGCGCGTCTGCGCGTTCCACCAGCCGCTCTCGTGAGCATCGAGGGTCTGGTAATAGAGCATCACCCGGCCCAGCCGCAGGAACTCCACGCTGCGCGAGTCGCCGTCTCCAGGCAGCTCGCCACGCCAGGCCTCCAGCGTGCGCCCATAGTCGCTTTCGATCTGATACGCCTCGAGGATGCGGCGATACTTTTCAGCCAGGCTGACATCGGCTCGCGGGAGCAAGTCCTGCAAGCCAGCGAGACGGTCCGCGCGCTCGTCGGGCAGGAATGGCACGTCGGCAGCGATGAACTCACCCAGCACCTCGACCATACGGCTCATCTGCGGGGTTACCGCTTCCTGCGTGCGCTCGATGCTGTCCAGCTGGCGCTGAAAGCCGACCAGCTCCTTGCGCTGCGCCGCCGTCAGTTCCTGCAACTGCTTGTTGTAAGCCTTCAGCGCCTCGGTCTGCTGCAACGCACTGCGGTACTCGTTGAGCATTTCACGGGTGGCGTCGTCGAGCTGATCGATCCGCGCTTGCGAAGCCTTGGCCTCGGCAGACAGACGCTCGCTCTCATCCAGCGCAGCGTCCAGCGGAGCCGCGGACAGCGACCCGGCGTAAAGCTGCAGACAGCATGGCAGCACGGCAACCGCCAGCAGGCGGGGGATGAAGGAAGGCATTGAAGGATCCTTGGGACGGGCGTTAACTCAAAAGAGAAACATTATCATCTGTGAATTGACGCAAAGCAACCCGGGCGTTTCGTCGCAGTAGCCGACGCCCCTTTCATTGAGCTGGATCAAAAAGCGCCCGCGCTCACTCCCTACCATGGCCCCCAATCGCATTCCAACAAACGGAGCATCATCATGCGCAAGACCCTGTTCACCGCTTCCGCGCTGGCCCTGGCGCTGGCCGCCCCCTTCGCCCAGGCTTTCGAGGCCGGGGACATCATCGTTCGCGCTGGTGCGATTACCGTTGATCCGCGTGAAGATAGCAGCACTATTGCTACCGCAGTCACCGGCCCACTGGCCGGAACAAAGGCCACACTCGACAGCGACACTCAGCTCGGCCTGAACTTCGCCTACATGGTTACCGACAAGGTCGGTATTGAACTACTCGCAGCAACTCCGTTCAGCCACGACGTCGGCGTGAAGGGACTGCCAGGAAACATGGACGGCAAGTTCGGCAGCATCAAGCACCTGCCACCGACCCTGAGCGTCATCTACTACCCGCTCGATAAGACATCCGCGTTCCAGCCCTACGTCGGAGCAGGCGTTAACTACACTTGGTTCTTCGACGACAAGCTGAGCAGCCACGCCGAAGGCAATGGCTTCAATGGCTTGGACTTGAAAGATTCTTGGGGCTTGGCCGCCCAGGTAGGCATGGATTACATGCTGACCGACAACATCATGCTCAACGCTCAGGTTCGCTATATCGACATCGATACCGAAGCCACTTCCAACCATGCAGTACTGGGCAAGGTTAAAGTCGACGTCGATGTAGACCCCTTCGTCTACATGGTCGGCCTCGGCTACAAGTTCTGACGAAACCGGCCTAGCCGAATCGCAGACAAACAAAAGGCGCCTAGGGCGCCTTTTGTGTTTACGGCATCCGCTTACAGACCCAACAACCTGGCTAATCCTTCGCGCATGCTGGTTGGCGGTTCTGGCAGGCGATAGCGCTGCACCAGCCGGGCATTGTTCGCTCGCGAATGACGAATATCCCCGGACCGCGACGCCTGATAGCTCACCTCCGGCAGTCCGCCCAGCACATCACCGATCGCCTCCAGCAATTGATTCAGCGATGTAGCCTGATTAAGCCCAACATTCACCGCGCCTTCCGCCGCCTCAGGCGACTCCAGCGCCTGCACCAGCACCTCAACCAGATCGCCAACATAGACGAAATCGCGCGTCTGCTCGCCATCGCCAAACACTGCAATCGGCAAGCCCTTCTGCGCCCGCTCGGTGAAGATGCTGATCACCCCGGAATACGGTGACGAGGGATCCTGGCGCGGCCCAAAGATATTGAAGAAGCGGAACACCACCGGCTCCAGGCCATGCTGGCGACGGTAGAAATCCAGGTAATGCTCGCTGGCCAGCTTGTCCGCAGCATAAGGCGTCAGCGGCGCCTTCGGCGTGTCTTCGTCGATGGCCTGGCCTTCGCCATTGTTGCCATAGACCGCGGCACTCGAGGCGAACAGCACCCGCTTCACGCCCGCTTCACGCATCGCCTCGCACAGGTTCAGCGTGCCGACCAGATTGCTCTGATGCGTGCCAATCGGATCGTCCACCGACGCCTGCACCGATGCCACCGCCGCCAGATGCACCACTGCCCGACAACCCTGCACGGCACGACGCACGCAGTCCGCATCGGCCACGTCACCAACGATCAGCTCGACGTCCTGCGGCAGATTCTCGCGTTTGCCGGTTGAAAGATTGTCCAGCACACGAACGGCGTAGCCGCGCGCCAGCAACGCATCGACCAGGTTCGAGCCAATGAACCCGGCACCGCCGGTAACCAGAATCGGGGCATCAACCATGGCGGTAGTAGCGCTCCAGCAGGCTCGGCAGCCCCGTGCGCCAGGCGCGCGGCTTGACGCCGAAAGTGGTGAAAATCTTCTTGCAGGCAAGCACGCCATGCTGCGGCTCGGCAGCGGCATCCGAGCAATCGGCATGGGCCACGGCGGTAAGATTCGCGCTCGTTACGTCACGGTACTTGCCGGCCTCGCCGAGCAGCGCTTGTGCGACCAGCAAAGGGGTGGAGGCTTCATGCCCGCCGTAGTGATACGTCCCCCACAGCGGTGCCTGGCAGTCGAGCTGCTTCAACACAGCCAGGATAACCCGCGCGGCATCGTCCACTGGCGTTGGGTTCCCCCTGCGATCATCCGCGAGCAGTATCGGTTCGCTCTGCTCGAGCCGCTGCAGCACGCGCCCCAACACGCCGTCGCGACTGTCATCGAGCAGCCAGCCAAAGCGCAGCAGCACGTGGCGCGGACATAGCGAGCGCACGCTCTGCTCGATGCGCCAGAGCGCATGCCCCCGGGCATCCAGCGGCGCGACTTCATCCTTTTCGCTGTAGGCAGTGGTGCGCGCGCCATCGAACACGCGGTAGCTCGATGGCTGCAACAGGACGAAGTCATGATGCTGACAAAGCTCGGCGAGACGCTCGACTGCCCGCTCCTGCGCTGCGAGCGCCGGCTCGTTGGGCTGCCCGCTCTGGAACCAGTCGTAATAGTAGGCAAGGTTGACCACGACATCCGGACGGTTGTCATCGAGCAACTGGGTGAGACTGGCGGCATCCCAACCCTGGGCGGGCGGGCGCGGCGCGAGAAAGCCGATGTCTTCCTCGGCACCGAGGCGGATGAGCGCCTGGCCCAGGGCATTGCCGCCACCCAACAGCATCAGGCGCATTCGCATTCAGAGAACTCTAGAAGGGGATGTCGTCGTCGAAGCTGTCGTAGTCCGGCGCAGGCTGTTGCCGTGCAGCGGGCTGCTGCGGCTGAGCCTGCTGACGCGGCGCCTGCTGCGGCTCGCGCTGCTGCGGACGAGCTTGACGCGGGGCATCATCGGAACTGCCGCCACGACCGCCCAGCAACTGCATGCTGCCGTTCATGTCGACGACGATTTCCGTGGTGTAGCGCTTGACGCCGTCCTTCTCCCACTCACGGGTCTGCAGACGGCCTTCGATGTAGCACTGCGAACCCTTGCGCAGGTACTCGCCGGCGATCTCCGCAACCTTGCCGAACAGCACCACACGGTGCCACTCGGTGCGCTCCTGGAGCTGGCCGGTCTGCTTGTCCTTCCAGCTGTCGGTGGTTGCCAGCGTGATGTTGGTCACCGCATTGCCATTGGGCATGTAGCGGGTTTCCGGGTCGCCGCCGACATTGCCGATCAAGATGACTTTATTCACCCCTCTGGCCATGGGTAACTCCTCTTGGAACATTGAAATTAAATGGGCTCGCCGATGGCGATCCTGCTACCAGCAAACCCGATGACCGCGAATCTTACCTCAGCCACCCCTGACAACCAACCGACGCACCGTCAAGTTGCGCCGGCTTCCGCACCTGCCCGGGCAAGCGCACGGTTTCAGGCGACGAGACGATCCAGCGCTTCACGATCCAGCTGCTGAGTATCGACCTTGATGTACGCCGCTGCCTCTTCGATAACGATCAGCACATCGCTGACCCCCGTCACCTGCAACAGGTCGTCACCAAGCCCGGCGTTGGCCAGCGCACCGGTGGAGAGCGGCAAGCGCAGACTAGTCACATAAGGAGGCTCGCGCATACTGAAGGCCACCAGAAACCACAGCGCGCAGAGCGCAGCGCAACCGGCAAAGACCAACGCCAGCCCACCCTGCTGATAGAGCACGCCGCCCAGCACGCCCCCCAGGCCGGCACCGAGAAACTGGCTGGTGGAATAGACCCCCATCGCGGTGCCCTTGCCGCCGGCCGGGGCTACCTTGCTGATCAATGAAGGCAGCGATGCTTCCAGCAGATTGAACGCGATGAAGAAGCCGACCATGCCGACGACCAACATCCACAGCCCGTTACCGAACCACCAGAAGAACAGCTCGCAAATTAGCAACGCGGTAACCGCGCCCAACAGCACGCGACGCATCTGCCGCTTCTTCTCGCCATAAATAATGAAGGGAATCATCCCGAAGAAGCCCACCAGCAGTGCCGTGAGATAGACCCACCAGTGCTCTTCCTTGGGTAATGCGCCCTGCTCCACCAGCGCCAGCGGCAGCGCAACGAAGCTGGCCATCAGGATCGCGTGCAGCGCCAGAATGCTGAAATCCAGGCGCAGCAGATCGGGATGGCGCAGCGTCAGGCCGAGCGCCTGCTTGGCAACGCCCGATTCACGATGGCGCACATGGGCCTCGGCCTTCGGCAGCACGGCAACGATCACACCACCAAGCACGGCCATGCCGGCGGTTACCCAGAACAGTCCGGACAGCCCGAAGGCGCGGGTCAGCAAGGGCCCGACGATCATCGCCACGGCGAAAGAGAAACCGATGCTAACGCCGATCAGCGCCATCGCCTTGGTCCGATGCTGTTCGCGGGTGAGGTCCGAGAGCAGCGCCATAACTGCCGCAGAAATCGCCCCGGCGCCCTGCAGGATGCGCCCGGCAACTACGCCCCAGATGCTGTCCGACATCGCCGCCAGCGCCGCGCCGGCTGCGAAGATCAGCAAACCGAAATAGATGATGGGTAGGCGACCAATACGATCAGAAAGAATGCCGAAGGGAATTTGCAGCAGCGCCTGGGTCAAACCATAGGCACCTATCGCAAGACCGATAAGGGTCGGCGTAGCGCCTTCCAGGTCCATGCCGTAGGTTGCCAGCACAGGCAAAACCATGAACATGCCGAGCATGCGAAAAGCGAACACCAGTGCCAGCCCGGAAGCTGCGCGTTTTTCGCTGGCGCTCATGCGCTCGCTGTAAGGGTCCTGCATGGAGGGTCTCGCTTGTATGAACCGGCGGCGATTCTAGCAGCCCAACCCTGTTCGGCACAGGCGCGCGGTTTTGCCGCGACCATCACCCCGGCCGTATACTTTCGGGTTTCCGCCCGCCACGCGAGGCTGTTTTGGACAAGATTCTGATTCGTGGGGCCCGCACCCACAACCTGAAGAACATCGACCTCACCCTGCCGCGCGACAAGCTGATCGTCATCACTGGCCTCTCCGGCTCCGGCAAGTCCTCGCTGGCCTTCGACACGCTGTACGCCGAAGGCCAGCGCCGTTACGTCGAATCGCTTTCGGCCTATGCTCGGCAGTTCCTCTCGATGATGGAAAAGCCCGATGTCGACACCATCGAAGGGCTCTCGCCGGCGATCTCCATCGAGCAGAAATCCACGTCGCACAACCCTCGCTCCACCGTCGGCACCATCACCGAGATCTACGATTACCTGCGCCTGCTCTATGCACGAGTCGGCACGCCACGCTGTCCGGATCACGATGCGCCGCTGGAAGCGCAGACGGTCAGTCAGATGGTCGATCAGGTACTGGCACTGCCGGAAGGTCGCAAGCTGATGCTGCTGGCACCGGTCATCCGCGAACGCAAGGGCGAGCATCTGGCCGTGTTTGACGAACTGCGCGCCCAGGGTTTCGTGCGCGCCCGCGTCAACGGGCGGCTGTATGAGCTCGACGAACTACCCAAGCTGGATAAGCAGAAGAAGCACTCCATCGATGTGGTAGTCGACCGCTTCAAGGTCCGCGGCGATCTGCAGCAACGCCTGGCCGAATCCTTCGAGACCGCGCTCAAGCTGGCCGATGGCATCGCCCTGGTCGCTTCCATGGAAGAGGAAGACGAAAGCGAAGAGATGATCTTCTCCGCGCGCTTCGCCTGTCCGATCTGCGGCCACTCGATCAGCGAGCTGGAACCCAAGCTCTTCTCCTTCAACAACCCGGCCGGCGCCTGCCCAACCTGTGACGGCCTGGGCGTGAAGCAGTTCTTCGACGCCAAGCGCCTGGTCAATGGCGAACTGACCCTGGCCGAAGGCGCCATCCGTGGCTGGGACCGGCGCAACGTCTACTACTTCCAGATGCTCGGCTCGCTCGCCTCGCATTACGGGTTCAGTCTGGACGAGCCTTTCGACTCGCTGGCAGCCGATCACCAGAAGTCCATCCTGCGCGGCAGCGGCCGCGAGAGCGTCGAGTTCCGCTACCTCAACGACCGCGGCGACATCGTCAAGCGCTCGCACCCGTTCGAAGGAATCATTCCCAACCTGGAACGCCGCTACCGCGAAACCGAATCCAATTCGGTGCGTGAAGAACTGGCCAAGTACCTCAGCACCCAGCCCTGCCCAGACTGTCGCGGCACCCGCCTGCGCCGCGAGGCTCGCCACGTATGGGTTGGCGACAGGACTTTGCCGGCGGTCACGGCCATGCCCATCGGCGACGCCACTGATTATTTCGGCGGACTCTCGCTCAGCGGTCGACGGGGCGAAATCGCCGACAAGATTCTCAAGGAAATCCGCGAACGCCTGCAGTTCCTGGTCAACGTCGGCCTGGATTACCTGACCCTCGACCGCAGCGCCGACACCCTGTCCGGCGGCGAAGCCCAGCGCATCCGCCTGGCCAGCCAGATTGGCGCAGGCCTGGTCGGCGTGATGTACATCCTCGACGAGCCTTCGATCGGCCTGCACCAACGCGACAACGAGCGCCTGCTTGGCACCCTGCGTCACCTGCGCGATATCGGCAACACGGTGATCGTGGTGGAGCACGACGAGGACGCAATCCGCCTCGCCGACTACGTGGTGGATATCGGCCCAGGGGCCGGCGTGCACGGCGGGCGCATCGTTGCCGAAGGCACGCCGGACGAAGTAATGGCACACCCGGACTCGCTGACCGGCAAGTACCTCTCTGGCCGGGTGAAGATCAACTACCGACCCGAACGCACCCGCCGTGATCCGAAGAAGCTGCTCAAACTCAAGGGCGCGCGTGGCAACAATCTGCGCAATGTGGACCTGGAAATCCCGGTGGGCCTGCTCACCTGCATCACCGGCGTTTCCGGCTCGGGCAAGTCGACGCTGATCAACAACACGCTGTTTCCGATTACGGCCACCGCGCTCAACGGTGCGTCCACACTGGAAGTGGCCCCGCACGACAGCTTCGATGGCCTGCAGCATCTGGACAAGGTAGTGGACATCGATCAGAGCCCGATCGGCCGCACCCCCCGCTCCAACCCGGCAACCTATACCGGACTGTTCACGCCGATTCGCGAACTGTTCGCCGGTGTGCCGGAAGCACGTTCGCGCGGCTATGGCCCGGGACGCTTCTCCTTCAACGTCAAGGGCGGCCGCTGCGAAGCCTGCCAGGGCGATGGCGTGATCAAGGTGGAGATGCACTTTCTGCCGGACATCTACGTGCCCTGCGACGTCTGCAAGGGCAAGCGCTACAACCGCGAAACGCTTGAAGTGAAATACAAGGGCAAGAGCATCACTGAGGTGCTCGACATGACCATCGAGGAAGCCCGTGAATTCTTCGACCCGGTTCCGGCCGTTGCGCGCAAGCTGCAGACGTTGATGGATGTGGGGCTTTCATACATCAAGCTGGGGCAGAGTGCGACTACCCTCTCCGGCGGTGAGGCGCAGCGCGTCAAGCTGTCCCGCGAGCTGTCCAAGCGCGATACCGGCAAGACGCTGTATATCCTCGACGAACCCACCACCGGCTTGCACTTCGCCGACATCCAGCAATTGCTCGACGTGCTGCATCGCCTGCGCGACCACGGCAATACCGTCGTGGTGATCGAGCACAATCTTGACGTGATCAAGACCGCTGACTGGCTGGTGGATCTGGGTCCGGAAGGTGGCTCCAAGGGCGGCCAGATCATCGCCTGCGGCACACCGGAAGAAGTCGCGGGGATGGCGCAGTCACATACCGGCCATTTCCTCAAGCCATTGCTGGAACGCGACCGCTCGGCGGGTTGATCGCCGCTGCGGCAACAAGGGCAAGCGCAACGGGGTCCACTGCGGACCCCGCCGGGCAGTTGGGCGGGACATCCCAGCCTGATAAGGAGAAATCCTCATGCGTATTGCGCTCGCTGCCTGCCTGGTTGGCGCCGGCCTGTTATCTGGCCTCGCTACCGCCGCTCAACCCAACGGCCCCTGGATCACGGATGAACAGAACGTCTCGCTCGAGGCGTTCATGAGCAACCAACAGCTGTACGATCAGCTCAGCGCCATGTCGCGGCGCTTTCCCGATGCGCTGCGCCTGGAACAGGCCGGCAGCAGCAACGAAGGCCGCCCCATCTGGCTGGCCAGGCTGGG